>Ga0207416_1001535_pt1 | contig 29837 bp, 23 predicted proteins | sample PaiPotPPM11metaG_FD_184107 | JGI IMG/M metagenome (GOLD analysis project Ga0207416, IMG submission 184107) | Iron sulfur acid spring bacterial and archeal communities from Banff, Canada, to study Microbial Dark Matter (Phase II) - Paint Pots PPM... ... | reverse complement strand
ACGACACGTGGAAGCTTGGTAACGAGTGAAGCGGAGTCGTGCTGATGATCGAACGGTTTGTTTGCCATCAGGTGAGTGCTCATCTGTTTTGATCATGCCAGCTTCTCGCTCGGCAAAAATGAGGAAATGATACTTTTCTGTTGGTTAGGAAGACCGATGTGTGAGATTATGAAGTAGAATATATCTCCACATCGGTTTTTTTGTTATAGAACTGTAGCGAATGATGGGTGTTGATATAGATCAAATCTGATGATGTATGGGTTAGTCGAGAAGAGATAAGGCACCATTATCTTTGTTTTAAATGGGACAGAGCACACCTTGGAATACATCCGTAGAGATAATATCACTCATCAGATCTTTTTTCTGAAACGAAAACAACAGGAGCTTGTGAGGCTGGTTGTTCCCTTTGCAACGCTCAAGCCATTGGAGAAACATGTGGAATTTCAAATCGATGGCGTTGACTGCCTCTTCACCTTCAAAATGAGAGCAATTACGAGTATTATGAGTGTCAAGTTGGAAGTAGGAGGAGTGGAAGTTTTTCGTCAATAACTCCTTTGCTTTGTTGGGATGACAGGTACGCGCTTAAAAAGTTATTTTGACTGGATCAAATGTTGTTGATGCTGGATTCCCATTACTCCAACCAAGTATGACGATGAGCGTATAGGTAACATTATGAGAAGGTACAAATGCGAAGATCCCCTGTATGTCAGCTGGGACATTACTTACAAGGTTGCTGTTTGCCTGAGAGAATGTTGCGGGAATCTGTGTCTGGGAGGCGTTGGCTTGCAGATTGTACTCATTAAAAGAGTATCCAAGGTTGCCACCAGTTACATCTTTCAAAGTATTATCCCAAATCATACGCCCGTTAGCGTTATCAATTTGAACGGTATTGATTGTCACACGAATAGGGTCATTACATCCATTACAGGTAAGCGTTATATTTTCCTGAATCACACCGTCTGCAACAGGTGCTGATGGTTGAACTGTTGACATTGACGATGGGGCAGAAGCACTCGTTGGCGCTGGTCCAGTTGTTGTTTGTTGTGGTGCTTGTGTTGCAATTAGTGTTGGCTTAGCTACTAGTGGGTTGATTATATGATTGTAGGCTAGTAGCGTTGTTGTTGCAAAGACAACAGTACTAATAAACAGAACCAGAGTTGCGACTTTCCAACCGTTTCGCCGCGGTCGCTCACGGACCGTCTCCTGATATTGCTGCCGATCGTCATTTGGCATGGATGTATTTCCTTTCGTTCGCCCATTGCTGGAATGATTTTACGCTGGTTTAGTAGACATTGACCCTGTTTTTCATGCCTATGTTGCTCATAGTTACTCGGCTATTTTAGCATAAACGCATGCAAATGTACAGATCATTTGTGATACATGTGGAAAGGGAGTCTTGTGTATGCCAGTCAAATATAACATCAGCGCTATGGACTTCACCAACTCGGCCCAGGAAGCCCCTCGCTTCAGCCATGGGGAGGAACCCCCAAAGGGGGCACGGTGGGCCTACCTTATCTGGGGCTTGGGCACCGGGGTACCTTCTGCCTAAACACTTTCCGGTTTTCAATAGCTCAGGTAGAATAGACTCTTGTAGGCTTAGGCACTCTGGTTTGCCGGAGAGAGACAGTTCGCCTACAAGCTCTTTTCCAACTGAACGGTCGGGTTCCAAGCAAGAATACCGTGCTTGGGTAAAACGTTCTCGGTCGACCAATAGCGTTCCTCTTTCGGCAAGTCTGATTGAGGATGGGTACCTTGTCAGAGTGCCCGGTGGGACTTCGGTCCCCATGATGTGTCGCATGTTGAAGCCAAAGCAGGGCTTTCGGGTTCCTGAGTTGCGGTGGAGTGTAGACACAAGCCCCTGACTTCAGTCATGGGGTTTCTGACCTGAGAGAAACCACTCCCCTGCCTGTACTTAGGATAGGCTACAAACAGGGAGATGTAGCCAGCGCACACTGAATCTCTTTATGCACTTCCCTATCCTGTTCGATCTCTAATGCTTTATGAAGTGCTCCCAAAGCTTGCTCACCTCCAATGCGCCCCAAAGCCCACGCCGCATGTCCTCGAATGAGTGCTTCCTCATCATGTAATGCTCCAATCAGTGCAGAGACAGCCTGTGGATCGCCAATATTTCCCAGAGCAACACAGACATTGCGCAGGAGACCGCGCCTCTTTGTCCGCTTGATTGGACTACGCCTGAAACGCTCGCGAAATTGTTCTTCTGTGAGCGAGAGTAAAGGAATCAGTTCAGGACTGCTGCCCACAGTGGAGCGAGGGCGAAATTCGTCGTGAGGGTGAAGATTAAGCTTTGCTGATGTGGCATTTGTACCGTATGCCGTGCTTCTTCTCTGAATACTTGTGATGGGGATATTCTGTGTCTCTGTTCGTTCCTGCATCCCTAGACGCCGTTCAGCAAGCTTGTTAACTGGACAGACCTCCTGGCAAATGTCACAGCCAAAAATGAGGTTTCCTATTAATGGACGCAATTCCAGGGGGATGCTGCCACGTAACTCGATCGTAAGGAACGAAATGCAACGTGTATTGTCCAATTCGTAAGGGTTAGGGAGTGCCTTTGTTGGACAGGCATGCAGGCAAATTTCGCAACTGCCACAGTTTGCTTTCAACGGTTCGTCCGGTGTCAATGAGAGGTTAGTGACGATCTCTGCTAGGAATACCCATGATCCCCAGCCCTTTGTCAGAATGTTAGTATTCTTGCCGTACCATCCCAATCCTGCACGCTGGGCAACAGCTCTATCCACCATGCGTCCCGTATCGATAAAGAGACGTGCCTCCAGAGTCTCTCCTATCTCGTCGCAAGCATACTCGCGTAACCAGTCTGCGAATTGTTGCAATTTGGATTTGATGATGTCGTGGTAGTCATCTCCCCACGCATAGCGTGAAATGCGACCACGAGGTGGACCCTCTTGCTGTTCCTCCTCAGGCTGCTCGGTAAGGTAGCATAGGGCGAGTGCAATGATAGATTGGGCATTTGGTAGCAGCACATCTGGATGGCAGGATACCTCGGTCCGCTCAGTGGTAAACCAGGGAAGTCCGTCCATCAATCCTTGTGCGATGCGCTCTTTTATAACCCGCTCGGTGTCGGGAAATGCCTCTGCCGTGGTAATCTGTACTGAGTCGAAGCCGAGCGAGTATGCATACTCCTTGATTGCCCGTGTATTGAGCATTAGTTTGTAATGTCTCGTTGATGGTTAACCCACCATGCTATACCAATAAAGACAACTAGGTAAACGACGAGAACAATGATAGCGTGCACATCCGATATATCATGCGTATTTGTGGTTGAAGTCGCTTGTGTAGCTCCATTGATCAGATATTGGTTTTGATGATCACGCAATGCTGAGATGTTACTTCCTATGAAGTAGTCTGGTATGGACTGTAGCAAGTTGCCGATTGGCCCTTTATTTAGAGCTCCGACGATAATGAGTATACCCCCAAGCGTGCTTTCGAAGAACCACCAGATCAGTGCGCCTGCTATTCCTGCCGCCGTCGTTTTGCCCAAAGTTGCCAAGCAGACCGCTATCATCGCATACACAGAAAGCCCAAGAGCAGCTATGAGCACGTAAAGAATAGCGTGAAATAGCCATTCCCCTGTAAAGAAGCTAAAATCGACGGCTATTCCTGTCGTTAAATTGAATAGTGCTCCCACTATTATACCAACCAGGATCAACAGAAAGACTGTTGTAAGGACGCAGATGATGACGATGCCAATCTTGGCTAGAAGAAATTGTGCTCTCGTCGGTCCTCTTGTTAGCATCAGACGTATTGTTCCAGTGGCATATTCACCACCAACAATGCTACCAGTTAAGATGAGCAGTGAAATTGTGCCAATGAAATTGATAACGCTGATAGACATGGAAAGAGAACTGGGTAAGCGGAGTGATTCTGAAGCGGCTTCTTTCTGTTTCTGGATGGCTGCTTGACTCTTTGGTATGCAATACTCTTTGCCATTACTATCTGTGGTGCATGAGACAGAGGGTGAGAAGGCAACTGCCAAGACAGAAAATGAAAATGCAATGATCATTATGATAATAGCAATCAGGAGCAGTATCTTAGGCATGGCCCGTCGCCGTATCTTATACAGCTCTCCACTAATTGAACGTAATAGAACACTCAGGAAATCCTGGCGTCCCATTATGACTGTATCGCTGCGTTTGAGTACAGGGATAGCTTGTTCTGTAGCCGTTTGTGGTGTGCTGCTCATAGTGTTGCCCCCTTCTCTTCTTCTGATTGTGCCTGTGCAGGAGCAGGGGCGAACCTCTGTATGCCATTTGGCATATATGGCACTGAAGTGGGAGTAGTGGCTTCCAAAAAGACCTCCTCCAAGTTGCCCTCTCGTGGATGAATTTCAGCTGCGAAGAGATTGTTGTGTGCAAGCAGCATATTGATTTCTGCTGAGCGTGCTACAGGTGCATCGATCAGCAGTATGGGATTGCCCTCTTTGTTCTGTTCAATACTAATGTTATTGATCCATGTTGCCCCTTGATCTTGTGACTGGCGTAGCACATCAAATGCGCTATGAGTCTGCTCTGCCTGACCTATGTGTACCTCAACCCTTTCGCGCTCGCGGAGCAGTTCTTTCACGTCGCCTTGCTTGACGAGATTTCCTTTGCGTAAAATGGCAACTCGGTTACAGACCTGCTGAACCTCAGCAAGGAGATGACTGGAGAGGAAAATCGTTTTTCCCAGGGAGGATAGACGTCTGATAAGTTGTCTGATCTCAATCATCCCAGATGGGTCTAGCCCATTTGTTGGTTCGTCGAGCATAACTAATTCCGGGTCTATGAGCAATGCCGCAGCGATGCCCAAACGTTGTTTCATACCGAGCGAATACTTCCGGTAAGCAAGTTTGCCATATACATGTAGCTCCACAATGTTAAGTACCTCTTCGAATCGGCGATTATTGGCTTTGCCCAAAACCATACCAGAGTTCGCTGCAACAACGCGGAGATTGTCTAGACCAGACAGATAAGGGTAGAAGGTAGGGGTTTCTACGATTGCTCCAATACGTAGTAGAATAGCTGGTAATTGGTAAGCAGTATCCAGGCCAAAGAGAATAGCCCTCCCGGCGGTTGGACGAATCAATCCGAGTAGCATACGGATAGTCGTTGTCTTGCCTGATCCATTAGGCCCAAGGAAACCAAAAACGTCCCCTCGCATGACCTCGAGATTCAAGTCATTGATAGCTACTAGCTTCCCAAATGTCTTAGTTAACCTGGTTGTGCTGATTACTGTGTTGCTATCGTGTAGAGGCATATTGTTCACCATAATATCAAATCCTTTAAGGCATGGTTCAAATGAACCTGACAGTTCTTCATACCAGCCAATCCTATCAAAATAGCTTCTTGCCATACTCTCTTAAGGATAACCTAGAGAAGAGTTCTTTGTCTAGGACAACCCTCCTGCTTGGTCTCTTACCATGTGTCATCTAGATTATCTCTAGTCGAGGCCTCTATCTCGATCAACGTATTCAGCAACAGCTCGATAGCTCTGCTCCTTTCTCGATAGAACTGACGCAGACTGATGCCCAGCCGAGCAGCAATCTGCTCATTATTCATGCTGACATGCGACTTGAAGTAGCTATAATCGAGGATGTTATATAAGCGCCACACTACTGACATATCGGTTTGTACGTCATTGGGACGCAATCTCTCAAATGCTTCGCATAATACTTTGCGTACAATTAGACCTTTTTGCGAGGTCAGAAGCAGTGAAGACTCGCTTTGCGTACGCATATGTACTATATCAAGACAACTCAAGCTACTTTCTCCCAAGAACTTTGCATCATTAAGGTTTTCCAGCACTTTCTCAAGGTGCTTCGCAGTAATCTGGGCAGATTTGATGTTATAAGTATTGCGCACAAATTTGCGAAAGAGTGCGCTTTCACTCAATTCAGGTATTTGTCTCTGCTTGACCTCTTTGCGGCGTGCCTCCTCTTTCAATTCTTCCCGTTGCTCTGCTTCCAACGAAGCTTGCCATATATGCTCGAAGTGAGGTAAAAGATCTTCATAGGCCAGATCTTTGACATGCTTGAGTATTACCCGCTCAGGAGAATGGTCCTTATGCCACTTCTCCTCGAAAAGCCAATAGCACACACGGTTGATGAGAAATGGATGGCGGCCAGCAAAGTGCACCACTCTCTCGGCCTCAATTTCAGTAAATTGGCACCCACTATCACGTGTAGGAGTTGTGATAAGCTGCAGTGCTTCTCTTTCTGTCAGAGGCCCCAGGTGACAGATGCTAAAGATGTTGAAGAAGGGTGAACCAACGATGTCAGAATGGCAGAACTTATCCAGAGAAGCGATAGACGCCGTCACATATGAGACTCTGCCACGATTAGCCTGTGCTCGCAGAAATGTAAAAAAGTTGGGGTCAAAATGTGGATTGCGGGTGATAGTATCGAATGCATCAAGCAGCAATACGGGATGAAATCCAGTCTCTTTGATCTCGTCTAGCAGGTCACTAAATCGGTCTACACTGATCCCAGAAGGCATCTCTAGAGTAAGATGATCTTTACACTGTACAACTAACTGAGTAGCGACGTGGTTAAAGAAGTCGTCTCTCGTCTTTTGAACAAACTCACCAAGATCCATAAAGACGAGGATGTGCTTACTCAGATCATACTCAGAAGCGTAGTGTTCCTGCATCTCTGGAAGTCGCATGCAGTATAAGATGGAGGATTTTCCTATTCTTCGTGTCCCGACAATAGAGATACACTGTTGATCGGTAATAGCAGCATACAGACGTCTCAGTTCATGCGTACGACCAACGAACAATTGGGGATCACGGATTGCAGTCAAGTGCCCATAGGGATTACGGCTAGGAATACTATTCATCTGAGTCTCCTACTTAACCAGAGTCTCAAGCATACAACTTGCATTTGCCCCAACCTTTATAGCATCGCTCACTACATTGGCACATTTTGCAGTATACCATACAAATGCCCTTTCTACTTCCAAGTATAGAATTTGTTCTATGCCTATTTGTCTCAAGATATGCCAAGGGCGTGCCAAAAATCACAAATTGTGATTATGGCAGGGATCATAAGCTTGGCCACTCTGTTCTATCATGAGTTCTCTTTTGTCTCTCTCTACTATCGATTCCAGCATAGAAATCTAAGGGTAACTGCTCAGGTATGGAGAGGCAGATGTGGTAGAATAGAGCTATGGAAGCAAAAGGATGGCTAGCCTAATTTGGAAGCGGAAGTTAGGGAATTGCGAGAGCAATTGCAACAAATGTTAGCCTAAATCAGACCTCCAGTGATGATTTGGCCCACAAGGCATACAGCCAGAGAAAGCCGATCCCATCAGGTGAGCGAGCCGAGAGAGTTTTCCTGCAGGGATAAAGGCCATGGGGCAATATGGACCACAGGTCCGAGCACTGGAGTGTCCTTGGGCTAGTATCGCCTAGTGCCATAGGTAGTTCTTCCCACGACTTTAGTTGTTTGTGTAGAGATCTATAAGTTATAAACTTGTGTATTGGAGAGCTAACATGCCTACCCAATTGGAAATCAGTCGTCTGAAAGAGCTTAGACTAAGCAATCCTTTTCTGCAATGTGAACTCGTTGAAGGACGAGACCCCAATGAGACTGCCTTGGAGGTTCCATTGTTTGACTTTGCAAGTACAGAACATCAGATGGGAGCTCGTCTTATCTCGGTTCCGGCCAACCGAGCCTTTGCACGGCACATACATCCCAGTGCCTACCACTTCATCTATGTCGTGGAAGGAACTGGGATTATAGAATACGATCATGAAACGTATAGACTGAACCCAGGAGAATGCTGTCTTGTCCGTAAAGGGATTACGCACAAGTTGGGAGCTGGCGATGATGGACTCCTTGCAATAGTCGTAAACACTCCCACATATGATAATGGTGATCCTGCTCATGTCCACTACGTTGAAGAGGAAACTCTCGAGAGCGTAGAAGTTGGGTAATTCACACTCTGGAAGCGTTATCCCAGAAGCAAGGTTTATTCTAAGTACTCAGCAGCTCTTTAAAACTGTCAAATATGGCACATATTTGGCAGAGATTGTCAGCCTAGGGACATATATAGAGAGTACACTTGGAATGATGGCTCTGTCAATTACTGTCTGGGCAATATACTTTAAGAGCTTGTTTAAAAACTGACAGTAAACGAGAGTGGTCGCGTTATTGAAAGCAAATGAGCATGCAGGCCAAGTGGAGAAAGGCTTGTAGCGGTTGCCAGAAAGATTGAACCTACATACATATCGTTAGTTCCTTCACTACGATGGTTCAATACTTCCGCGAACCGTGTAATGGCAATACCCCCGCGCCTCCCAGTATACTAGTAACCGCCGCAAACGATTGAGCCGGAAGTGCAGTCACTCCATGATCCAGCAACGAAGCTGTTTGAGTAGGCCCAAGGAATAGGCAGGCTTAGGCCCCCTTGCGGCACGACTCCTGGCAACTGACCTGCATGGGAACAATTGGGACGAAAAGGAGTTCGACATGCCAACAAGAAGCCATGACGACATCTCTAAGAGAAATGTCCAAAGCCTGCGGGAGGCGCTTAAACTAGGGCTTACCTCTGTAACTGAACTATGGCGCTACCCGGCGAATGATTGGGTCTCAAGTGTTCATGCCGCTGATATTGATGGCGATAACGATATTGAAGTGCTTATTGGCTCACGAGATAGCATCATGTATACTCTGAGTAAGCGAGGTGGTCTCAAGTGGAAATTTGAAGGTAGCAACAAGTGGATTGGTGCTGTATTTAGCATTAATGATGCGGAAGCAGTGGGGAGAACTCGTATTGTCATGGGATCACGAGACAACGGAATCTATGCTCTCGATAAGGCCGGACGTTGTCTCTGGGAGTATCATACTAATCATGTCGTGCGCCAACTCTATGTATACGATATTAATCAGGACGGAAAACTTGAGGTTATCGCTGGCTCTGAAGATCGGAGCATCTACGTGCTAGAGTGTGAGACTGGAACATTCCTTTGGAAGTACAACACGAATGGCTGGGTTAGAACTGTATTTGCTGCTGATATAGACGGAGATGGCGAGATAGAGATTCTTGCTGGTTCAGGTGATAAGAACTTGTACGTATTAGATGCTCGGGGGAAGCTTAAGTGGAGGTACAATACCAACAGCAAGGTCCATACTATCTTTGCAGCCGATCTAGATAAAGATGGGGTGGTTGAAATCCTCATTGGTTCAGACGCCAAGGATGTACAAGCCTTAAAGCCTGACTGTGAGAAGAAATGGCAACTTGATGTAGAAAATCGGATATTGTCTATCTTTGCAGCTGATGTAAATAATGATGGACGCCTCGAAGTTATTGCAGGTTCGGAAGATAAACATATTTATTTTCTGGATGACCAGGGCAGTTTACTCTGGAAGCATAACCTGGGCTTTCGTATTTTCAGTGTCTACGCTGTTGACCTCAATCGTGATGGATCTTTGGAGGTTCTAGCCGGAGCTGAAGATGATAGTGTACACGTCTTGCACGTTGAATTAGTAAATGGCTTACTGTCTAAAATTCTCAACTATTATAAAGTATTGGGATGTCCCCCATTCGCTGAGTTAAACTTGTCCTCGGCAGAGTGCGTTCTACTCCAGGAGTTGACAGGTGAGAGCATGCTCTATGAGCGTGAGTTCACAATAACACAATCAGAGCAGGTATTAGGATCAGTTGAAAACATCCAGACTTTGTCCATGTTGTTGACGCTCAGCGACCAAAACGTTGAGTTGCTCTGGTGTAAACATATAGGGCATGTGCGTACCATCTGTCTTGGCGATCTCGATGATGATGCGGGACTAGAAATTGTCGTTGGCACAGATGATGGAATTGTGCATGCTATAGACATATTTGGAAAAATACTTTGGTCATACCCTCTTGGTGATCGAGTTTGGACAGTTCAGGCAGCAGACATTCAACTCGATGGCGTAGTTGAAGTCGTGGCAGGATCAGCAGATGGTCACGTATATGCACTGAGCAATACAGGTGATTGCATCAAATGGCAAATTGAGATGGATGACTGGATTCGTAGTGTTTATATAAATAAATCTAAACAAAAAGAGAGTATAGAAATTGTAATGGGTTCAGAGGATAGAAAAATATATATATATAATAACTGCCTGAATTCTATTATTAAGCCAATTAACACATCTCATAGTGTTCGAGTTGTATATACTTACGACATTGATGCAGATGGTATAGCAGAGATAATCGCTGGGGTGGACGATAATAACGTCTGTGCCTATACAAGAGAAGGCGTATTACTGTGGCAATACAGAACGACAGACCGTGTACGCAGTCTCTGTATAAAAGATATTGATGCAGATGGTCAGCTAGAAATTTTGGCTGGTTCAGATGATCGTAACATCTATGTTCTAGACAGCCAGGGTCATCTAAAATGGCGCTACTATACCCCTCATCGTGTACTTGACATTGATATAGCGGATATAGATCAAGATGGTACCTTTGAGGTATTCCTGGGAGCTGGCGATGGATATATCTATATACTCAGTGCAGTAGGTGACTTGTTATGGAGATACAAGGTCAGTGATCGCATTCGTGGTATTCGGGCAGCTGATCTTAATGGCGATGGAAAAATTGAAATTGCTGTCGGATCGGAAGATCAGACGGTATATTTGCTTCAAATATTGGATCAACAACTGCTTCACAACCACGTTGAGGGCTGTTGGGCAGGCATTCAAGGTGGTCATCCCGCAAGAAAGCTAATACATGAGTTGGTACAGAATTCAGATCCTTATCTTCGTGCTTTCGCTCTTGTGAAACTTACTTTGCAGTCCGATCTTCTCGATGAAGACTTCAACATATTACAAGAGCTTGTGAACGATGCTTCCGAACATGTGATGAGGACATTTGCACGTAGTTTAGCCACTCTTTACCGGGCCAAACCTGACCAAACCCGGCGATTCCTCGATCTGCTGGCAGCAAATTGTGAACCCGAAGTCAGGTTAGCTTTCGTCGGCAGTTTATCCAGTATTGCTGAAGTTGATTGGCACGTCGGTTTTGAATACCTAGATCGCTTTACGAGGGACACCGACAGATGGGTGCGCCGTACTGTTGTACGAGAACTTCATCACCTTACCACTTCATTCCCCCAGCAGGTGTTTCGCCTTCTCCTTACTACCGCTCAGGATGAAAAGGAGTGGATACGTCAGGAAACGGCTCGAACTCTCGCGTATTACTTCAACGTTCACGCAGGTAACCTGATTGTTGGTTTCCGTTCGTTGATTGCAAATAGCATTGAAACCTCCCTCATAAAGCTAATTGCATACCGATCCGTGAAAAACAATATTCGTAATCTCTTTCTTGCACTTGCAGAACTACTCTCGTTCGATATGGATCAGGCGAAAATCCTGGAGAGACTTGAGACCACTGTGAAGGTTCTAGAAGAGACGAGGAATCTGGAGTATGGGGAGGAAACATGGCAGCTTTACAGTGAGTTCTATCGCTTGCATCGCATGAGTGCTGCTGAAGACATCGCAAGCTACAAATATATACCCTACCATGATCATCAAGAAGTCGAAGAAGCTCAATTTGAAGGTACACTCCACGTATTACGGCGGCTGGGTGATATTGCTAATATTCTAAGAATCTATCTACGGCGCGAAGGACTGGGAGATCGTATTGCCAGTCTTTTGGATGCCATTGTCAGCATTGATACTCTGCTTGCTGATATGGAACGCGGACAATTCTGGTCAATTGTGCATCAAGAATACTTCACAGACTGGTGCATCCTCAAGCCATTGGTTATACGCTGGCGTACAATTGTGACAACTGAACTTAGTCGCCTACGAGGAAACGCGACCCTCAAGGCTGAACTCAAAACAAAAAATGTACGGCGGGAAGAGCGTAGTGGCGTAGTGGTGAGCGTGTCCAATGATGGACGTAGTCCAGCAGATAATGTCAGGATTAGACTGGAGCTAGAAGAAACCTTTACCATCATTGGGGTCAGCACGCACGTCTTAGAGACGGTTTCGACTCATGAACCAGTACAGGTTGAGTTTACCATCAAACCCCATACCTATCCCGTCCATCTGGCCTTTGAGATCATCTATGATGATGCCGAAGAACGAGACAAGGTCCTACGCTTTGGAGACCGTCTGGAAATGAAAGCCAGCAAACGTGCATTCAAGCATATTCCCAACCCTTATTCGGTAGGTATACCTATCCAGGACCCTACAATGTTTTATGGACGCCAGAAGCAACTTGCATTTTTAAAAGAAAACCTGGCATACTCCTTAGCTAATACCGTCATCGTGCTATACGGGCAAAGACGTTCAGGAAAGTCCAGTCTACTCTATCAGTTAGTCAACACTGATATCCTGCAACCGCATATTCCCATATATATTGATATGCAGCATGAAACAATAGGCCTTAGTACCAACAGGTTCCTTTACATTATTGCTCGTCACATTTATCGGCATTTGAGGAAGCATGGAATTATCGTCACGCTACCAGATCAAGCGGAGTTCGAGAAAGATGCCACTTTTACTCTGGATGTGTTCCTAGAAGACATAGAAGATATACTAGGAGATCGCAAACTCGTGCTGCTCATCGACGAGTTCGAAGTCCTCGAAGAGAAGGTAAAAGAGCAAGTACTTAGCCAGGGCATCTTCGAGTACCTGCGAAGCCTGATGCAACATCGACGAGGAATCAACTTTCTCCTATCAGGCACCCATACCATTGAGCAATTGACAGCTGGATACTGGTCTGTCTTCTTCAATATCGCTCGTCATCACCGACTCTCCAAACTAAGTGATGATGCAGCTAAACAGCTCATTAGCCGCCCAGTGAAAGACTGTCTGGAATATGATCCTTTTGCAGTTGAGAAGATTCGTCTCTTGACAGGAGACCAGCCATATCTCATTCAGCTTATTTGTCGATCCTTGATCGAGCATTGTAATCACCACCGTAAAAATTATGTTACCATTAACGATGTCAATACCGTGCACAACGAAGTCATGGAGACGGGTAGCATTCACTTCAAATGGATTTGGGAACAGACCTCTCCTGAGGAACGTGCAGTTCTCTCGATTATGGCTCAAGAAGGAGGAGAAGAAGGTCACCACCTTTCCTTGGCGGATATTGAAGACATCTGCCACGATTATGGGATATCCTGTGAGCATAAAACTCTGGAACAAGCCTTACGGAAACTGGTTCGGGCAGATATTATCGAGGAGATTGCAGAAGGAAGCCGCTTTAGAATATCAGTTGGACTGACACGGCGATGGGTGCGTGAGGCTAAGCCATTGCGTAAGGTGATACAGGAAGAAAACTTGCAAGCGCATTAGTGCCTGACATTCTAGCAAAAATTGGGAGCTGAGAAACGAAAAGCTGTTCCAACTGCTCAACTATTGTTACAATGTGAGTATGCTTATCGTCATTATGGCTAACCTGAAGGTCGTGCAGAGCATCGACGAGCGGATACGCTCACGGCTAAGTGACACCGCTTTGGTGCTTACTGTCAATATGGATCGTGTATACGATTATTGGCCAAAGTGGCCTAAGAGATATTAGAGTATGTGATCTGTTAGTAGGGAATTTAAGAGGAATAATTCTAGTATGGATGCAAAAGATATCGAACGTTATCTTTCCCTCGTCGGAGCAGAGTTGCAAGCTATGAGTGTGCAGGAGTATATTCAATTACTCCTGATAGGAGGTGGATATATGCTCACACAAGTTCGCAATAGAACCGTGACTGGGGATATCGATGCCATGTTTATGGATACTCATGTCTATTCGGACTCTGAAGTCTATCGGCTGTTCCAAGCAGCCGTTCAGTTTGTGGCTAATGATGAAGCACTGGAACCATCTTGGCTGAGTACGGATGTTGGTGATTTCTTGCGCATCGCTGGTCCATTTCCCAGCATCACGTTATGGAAGAAGTTTGGGCCCCTTCATATGTATATTCCTCCCAAGCAGTTTATTTTGGCACACAAGTTGCTTGCTGGACGTGAGAAAGATCGGGATGATATTGATGCGCTTTGTCATCAACTTGGCATCAATACTCGTAAAAAAGCACAAGAAATTCTTGATACCTATATCAAGAAAGACATCCAAAATAACAGTGAAGTTGCAGCAACGTTGGATGATTTCTTCGGATAGCAAATAAATAGTAGCCAAAGGTAAGTGCCAACAATCACATATTCCTGTCAAAAATCTGGTACAATAGAGAAGTTAGAGACATCAAGATACAGAAGCTACTGTAGAAAGGGGGAATGTTCGTGAAAAAAGGTCATTTGCAAACCATGTATATCACATTTCAGCAGATTTGTGCTGGTGAACGTCCATGGACGGCACTCGGGAACTTTATGAATTATTGGTATGCCTATGCAAAAGATCGGCGAGAGGCATTAATTGCCGATCCGCTTCCGGCATATGATGAACACTCTCTATACCAGCACCAATGGGCGGTGTTTTGTGTTGCTGCTGTGGAATGGTTTTGTCATACCTATATGGTTCCTTGCCCCTCATGGCTCCAAGATCCAAAATATACACTGTCGGAACCCTGGTTTTTTCACGTCAACGAGCGTGCAAAAGCTAGGCTTCTTCAAACAACACCAGCAGAGTTCCAACGACGAAACGTGTTCTGCGGAAATCGGTGTTTTGCCAATAAGTGGGAACTGGTTGAACATCTCAGACAACGTCCAGCCTGACGGTTCGGCTGCATTGCAAAAATCTGTGATGGAACGTGAACAGCAGAGCTTTTACATTTTTTTCTCTTCCTCTCTATCATAACCAGCCTTGCCAAGGCGCTTCATGCATCTATTGCTAATAATGAAGTAAAAACCGTAAAAACCCCAGAGAAAATACAGAGCAAGAAATGAACCTGCTAGTACTTTTGTTCCAAATAGAACATAAATAACAGCAGCAAGTATTCCTAGGATGATAAGCCCCGGTAATCCACTCAATAACAGTTTAAGAAGTATTATAAGTATCTCAGAATGTAATGTAAAATTAATGGGAAACATTCTTCTTTGTATCTGACTTAGTTGGAAGTAACAGATACCAGCATAAGCAAAAAATGCTGTCATCAATATAATAAAAATTATTCTTATTATATTGTTAATACTAAGATTAAGATTAAAATTATTATAAAAAGCGCAAAAAATGAGCAAGGGAGCCATACCAAGACACATTATAGCAGCTATTCTATTTTCATTCGAGCTTCTAATATTGTTTGCTCTCACTATGCGTTTTTTTGCAGGAATGCGAGCATCAATTTCTTCAGGTAAAGCATCGATATAATCGCTCAATAGCACCCTTAACTTTATTGATTCTTTGGGATTTAATATAGGCACCTCTAGCAAGAGATCCTCCATATTAAGCTTAGGGGTAACCTCTACATGACTCGGTACAGTTTCAAGATCATCCCAACCCAATACTCTTACACCCTTCTTGAATGTAATAATTAAAGGCTTAGGGTCTTCGGGGAGCTGGATACACTCTCTGCCTGAATTCTGTATTTTAAAGGTGACAAGACAGGGAAGTTTTAGTATGTCATTATCAAATGACACTTGCATCTTTTCTTTTATTTTTTTAATTTCCTCTATATCATCTACTAGCTCTACTGAAATAGTTTCATAAGTAATAGGTAGTAGTATCGGCTGCCTAAATGCAAGCCAGATAGGAATAATAACAGAGCCCACACCAACAGTGATAATGAACTGTAAGACAGAGTTGTTCAAGAAATCTAGCATTCTCTACTCCCCTACGAATCAGGACCTTGCTTTCTTTGTATTTAATATAAACGCTTGTCATACCCAAATATCAAAAATCCGTGAGGGCAAAAGAACTGACCAGCCGAGGATAGCTTCGTCATCTTCCTGAGCGAGAATGGAGAGAATTGTACAGACGGCACTAACATGTCATCCTTGAGTGCGATGACGGCTCACTGTATAGTTTATAACTGAAACATAAGAAGTACTTCTCGTGGTACCGAAAAGATTGCCAATAGAGTCCGACCGCTGATCTTGAGAGGAGAACAAACCATGGGTATCGAAAGTGTTTTGATCATTGCATTGGTTGCCTTCATTGTTGGTTTAATCCTGGGCGTTATAATAAGCCGTCCTCATCTAATGCGCTACTAGCAGACAGCCCTCCTTATGTCGGAGGGCTGTAGTGATTTTCTCCTATGTATCATTGTGTTTCAGGTGATTTCACAAATAGATGTGCTACTATTCTGATCAGCTTCGATGAATGGAGTTCGCAAACATTGTCAGAGATAGAAGAGCTCTTAGAGAAGGAGAAACTACTTTGTTTATGTTCCATAAGCAGCGCATCGCGCAGTATTTCTATCAGCATCGTATAATCAGCATCATAACCGGACATGTCGTTGTGATAACGATTCTTACGGTTGCTCTATTCAGCAATTCCTTAAGCAAATCACTTACTAGTGTCTTCGCGTCGACATCATGTCCAGCAGGGAACCAGACTCATACCGTCATGAATGGCGATACTTTGGGTAGCATTGCAACGAACTATGGGATAGCCTGGCAAGAGCTCGCGCAACATAATGGTATCTCCAATCCTAATTGGATCTATCCCGGTCAGACTATTTGCCTGCCGGGTACTAATGCACCTTCAACGCAGTCGAATGCAGCTTCGACGCAGTCAAGTGCAGCATCGCCAAAAAGTATAATTAATGACGTGTTTGGCTCGGATGCGCCAAGTGCTATACATATCGCAACGTGTGAGTCCTCGCTGAATCCCAATGCTGTCAATTGGATTTCCATTGGTGGCAGCCATGCTAAAGGTCTTTTCCAGATACTCCATCCAAGTACCTGGAACACAACGTCAGAAGCTGCAGTGTCTCCCTTTGATGCCAGGGCAAATGCTATTGCTGCACATGAAATTTTCCTGAGAGATGGTCATAGCTGGAGAGAGTGGGCCTGCCACCTCTGAAATGCTCTCCATGGCTAAGGTCAGCGATTCCCAATCCGCTAAATCGTGGCACGCTTTCACGGGTGAGGCTTCCTGCCTTGCCCGCTACCGCAGGTAGCATCAGTCGGATAGGCGAGTAGTTACCTCTTCTATAAGCTGCTTGCAGTCAGAGAAGCAGAAGTCCCGGCCAGACAATTTGGAGACCAAAGGAGCCTCCCCATCTCTTCTGCTCCTGCCCTTTGTGGTAGGGCATGGGAGAAGCTGTGGGCAGGCTTCCTCTTTCCTGCTTTAGCTGCTAGCGGGAGACTCTGGTGGTGCTAGAGGGATCGATGGCTCTGGTGGAGACGGTGGAACTGATGGTGTTGGTCCAGGGAGAACCGTACCCCTCACATTCTGTGCTAGTTTCATGGCTTCCATAGGTGAAGCCTGCAGGATTTGTTGGGCTACATCGGGAGCAGCAGGGGCAGATACGGCCTGTGATGCTATTGTGCGATAGACATTTTTGTCTACTGCGTTGCTCAGCCATCCTGAGCCTGCCATACCCACCAGAACGGCGCCTCCCAATGCGGCAAGAGTCAAGGTGACATTATCTGTGATGGCACTCTGGTTGAATGGCCCATAGAGTAACCAGGAAACGGATGCAGCAACAGCCCCAATGAGTATATTACCAATAAACCCTGGTAGCAGAATGCTGGTCCCGTCCCCCTTGGGCACTGCATGCGGGAGCGCGAGTCCCTTGTCGTTGATAAGGCTATTAATCAGGCCACCTATGCCTCCTGCCACAAGAATGAGTCCTAGAAGCAGTGATATAGACATGAGTTTCTCTCCTTAAGCAGGCTAGTCTGGTGTCAGAGATCAGGAGTGTGCAGTGATCATACTTGTAGATCTACCTCCACCGTTCTTGTTATTAGAACTATGACCATCCCCACTGTTACTATTCACATTTGTATTACTGTTTACGCTGATACTGTTTTCTTTGGTACTGCTTCCAGTATTGCCAGGCCAGAAACTGGGGATATTCTGTTTCACGCAAGTCATTACGGCACCAACTCCTATCACTGCTATGGTCTTTCCTTTTAACAAACTAACGACTATTCTACCAAGATGCATACAAGGTTTCCTTCTTTCTACGCTCTACCTATAAACAATGGTATGTGGTACTCTGCCGAGCAGTGGCAAATGGTTACATGTACCTACATGGTAATAGTGGTATTTTTCTCTTGATGGGTTATGATCTTGGTACTAGTGGGTCACTTGGCAAATATCTTGCTAGTGTATACTCTTCTACTCGGCAGGACTCTGGTGCTCTGTCTCCGGCTTCACTACGCAGTTATATACTGCCGACTTGAGAATACCGATATAGGGCAGGTTGCGGTAGCGCTGCGCATAGTCCAGGCCGTAACCAACCACGAACTTATCGGGGATAGTGAAGCCGAGATAGTCAAGCTCTACGTTGCGGATACGCTCCCGCTCTTTGTTAAGTAGAGAGCAGAGACGCAGACTGAGCGGGTTGCGCCGCTTGATTAGATCAACCAGATAGTGCAAGGTGAGGCCGCTATCAATGATATCCTCGACCACCAGTATATGCTTATGGTCGATAGGACCCTCTAGGTCCTTGATGATACGCACTATACCGCTCGACTGTGTGCTATTACCGTAACTGGCGACGGCCATATAGTCCAGTTCCAGTGGCAAGTGAATTGCGCGTGCCAGATCCGCGATAAATGGTACTGCTCCCTTGAGGGTGCCTAGCAGCAACAGGTTCTTGCCCTGGTAGTCGCGGGTAATTTGCATACCTAGTTCTTGTACCTTGGAGAGGATACGCTCCTCAGAAATAAGTATTTCTTCGATATCTTCATTCATCTTTTAACTCTCATCCTTGTTATCATTGTGCTGGAAAATTGATAAGCGCACAACATTACGTGTCTCTTTGCTCAGACGCACTCGGTCATCGAGATGAACCCCTGCTAGCCATACACAATGCGTTGCCGCAAAGAAGAGCGGAATCTGGTCGCGCTCGGCACGGGGAATATGTTTGTCTACTAGTATATCCTGTACCTTCTTCTCGCAAGCCATACCAAGTGGTCGAATGCGGTCACCATCGCGCCTTGTTCGTACGCGCAACATGGGGGGAGAGCGATGCTCTTGGTCGCCGATTAGCTTATCAGTATCGGCATAGACAGTGTACCGTGTGGAAGGTAACATATGCCAGACCGCTGCCCAATCCTGACGCTGTAAAGCTATGCATACTTGCTGGAGAAGCTCATCGGGCAGCATCTCTGCCGTTGCAATCCACGATGTGCCTGCAACGGCAACCCGGCCAGGAATAGGCAGTTGTACCTCTACAGGCTCGGTATGTGCCTTCGTTCTAGCAGACTGCTCATGAACGCGCTGAAACTCCAGCGTCTCGCCTGTACGTCTAACATGAAGATGGTTTGGGAGATGCAGGGTTAGGGTTGTTCCTCCGTTGGACTGTCTGTGCATAAGCTGTTCGATCAAATGGTAGTGACGCAGCTCCAAAGCTGATTGACCAGCATGCAGGCGAGCAGTGGCACGCCGTAGGAGGTGACGTTGCAAGCTCAGTGGTAGCTTACGCAGCATAGACAAATTTAAACTGATATGATCGTTGCCCTGCTGCGATTTATTGCCAGAGGTGGTAGGGACGTGATTTACCGCCGTGCCCCCTTTGGGGGTATGCCCTTTGGGTATCGCGTCCGTCGACAGTTCATCATCTTCGCTGCTAACGATTTGTGGCCAGTACATGTCTATCTGGTCTTCGATCCAGGCAAAATCGACTTGCATGGTCTCGGCATTGCGCAACAGTGTCTGGCGAATGCCGGGATTGAGTTCTGTCAGCAGGGGCAGGAGTTCATGGCGAATGCGATTGCGCAAGAAACGGGGATCACTATTACTCGCATCCTCCAGCGGTATTAAGTGATACTGCTCACAGTAGGCAAGTGTATCTGCATGCGTGACACACAGTAACGGACGAATAATGTTGTGTTGGCGTGGCTGCAGACCGACCATGCTAGCAAGACCACCCCCACGCAGCCAGTGCAGCAGAAGCGTCTCAACCTGATCATCCTGATGGTGAGCTACTGCAATAAGCTGGCCCTGAGCAACTTCGCGCAAGAAACGGTAGCGAGCAACACGTGCAGCATCTTCGAGTGAACGCTGTTCTTGGCGTGCCAGCGCGGAAACATCGATTGATCCGATGGTCACGGGCAGATTCCAGAAACGGGCGAGCTGCGTCACGATTGTGGCATCTCGCTCACTCTCCTGGCCACGCAATTGGTGATTGAGGTGTGCTACATGCAGTTGTACTGCAGGGTACTGCTTACCAGGACCACAGAGCTGGTGCAACAGGTGCAGCAGGCACAGCGAATCAGCTCCCCCTGAGACTGCTACGACGATGGTGCCCTGTTCAGGAAGGAGATGGTGCTGCTCAAGATAGGCCCTGATAGTGTCGAGCATGTTTGCGTTGGGCATCTCCCATATGATAGTATGTAAGCTAATTATAGCATCTGGGTATAGTATTGTTTGTTTGTTTCCTGCTGTGTAGGGGTTTTGAAGAATTATGGCACTGCGAAAGATAATTACCTCTGAGAATCCAATTTTACGCCAGAAGGCCAAGAAGGTGCATCGCTTTGATCCTTCGCTACAAAAACTCGTCGATGATATGTTCGAGACAATGCATGATGCGAATGGTGTAGGTCTAGCGGCACCGCAAATTGGTATGTCTATTCGTATATTTGTGGCAGAATATGAAGATCGCAGGGTGGCAGTATTTAATCCTGAGATCGTCAAAGCGGAAGGCGAAGCATTAGGGACTGAAGGCTGCCTGAGCATTCCTGGCTATGCTGGCGACAACATTCGCCGAGCTGTCAAGGTAGTAGTTAAGGGCCAAGACGTACGTGGCAAGTCGATTCGTCTTAACGCCGAGGGCTGGTTTGCGAGGATTCTCCAGCATGAGATCGATCACCTGAACGGGATTCTCTTTATCGATCGCCTGGATCGGCCTGAAGATCTGCGCGAGCTACCACCAGCAGAAGATCTACAGGAAGAAAATATAGCCCTAGTTGAGTAGGAAGAAATCTAATTCCTCAGGGACCGATTAAGCTAATCAGCGCGATTTATCGCCAATCGGTTACATCGCGATCTAGCGAATGGGGCCCGATTTACCGCCGTGCCCCCTTTGGGGGTGTGCCCTTTGGGTATCGCGCCCGCCAGTTACAATTACAATTTTTGTTGTTTATGCAACATGGGCACATCTTGATGGTCAAGGGTCTGGCTACATCCCGAGCAGACATAGAATCCCTCGTTCTGGTATTGCAACTCACTAAGCAGAAAGTGTAGATAGCAGATCCCACAACGTGTGGAATTCGGCTGACTGGCAATCTGACGATCGCGTTCGAAGAGTTCGTGCAACGATTGCACCATCTGTTCGAAGTCAAATACACCAGAAGGAATCCGGCGTTCTGTATTTGATATCCCCAGTGAAGGCAATACCCCGGTGCTATTATTAGCCCGCATTTCACGCCGACTTACAAAAGCATTACCGTTATGTGATGTCCCACGATCTATAGAATGATTGCTCAAAGAAGTATTTGCTCCAAGCTCTAGCCGGATGAGGGCTTCCCCTGGCCGGGTCTGGTTATGTCAGATTTACAGGGACCCTTCGGGTTCCTATCCTATTCTACCATACATCCAGGAAAGTGGAAATAGCCTATATTCCCCTGCCCCAAAGAAGGAATGGCATTCTCATCCCCATCCACGAGATCGAGATGGGACTTCCCGTGCCCAAGAGGTTAAGTATACCTTTAAGCCTGCTCTGACACTCCCCGCAGCTTTTGCCGAGGGGGTTCTTCCTTCAGCGATCCGACTTACCACGTCTCCGTTTGGAGGACGCAGCAGGGGTCAGGTCTCCAGAAGCGTTTTGCGGGACATGCCCACTGGTTCCCGAGTGCCCCTCGGTACCGTTTAAAGCTTTTGAAAGGATATTCAACGCCGCGTTCTGATCGCGATCCAGAACCACACCACACCCAGTACAAATATGTGTCCGAATACTGAGCGACTTTTTGACAATTGTGTCGCAGTCGGAGCATTTCTGGCTGGTGTAGTGCGGTGGTACGGCGATGATAGGGATCTCATGCAGGAACCCATAGCGGGCAAGCCATTGCAGGAAGATCCCCCATCCGGCATCATGGATCGACTTGGCAAGCTTGCGGTTACGGACCATGTTCTTGATCTGAAGGTCTTCATAGGCAATCAGGTCGCAAGACGAGACGAGCGCGTTTGCCTGCTTTCGGGCAAAATCCTCACGCTGCCTTTGAACCTTCAAATGCTGCTTGGCGAGTGCTTTTCTGGCTTTCTTTCTGTTCGCCGATTTCTTTTGTTTCTTGGAGAGTCGTCTTTGGAGACGTTTGAGTCTCGACTCCGCTTTGCGATAATGGCGCGGGTTGGAGACGGTATTTCCCTGGGAGTCAGTCAGGAAGCTTTTGAGTCCGACATCAATGCCCAATTGCTTTCCAGATGGGGTATGCTCGACTTTGCGTTCGGTATCGATGCAGAACTGGGCAAAGTAGCCGTCTGCACGCCGAACAATACGAACCCGCTTCATCAGCTTGACTGGAAATGCTTGGATGCGTTGATTGGGATTGCCGACCAATTTCAGGCGACCAATCCCACAGCCATCAGTGAAGGTGATATGACGGCCATCAGGATCAAGCTTCCACCCTGTGGTTTTGTATTCCACACTCCGGTTGTTGTGCTGAAAAGTGGGATATCCCTTCTTCCCTGGTTTCTTCTTCTTGCAATTGTCATAGAAGCGGGAGATAGCAAACCATGCGCGGGAGGCCGCTGCTTGTCTGGCTTGGGAGTTGAGTCGAGAGGCAAATGGATACTCTTTCGCAAGGACAGCACAATTGGTCTGCAAGTCGTTTTGGGAGACGTTCTTGCCATCCATCCAAAGCCGCAAGCTTTTATTGCGGATGAATTGGACCGTACGAAGAGCTTCATCAATGGAAGCAAACTGTTTCTTGCTCCCATCAAGCTTGTACTCGTAGACCAACATGAGCTTTTACTCCTTTCACGAATATGGGTACATCATATCACATATGTCAATATACACATATTCATGATAGAGAAAAGGAAAAATGAACATTCTTTTATGTAGAAAGATATATCCCCTCTGCCCAAGCCCCAAAAAAGGTAGGCCCATTCATCCCCTGGTTAAAACCAAGGGGCTTTCTGGGCCGCGTTCTGTAAAAAGGATGCACAGAGAATGATAGAAGAAAGACTTGTATCGATCCCACGCATGAACTGTACTGGATGCTTGAAGAATGTGACAAACACGCTGCAAGCCCTTCCCAGCTTGGCAATTATCGCCACTGATCTTCCTGCAAAGACTCTCCATCTGCATTATGATCCAGAGCAACTCTCCATGGAGCTGATAAAAACAGCACTGGAACAGGCTGAGTATCCAGTAGAGAAAGAAAGCTGTCCTGTGGAAACGGAGGAAGGGACAGGCATAGTCGGATCGTAGCCCCAGGAAGATACTGCAAAGGTCGAGGACGAATTTATCGACCCAAAAACGTTTTTGTCTTTGACAGACTCTTGCTCCTGACCACACCCGTCTGGCTCTGGATTGGATGGCATTTCCATCACAATGCCCTCAAAGCTTTGCGCCATGGCAGTACCACCATGGATACCCTGGTTTCACTGGACTCTACGGCATCCTATCTGCTGAGTGCTGCCGCGACGCTTTTTCCCCATCTGATCAACACGATGACCACTTATGACTCGACGGCCCTGATTGTGACCCTGATCTCTCTGGGCAAGTGTCTTGAAGCACGGGCGAAAGGACAGGCGAACAAAGCTATCCGCAAGCTTGCCGGATTACAAGCACGAACAGCCCATGTGGTCCGCGATGGCCAGGAACTCGATCTGTCCATTGAACAGGTTCAGGTAGGCGATGAGCTGATTGTCCGTCCTGGGGTGATGGTTACCATGGTGATTTCCCCTTCTGAAGCGTTCAGTAATGCTTTCATTTTACCACACCATCCTCCCTGTATAACCTCACTACCTATGTCTTCAATAGGCGTTGTCCTTGATGCCTGTGTCCTTTTTCCTGGGGTACTTCGAGATACACTTTTTCCCTGTTTGGCGAGCTTTTCCCTGACGCTGATCATGTGTCCCTCTTGATGACTAGCTCCTTACAAACTTTTTACAGGTTTTTGGATATTTTTTGATGAAAGTGAGATACTCTATGTACAGGTTGCACGCTAGGAGCGGTGCGTTAGCGATAGGCGTTACTTGAAGGTGGGCTGCGCCAGCACAAGATGCAACATTATTGTTCTCTGTAGCGCGTTTATTTCAAAAAAGATTGGCTAGCATTATGCCGAACAAATGAAAGAGATCAGATCATGCGGAGATATCAATATCATTTTAACTATGGAGGAGGCCAGATCATGTTGAGACATCGATATCCTATTTGGCCTTTGATACACCTGATTAGTATCGGATTGTGGATTGCTCTGTTCATTCTACTGGTCTGCATGCTTATGGGCTTGCTCTGTAGGAGAAGGATGCGTATGTTCCACAGTCACGGTCGCTACCGCTGCCACGGTCAGGGTCAGGGTCACTGTGGCTGCTACGGTCGTGGTCAGGGTCACTGCGGCGGTCAGAGTCATGATCACGAAGGTGGTGGCAGTCATGGTTACTGCTCCTGCGGTCCCACTCCTCCACCAAGCCATCTCGATGCCTTAGAGATACTTCGTCAACGCTATGCGCGTGGCGAGATCGATGACGCGACGTTCGAGCATATGCGAGAGCGACTTGGACCATCACCTGTGTCGGAACGACCACCAGAAGGCTAGTGGCCTGTTACCCGTCGTTTGATTCAGGTACATATTGGATATGCGTCCTACTGAGAGGAGTATTCTATCCTACTCTCAGCTACTGAGCAGTCATTTGTGAGTTCCTGGTGATACACGAGTTTTATACTAGTAGAGCAGCCAAACAGATATGAGTATGCTAGCATCTAGCAGGTCGTGAGAGGATATTCTAATCTGGTTGGCTTGATCATCATGCAGCTAGCGATGCTTGGCCTTGGAAGCATACGTGAGGTCTCCTGCTTATCAAACCGCGTCGTAAAACCCCTGGCTTTAGCCATGGGGATAGAAGACGCGTTCCTTTTTTGGTGGCTGGGGCATAGGGGAATATCTTCCTGCATAAAAGAATGTTCATTTTCCTTTCCTCTAGCATGAATATTTGTATATTGACATGTGTGATATGATATACCCACATTCGTGAAAGGAGCAAAGCAATCAAAAAAACAAAGCGGGCATACAAGTATCGGTTCTACCCGACTGACGAACAGAAGCGTATCCTTGCGCAAACGTTCGGATGTTGCCGCTTTGTCTACAATTGGGGGCTTTCTACCCGCAAGACTGCCTATTCCCAACACGAACAAAAGCTCTCCTATAACGATCTTTCCGCCATGCTGCCCGACCTCAAGAAAACGCATCCCTGGCTTGCAGATGTCTCCTCTGTGCCCATCCAGCAATCTTTGCGCCATCTGGATCGTGCCTACAAGAACTTCTTCGAGGGTAGAGCCAAGTATCCCACCTTCAAAAGGAAGCAGAATACTCAATCGGCAACCTACGCCTCCAATGCCTTCACCTGGGAGAATGGTCAACTCACCCTCGCCAAGATGGACGAGCCTCTCAATATCGTCTTCCACCGAGCATTCCCCAAAGGATGCAAGCCCAGCTCGGTCACCATCTCCAAAGCCTGTGCAGATCGCTACTTCGTCTCGATGCTGGTTGAAGAGGAGATCAAACCGCTGCCTGTGGTCAATTCCCTGGTTGGTCTTGACCTGGGTTTGAAATCGATGGTGATCCTCTCGACTGGTGAGGCTGTCGGGAATCCCAAGTTCTATGCCAAGGATGAGAAGAGACTGGCAAAAGCCCAGAGACGGCACGCAAAAAAGAAAAAAGGTTCCAAGAACAGAGAGAAAGCACGACGGAAAGTAGCACGCGTGCATGCCCGTATCAATGACCGGAGACGAGACTACCAGCACAAACTTTCCACACGCATTGTGCACGAAAACCAAGTGATTTGCGTGGAGAGTCTGGCCGTCAAGAACATGGTCCAAAATCACTGTCTGGCAAAAGCTGTCAGTGATGTGGGATGGGGTGAATTCGTTCGTCAACTGGAATATAAGAGCCAATGGTACGGACGAACCCTCATCAAAATTGACCGGTGGTATCCCTCGAGTAAAACGTGTCATGACTGCAAACATGTGGTAGAAGACCTCCCACTTGATGTGCGTGAATGGGTCTGCCCAGAGTGCGGTGTCTGGCACGACCGGGATAGCAACGCTGCAAGAAATATTCTGGCCGAGGGGCTCTCGGTGTCAGCCTGTGGAGGAGGTGTCAGACCTGCTCGGCGCAAGACGTCGAACAGGCAACCCCCAACGAAGCAGGAAAGCTCGCTCGTGAGTGCGAGAAGCCTCCGCCTTTAGACGTGGGGAGATGTCACCTCATCGGATAGTGCTCGGAAGCCAAGGATCAGAAAGGTCCCATGGTTCAGGACTGCCAATCCAATTCATCAACGCCCCGTCTAATCTACCTTTCTAGACACCGTCCACAAAGACGACGACCAAGATAAAATTCTCGGGTTTGTTAAGCGCGGTCAGGATCTTATTGTTGATCCTGATAGGGCAGGGCATATCTGTCATCAGGGCAATCGCGTCTAAATTCTGAGCAATTCCCTAGTTTCGCACTTCTCTAACACCGCATCGCCTTATTTCCAGCCCCAAATCTTGACTGTTTGATCGAAACTGCCACTGGCGAGGGTCTGCCCATCGGGACTGATGGCTACACTAAGAACCCAGTCCGAATGACCAGTGAAGGTGCGTAAGAGCTCACCATTGGAGAGGTTCCATAGCTTGATGGTTTGATCGTCACTGCCACTGGCGAGGGTCTGCCCATCGGGACTGATGGCTACACTACGAACCCAGCCCGAATGACCAGTGAGGGTGCGTAAGAGCTCACCATTGGAGAGGTTCCATAGCTTGATGGTTTGATCGGAACTACCACTGGCGAGGGTCTGCCCATCGGGACTAATGGCTACACTAGAAACCGAGCTCGAATGATCAGTGAGAGTGCGCAAGAGCTCACCATTGGAGAGGTTCCATAGCTTGATGGTTTGGTCTCCACTGCCACTGGCGAGGGTCTGTCCATCGGGACTAATGGCTACACTACGAACATAGTATGAATGATCAGTGAGGGTGCGTAAGAGCTCACCATTGGAGAGGTTCCATAACTTGATCTTCTCATCCTTGCTGCCACTGGCGAGAGTCTGCCCATCGGGGCTGATGGCTACACTAAGAACCGAGCCCGAATGACCAGTGAGAGTGCGCAAGAGCTCACCATTGGAGAGGTTCCATAGCTTGATGGTTTGATCGTCACTGCCACTGGCGAGGGTCTGCCCATCGGGACTGATCGCTACACTAAAAACCGAGCCCGAATGACCAGTGAGAGTGCGCAAGAGCTCACCATTGGAGAGGTTCCATAGCTTAATGGTGTGATCGTCACTGCCACTAGCAAGGGTCTGCCCATCGGGACTGATCGCTACACTATAAAGATAGCCTGAATGTGCGATGAGTGTGCATGTCAAAGCAATTTTTTCAGTCTTGTGTCCTTTTCCTCCTTCAGATTTGGTTCCAAATGCAGAGGAAGTTGTTAATAGCTTCGCCGCCGGTCCTGCTTGTACCAAACAGTGACCGCAGCTCGAGCAAAATGCTCCTCCTGGCTGTAATTGAGCCCCGCAGGCTGGGCATTGCTCTGCGTTGGGGAGGACAGCTAAAGTTGCTGGATTGGTCGAAACTGGTGATGCTTCCATCTGTATTGAAGATGGTGGGATAGTTTGACTGTCGACTTGCGCGGTTGGAGGAGTTTCTTCTGCTGGTTGCTCCACCAGAACTTTTGGTTGGTGTAGTCTGGAAGGCTTTTCTGCGAGTTCAAAGAGGAGACCATCGGGTGAGCGCATGTATAAGACAGGTGTGCCCCATTCCAGTGTGTGTTTGATCCCTAGGCTGATGGCCTTGCGTGCTTCACAAACTGCCATATCCACGGGCAGTCCATCGGCCAGTGCTTCATAGAATGCACGCGACAATTCAATAGCTGCCCGATCGGTAATCTCATATTGCATTGCCAGTATTGCAGGGATACCGCGTCGCACCAGAATAGTAGCAGTACTGGAAAAGATATCACGTTCACTGCCTCTGGCTCCCTCACACGAGTTCAGTACCACCAGACGAAGGGAGCCATGGTCGGTAAGTAATCGCCCTAAATGCGTCGCGCTTAATAAATGAGCTTTTCCCTCCTCATCCTCCAGAGCAATTAACCCTTCATCGTTGTGAGTATCGAAGCTGCCATGGCCAATAAAGTGGAAGATGTGCCAGGGGCCACGTCGCATCGCCCGCTGGAGATGACGCCAGCTGTGTCCTGGTAACCATGTTAATTCTACCAAGCCATCCGCTCGCAGGTCCTCAATGGACTTTTCTAAGCGTAGCTTTTCGCGTTCGATATCCAGTTCAGGCCAGTCTTTTGGGCTAGCGGTCATGCCTAAAATAGAGAGCGGTGGTGTCACGAGGAGTGGTCGGGGTGGCTGGGCCAACTCCAGATAGCGCACAACAGGAGTGGTGCTCGACAGGCAAATGTACTCAGATCTGCCTGGATCATACAAAAACTCCCAGGGCAGGGCAGCCAGCTCTGCAGAGAGGATACGCAATTTTAGCCGTAACCCCTTGCCGTGATTAGAAGCTGCAAGCTGGCTTACGGCGTATCGTTTTCCAACCTCTCCGGTAAAGAGCGCAGTGAACAACTTGCGACCGAAGTCCTGAACAGTCTGCTCTTCTGGTCCCAGCACTTGACGGCGCCTGACACTGGAGCGCAACAGGGCATTTTGTAGCGCTAAAAGTTGGTTTTCCAAAGCTAGTTCGTCAAAGGGGAAGTGCATGGTTTCACGTGCTTCGCCCGCAGCTGAACGCACCACCGTTACAGGATACATACGTCCCCTGCCGATGCCTATTTCGATTTCGAAGTCAAGGTACTCCATCTTCTTTCCAACTTCCTTGCGGAGGATCGACTTTGATTGAGGCTATTGTGCAATATATACACCTTTTGTTCTAAATACAAAAGCTTGAAAGATACATGTATCAGATCTATTCACGGAAATATGAGCCCATGTTCCTTCATTTTAGCCTCGTGTTGATGAGATTTTCTCTTATATCAAAACATCAGCATAATATTGTACATACTATACTCTACTGTTAGATAAACTGCAATTCTAACGACGAGGAGGTTGGTCGAACAAGCTTCCCTACTTTTCGTTCTCTGAACAAAAACTCTCATGCGTTCATTATTTTCCAAAAAGCGAGAGGATTGCAATGAGAAAGGCACCTTCTGGTTTCATTCGCATACCAGCGTAGCCTGCTACGGCAAAAGCGCCACTTGCCGAGCCTGATCACTAATGCCGGACCAGGAAGTAATTAGCATATATAGGCCAGCGCCTCCTGTGCCCAGCCTTTGCGCTCACAAATCGTGTAGAGCCGATAGGCCAGATCACGCACCACTTCGGCCAGATCCCCAATGCGACCCAGGACATTGCCAGCACCATCTTCGCCATGCTTATCCAATGCATGGATAGTACGCTGCATCACCTCCCACGCCGTCAAGCGAGAAGTGGCCGCAGGCTGCCACTTCTCATGCTCAGAGAACTCCTCAGGTTTGAGCAGTCGAACTTTACCAGCCTTGGCCTCTAAAATGCCAGCCTCAACCAGCGTCTGGATCGTCGTATTCTTGGCCTTGGAAAGTGTCTCGGCTTGTCCATATGGTCCCCCCCCCCTCATCGCATATGTCTCGA
>Ga0207416_1001533_pt1 | contig 29847 bp, 30 predicted proteins | sample PaiPotPPM11metaG_FD_184107 | JGI IMG/M metagenome (GOLD analysis project Ga0207416, IMG submission 184107) | Iron sulfur acid spring bacterial and archeal communities from Banff, Canada, to study Microbial Dark Matter (Phase II) - Paint Pots PPM... ... | reverse complement strand
CCGCAAGCCGCAGCACCGTGCGTTCTTTGAACTCCGTCGAAAATGCTCGTTGCGCTTGAGCCGACATGATCCCTCCTCGGAGGCCATGTCACTCAATTAGCGTGTCTCACTTTCGGGGTGCACTCCACGGGGCCATCCCCGTTATTCCGAACGTGCACGAGACATTTGCGATCCAGCCGCAAAGACTGCGGGCGAGGGCTCCTGTGGTGGGTATCAAGCGTTAGATTTTATCCGCTCGCGTGGCCAAACCGGGCGGTGGGTGCCGAGCGGAACGCTCGGCCGCGTCCAGCGCGGCGGCGTTTCCGCCATGATGGTTGAGTGGCGCACGGCGGTGAGTTGGCCGAATCCGGATGGCGTCTCCTCCATGCGGTCGCGTATGTCGGCGGATCGGGGATCGGGACACTTGAGGCCGTCGATGCGGCCGAGGTGACGCAGCCAATAGCCGGTCTGCGCCAGCGATGCGCGCACGTGCCAGGAGCCGCCGCGTTCGGCGCGGCGCGAGAGCGCCGTCATCGCCGCGAACGCCAGCAAATAGCCGGTGGCATGATCGAGTTCCTGTGCGGGCAGCGCCTTCGGCTCGCTTACGCCAAACGCCTCCGCCTCCGCGGCGTTCAATCCGCTCGCCGTCTGCACGAGCGAGTCGAAGCCGCGCCGCCCTGCCCACGGCCCCTCATGGCCGTAGGCGCACAGCGAGACGTACACGATTCCCGGCCGCAGTTTCGCGACTTCCTGCGGGCCGAAGCCGAACGCGGCGATGGCGCCCGGCCGGTAGCCCTGGACAATAATGTCGGCATCGCTCAGGAGCGCCGCGAGAGTTTCGCGTCCCTCTGTCTCGCGCAAATCGATCGAGGTCGACAATTTCCCGCGGCCGGTATCGATGACCAGGGGCAGCATCGACGGCAAATGCGATGCCGTCACCAGCAGTACATCGGCGCCATGCGCGGCCAGCGTGCGCCCGCACACCGGCCCGGCAATGATGCGGGTGAGGTCGAGCACTTTTATGCCGGAGAGCGGTCGCTCGGCCGCCGACAGCGATTTTGCCGGCGCCTCGCCGATCTGCTCGATGGCGAAGAGCGGAAGCTCTGCGATCGCGCGCGCCTGCGGATGCCGGTCCCACTCGGCGAACGACCGGCATGCGGTGACAACGAGGCCGGCCTCCGCAGCCGCGTCTTCGAGCGCCTCGCCCTGCCATTTGTCGAGCGTGCGTTGCACCGCCTTGCGGTCGTGGTCGCAGCCAAGAAGCGCAAGCAAGCCGCTGCAATGATGCGGCAGATTGGTATGCAGCCGCACCCAGCGGCCGTCGCCGCAGCGATAAAGCCCGGCGATGCTGTCGTGATACTCGGCAGGCCGCTTGCCATCGACGCGCAAGTAGCGCTCGCTGCGGAACTCGACGGCGGCGGCGCGCATGTCGACGGCGACGCGCTGGCGCCGGCCGGTGCGCTGCCGCCACACTTCGCCGGCCGCCAGCGCCGCCGCCGCAATCGTCGCCTGCGCGGCGGTTCCGATCGCGAACGAGGACGGCAGCACCGGCTCGGCGCCGGTGAGCGCGACTTCGTTCAACGCCGCATCGTCTTGCCCGGCGGCGCGCCAAAGTCCGGCGAGAACGCTTTTGGCATCGGGAGTGGACATGTCGGCTTGCCGGAAAATCTGCCAGCGGATGGGTGCGCCGAGAACGCTTATCCGAGCGCGTTCGCGCCCGCCTGCGCCACCTGCTCGTCCTCGTGCGACTGCACCCCGGACACGCCGATGGCGCCGACGCATTCGTTCTGGTGCATGACCGGCACGGCGCCCTGGATCAGAATGCCGGCGGGAAAATTGGCGAAAGCCGGCCGCTCCTTGACGCGATCCTCGAAAAACTTGCTCGGCCGCTTGGTCATGGCCGAGGTGCGCGCCTTGCCGAACGATACTTCGCTGGAAATAACCGGGGCGCCGTCCATGCGCTGGAAACCGAGCAGGAAACCGCCCTCGTCGACAATTGAAATCGCCACCGCCCATTTGTTCTCGGCGGCCTTGGCCTCGCACGCCGCCAGCATTTTCTTCACGTCGGCCAAGGTCAGGCTCGGTTTGGTGCGCATCAAGTCCTCCGGATGTGAGGGCGGCATATTAGACCATCTTTTTTGATCGCGAATGACCTGCCGGTCATGGCCAGACTCGTTCCGGTCATCCACGTCTTCCATTCGCTCACGAAGCTTGCGCTACTAACTTTACAGAGACAAGCCTTTCGATTACTGACGCATCAATGGTGATGCGCGTGCCCACCGCTCGTTCGCACTACCGCGCGGATGCGGCTGAGCTGATCGAGTCGCCGCTGCAAGACCCGCGCACCAGTCCAAGGTTTGCCGTGTCCAGGCCACCAGACAGCACGCAGAGCACCTGCGGCATCCACGAGCCATTGCGTACCGCTGCTGTCGCCAAGGGAGCCTGCACGGTAAATCCCGAAGAGCGCCCGCACGGATGGATCAGTCGCGACGCACGCCTTTGCGTCGCCAGTTTCCAAATCCGGCGCTACGATGATCCTCACGACGTTCTTATCCGCGACGTTTGCTGATGCCGGCGGCGCATTGACCGGCTGCTGGCCGGCGAAGGTTAAATGGAGAATCCGGCCCTTGAGTTGATCGGTCGACGTGACCAGGCCATTCGGACACTCGACGGAAAAATTCGGCAGCGGATAGCCAAAGCCGGTCACTCGCCCGGCTGCGGCGCGCAGCCGCACGGCGTCGGCATTGGCGTGAATGAAGTCGATGAGGTTCCAGCGGGCGTCGTCGTTGAGCACGTCGCCGAAAGCCGGCATCGCTTGGCCAATTCCGTGCCCAATCCACCAGAAGAGATCACCGTCAGCATGGCCGTAGATGTGTTCGGCCGTGAGGTCGGCAGGCTTGATGGGGAGCGATTGCGCCGCCGGGCCGTCGCCGCGCGCTTGCGCACCATGACATAGCGCGCAGTGTTCAAGAAAGATGTTGTGTCCCAGCGCGATTGATTTTGCGGAATACCCGGTCGGCGAGCCATAGAAGCTGGTCGGATAAGCGGTTTCGGTCAGGTTTTCGAGCCCCGGCGCGAAATATCCGGCAACTAGAATGGCGCCGACGATCAGGGCCCAGCGCCAGCGACGAACCCAGATCGCCGCTATCGCGGCCAGAGCGGCGAACGCGATTCCTGCGACAGCGCCAAGCGTCTGGACGCGAAGCTCAGGGTCCTCGAACGCATCTGCGCTAAAGCGAATTGGAAATGGCCAAACCGGTTGCTCATGCAAACCAGGCGTCAGCGTGCCCAGCACGCCCACTATGCCGAGAGTTAGTATGCCGAGCGTGAACTCGGTTAGACTATTGCGGACAAGGCCAGCGAGCGCTCGATGCCTCACCATCGTTTCACCGGCAAATGCGAGCCGCGGGGTGAGGTATTGGCGGTTCACCGCCGCAATCGCAACCATGGTTAGGAAAAGAGCGATTTTGAGCAGCAGCAGGCGACCGTACGGTGTGCCGACGAGTGCTGGAATACTGCCGGCCAGGACATAGGTGTTCACGAGTCCGGTCAAGATCAGTGTTGCAACGCTAACGATGCCGAGAATGGAAAATCGCCGTGTGGCGTCATTGGCGACCGCCATCCATGGCCCTTCGCCCGCACGAAGCATCAGCGCCAGCATGACGGCTAACGGCAGCAGTCCGCCGACCCAAATCCCGGCGACGACCAGATGCAACACGTCGCCCACGAGTTGAAGGTATCCGATCGCGCCGAGCGTGGCCGCGCCGTGCCCGGCCCATGCCAGCGTGCCGACGAGCGCGATCGCCAAGGCAAGCTGACTCATCCGGCCCCATAACGATGGCCTTATTGCAGTGCGATCGAAGGCAATCACCGAGCCGGCCAACAGCACTGCAAGGATCGAGCGCAATTGCCAGATTTCGCCGAATTGGGTGCGGGTTAAGACGGTCGAGGCAATTCCTCGATACAGCGCTTGTAGGGGACCAAGGTGGACGATGCGGCCGGCCAACAGCACGAGCCACGCCGCACCGGAGGCAAAACCGACAAGCAGTCCGCACCAAACGGTCCAGGCTAGAAATCGATACAGCAGCCGAACTGGGGGCGCCTCACCGGCCACGTTACGAAGGGACGGTTCGGCGACGAGAAAGCGGAAGATGAGAGCGCCTTCCAGCATCAGTATCGACGCGAAATGCAATGTGCGAACAACAGTCAAGGAAGTGATCAAGTCGGCCTCTCAGATTTTGTGCTATCGGCCGCCTACGTGGAAGGTGAAGTTTCCCTCCGTCGTATGGGTGTCGACTGAGAGCACGCGCCAATGCACCTGGTAAGTCCCCTGGCCCGAGGGCCTTAGTGCGACACGCATTGTGGTGCCGCTGATCTGCGGCTTGCCCGCATCAACGCGAGCGCCGTTGGGGCCCGTCACCGACACCGTGCTGAAAGCCGGCTCCAGGTCTTGTGAGAACCACAGGGTGAGCTGCCGCGGCGCGGTGGGCATCGTGCTGCCGACTAGCGGACTGGCATGATCGAGGAAGGCGTGCGCCTGCGCGGCACCGATGCCCACTGCCGTCAGGAGCAGCGATGCGATGATGATGACGAATGTTCGCATGGGCTTAAATCTCAGGAGCTGGATTTTGCCGGAGGGCTCGACGTGCCGACAAGGAGCGGTTGTCCAATCGTCTTCGGGAACATGTCGTCGAGATAGAAATGCAACTGCCCGAGGAAGCCGACGCCGGTCCCGCTCTCGCGGTTGACCGGAACCACGGCCTCGAGGCCGACCTGGAAAGTGGGGCCGACCCAGATCACGCCCGGATTGATCGTGCCGGTCGTGACATAGCTGTTGCCGAAATTGTTGGCGACCGGGGTCGAAAATTGCGCTTCGACGATTGGGATCAGATGATTGATGAAGTCCGGTAGCTGCAGGTCTTGGATCTGCGACTTGAGATACGGCATGCTGTATTGCAGTGATCCGCCGTAGGTGAGCACCTGCGGGATGAATGAATTTTGCACCAGATCGTAGGACTCGGTCGGAATCTGATAACCGACCTCTCCGGTCACCGCGAAGGCTCGCAACCATCCGGCGCTGTCGGGCAGGTCGCCGAATCCCTTGCCGAAATAGTAGGTCGGCGTGAGCACGCTGTAGGGGGTTCCCAATCCGGAATTGGTAGCGCCGGTGCCGCCCCAATCGACGATCAGTCCCAAGAGCATGGCCAGTTCGTGGGAATCGTCCTTGAGCAACTGGTATTGGAACGTCGTTTCCAGGTCGCCGAAACCCGCCAGAGTTGGACCACCAGGCGCACGGATTTGCGACCAGGTGTCGCCGATCGAGATGCCAAAATCCTCGGTGATGCGTTTTGAGATTTCCGCCGAAACGTCCCATTCGTCGGCAGGCGGAATATCGCCGGTCTGCGACCACGCCACGGTCGGCAGCGACAGCTCGTCCGCTACGCAAGGATCGTCGGTGGCGAGCGTTGCGGGAAGAAAGCGGGCGCCGACAAAGCAATGGGCGAAGGCATGATTGGAGAGGGGTAGCAAGCCGAAGAGGAGCGCGAGTGCACACGCGCGCCAGCAGCTCGGAATGCGGAATATGAGGATTCTCCGAAACATGAGGATACTCCATCAGGGCGTGAGCAACAGAGCCGTGGCCGCGGGGATCGGGCGTCGCGGCCCGTTGGCAAATGTGCTGTCGCGGTGCTTCGAAATTTCAGCAAGATGCCGCGTTCAATCCCTTGACCGTCGCCGTGCTGGTGCGCGGCAACGACGAAGAGACCAGCACCGATCGGGGATCAGGCGATTGGCGGAGCGCGCGATTGGTAAGGGGAGCGGCGCGGCGCGACCAAAATGACCGCGGGGTGTTCTAAACGTTCGACCGCTTGAGACGCCGACGGCAGCGGCAATTGCGGCGCTTCCGGAACGAACGAGGTGGCCAAAGAATAGATGGTCTCGCAGATCGGGCACAACGCGTCAGCGCCGTACCAAGGACGATCAGGAGGAATCGGCCGGAGCGATTCGATCGGCGGTAAGGCGATCGAATCGCTTGCGGACAAGGTTATGTCCGCTGGGCCGTAAATATCCTCAGGGTGGATATGGGCGAACGACAGATAAAACTGCAGCGCCAGCGCGAACAGCGCCAGTCGGCCGCCGAACTTCCTGTATGCCCGAAACCAGCCCATGCGAATCTGGCCTCTGTATCTCTAGCTTGCACGCGTGCGATAGGTCCGGTCAAGGTTGAAAACAAGGCAACATTGCGATGAGTAGAACGACGCAGCAATTCGGGAAAAGCACCGACGCTACCCCTGGGAGATTTGCTTGACTCTCTCCGGCGCCGACGACGTGTTGATGCCTTGACATCACATTTGGGCGCATCCATGATGTTCTGCATGCGCACCACACTCACGATCGATGATGATCTGGCCGGACTCCTGAAGCAAAGCGCGCGCGAACTCGGCCTGCCCTTCAAGGACGTGGTCAACCGCACCCTGCGCGCCGGTCTCGGCGAGCGGGCGAAGCCGCGCCGGAGCCGGGCGCCGCGAACCATTCCGCACGCGTTCGGGTTCCGGCCCGGCATCGACCTCGACAAGCTCAATCAGCTCGTCGACGAGCTCGAGGCCGAGACGTACGCAGCGGGGCAGCAGTCGCCGTCCGCCCATCGGCAGCGGGGAGCACGGCATGATCCTGCCCGACGTCAACGTCCTCGTTCACGCGCATAACCCCGATTCTGCGGTTCACGGGCAAGCTCGGCACTGGTGGGACGCGTGCCTCGCCGGTCCCGAGGGAGTAGGGCTCGCATGGGCGGTGTTGCTCGGCTTCATCCGTCTGACCACCAATCGCAGGATTGTGGCGCGACCGCTTCCGGTCGGTGACGTGATGGCGCGAATCGCGAGCTGGCTGGATCTGCCTCACGTTCACGTGGCGCAACCATCGGACGCGCATTTTGCGCGGCTGCGAACCGAGCTGGAGCGGCTGGGAACAGCGGGAAATCTGACAACCGACGCGCATCTGGCGGCGCTCGCGATGGAACGCGGCTACGTTCTTTACACAACCGATGCCGACTTCGCACGCTTTCCGGGATTGCGTTGGGTCAATCCCTGCAAACGATAGCACCGGTCTCCGGCATCGCCGGTTCGTCGCGTCAGGCGATTTTACCCAACCTCCGCGTCAGCGCAGCGAAAAGCGGATCGGAACGGTCAGATTGAGCTGCTTGTCGACCTTCTCTTGCTGCACTTGATCGATTTGCGGCGCATTCAGATCGATCGATATGACCGGAGTCTCGTTGCCGATTTCTTCTTTCGGCGGCTGCCGAACCAGCAGATAGGCGGCGATCGCCGCGGCATGGAAGCAGACCACGACGGCCGCCGAACTTCCCGTATGCCCGAAACCAGCCCATGCGAATCTGACCTCTGTATCTCTAGCTGGCACGCGTGCGATAGGTCCGGTCAAGGTTGAAGACAAGGCAGCAATGTGAGCGGTACATTATTGCTGTAATAATGTGTCAGTCCGGTCACGAAGGAGATTTATTCGATGCACGACACACCCGATCAGGTTCACTGGCACGAGCCCAATGCGGGCGAGAACGCCGGCTTCGGCAAGTTCAAGCGCCCGCCGCTGCCTTACGATCGCTTCATGGAGGCGGAGGGCGTGCCCTGCTATCGCGGCATCGGCGTGCGCAAGGTGCAGGATCTGCCGCTCGTAACCTGGAAGCGGCTCGGCGGCCGCGGCTCGTTCATCCAGCTCTACGGCACCGAGGGTCTATGGGGGATGTACGTCGTCGAAGTGCCGGGCGCCGGCGCGCTCAACGTCGAGCGGCACATGTATGAAAAAGTCGTGCTCGTCGTCGAAGGCCGCGGCACCACCGAAGTGTGGCAGGAGGGCCAGAACAAGCGCCACGTGTTCGAATGGCAGAAGGGCTCGCTGTTCGCCATTCCGCTCAACGCCTATCACCGCATCGTCAACGCAGGCAGCGCGCCGGCGCTGCTGCTGTGCGGCACCACGGCGCCTAACGTCATGAATGTGATCGACAATCTCGATTTTATTTTCGATTGTCCGTACACCTTCAGCGAGCATTTTTCCGGCGCCGAGGATTTTTTCAAGCCGAAGGACGATATCGAGCCCGATCCGATCCGCGGGCTCGCCATGCGGCGCACCAATCTCATTCCCGACATCGTCAATTGCGACCTGCCGCTCGATAACCGCCGCTCGCCCGGCTACCGCCGCGTCGAGCCGGCGATGGCGAAGAACCGCTTCTATCTGTGGATCGGCCAGCACGAGACCGGCCGCTATTCGAAGGCGCACAAGCACGCTTCCGCCGCCGTGCTCGTTTGCGTCAAGGGCAACGGTTACACCTACACTTGGCCCGAAATACTCGGCACCACGCCATGGCAAAACGGCAAGGCGGATAAGATTCTGCGTCAGGATTACGAGCCGGTCGGCCTTGTTTCGGCGGCGCCGATGAGCGGCGACTGGTATCACCAGCATTTCGGCATCGGCAAAGAAGGCTTGCGCATCTCCGCCTGGCACGGGCCGAACAATCAGCGTGCGCGCAAGCCCGGCGTGCCCGGCGAACAACTGATGGATTACGGCGCTATCGAGCTGAGCAAGGGCGGCAGCGCGATCCCCTATCACCAGGAAGATCCCGCCATCCGCAAGGAGTTCGAAGCAACGCTGCGGGCGAACGGCGTCGACTGCCGCATGAATCCCGAATTCTACCTGCGGCCGCCGAACGAGGGCGAAGCGGTGATGGGGGATGTGATGTGATGGCTTTGCGTTTCCCGGACGCGGTGCAGCGCGAAGCGGTGCACCGCTGATCCGGGATCGTCCGAGGCTCGATCGTTTGTGACGATCCCGGTTCTGCAGTGCATCACTCCGCACTACGCGCTTCATGCTGCACTGCGCCCGGGAAACATTGCATCACACCGGATCGGCATCGATCAGCACGAACGCGACAATCGCGGGCTCCGCGGTACGATTACTCCAGGAGTGGTTGGTGCCGCGCTGGACGAGTACGTCGCCTGATTTCAACAAAACTTCGTCCTCGTCCATCAGGGCGTAAATCTCGCCTGCAAGTACGATCGCGTAATCGATCGTGGCGGTCTTGTGGAAGCCGGGATGGCGCGGGTTGTGGCGGTCGGCCGCCGCCGCGCGTCCCGAGTCGTCGGGCATCGCCTGCTCGCGCGCGATTGCCGCGAGGCGCTCTGAGTCCGGCGGATATTCGATGATGCGAAACACCGAGCCGTTCTTCGGCGGCGGCAGCCGGTGACCGCGGGCGATGGCGTCGGCGCTGCCGCGATTGTCGGCGGGCGTCGACCCGGTCTCCCAAAGCTCGTGCACGACGGCGCTGCCTTTGGTCCGGCTGAACACGTGCGGGGTGGGGCCGTCGATGATGAAGATCGATCGTCCGCCCGCATTGTGCCCGGTTACCACGCGGCGAATTTGTTTGGTCATGATTTTATCTACCGTCCCGCGCGCATGCGCGAGAGCAATTCCGCCGTCGGATAGGAATCCGCGGGCAGGCCGTATTTGATTTGCATGGCCTTGACCGCCTGTCGGGTTTTCAGGCCCAAAAATCCGTCGATGGTGCCGACGTCGTAGCCGGCGCGCACCAACAGGCCCTGCAGCTCCTTGACCTCGTTAAACGACAGCGCCGGCGGCGGATTGCCCCGGTGCAGCGGCGGCGCGCCGGCGATGCGGGTCGCCAGATACGCGGCCGTCGTGGAATAAACCAGCGAGTTGTTCCACTGCAGATAGACCTGGAAATTCGGATAGACGAGAAACGCCGGCCCGGACCGCCCCATCGGCAACAAAAGCGACGCGGGGAGATTGTCGTCGGGCAGCGGCCGTCCGTCGGCGAGCGTGACGCCCCACGACGCCCATTTGGCGCGCGGCAATTGGATGTCGAGGTCGGCCTGGTCCCACGGCAGAAGCGGCGGCACGTGCACCTCGGTCATCCAGGGCTCGCCGCGTTTCCAGCCGAGCCCGACCAGATAATTCGCGGTCGAGCCGAGCACGTCGGGCACGTCGTGAATGAGGTCGCGCTTGCCCGCCCCGTCGTAGTCTACCGCATATTTGTAATACTCCGACGGCATCATCTGAGTCTGGCCGAGTTCGCCGGCCCACGAGCCGATCATCTCGGCGGGCGTTAAGTCGCCGCGCTGGATCAGGCGCAGCGCGTCGAGCAGTTGAGCGCGAAATTTATCGGCGCGCCGGCAATCGTAGGCGAGCGAGGCGATGGAGCTAAGCGAGGGATACTTGCCCATATTGGCGCCGAAATCGCTCTCCAGGCCCCAGAACGAGACGATGACCGGCGCGGGCACGCCGTATTGCCGGTCGATGCGCGTAAAAACCGGCGCGTATTTTTTGATCAGCGCGTGGCCGCGCTGGATGCGATAAGCGGCAGCCATGCGATCGGAGAACTGCAAAAACGTCTGCGTGAACACGCGCTGCCCGCGATCGATGTTCACGATGCGCTGGTCGTAGGTCAGATAGGGCGCGGCCTCGGCGATGGCGCGTTGCGAAATGCCGTCCGCCACCGCCTCGCGCTCCAGGCCGGCGAGCCAGGACGCGTACGGCCCGGAACTGCGGCACGGCGCGGCGGCGTGCGCGACGGTGCATGAAAGTGCGCTCGCCAGCAGCAGTGCCGTGCCGGCCAATCCGCGTCGCATGGTGCTTCCGCTCATTGTCATGCCCCGTGCAGGCGGGGCATCCAGCAAGCGTTGCGCTTATCGAATCCTGACAGCAGTGCCATACCAGGTCTCCGCGGATTACTGAATCATCCGCCTTCGCGGATGATGACAACAAAAATGCTTCAGGTGCCGGATTGCAAATACCACTGCAAAATCTCCTCGCCGGTCCAGTACAGAACGCCGTCGAAGCGGCGGGCGTAATCGTAGATCGCTTCAAGATATTTGATGCGGTGCGGCTGGCCGCTGATATAGGCATGGATGGCGAGCGGAAAAATTTTGGCGCGTTTTTCGCCTTCGGCGTAGAGCCGGTCGAACTGGTCGACGGCGCGGCGCAAGAGATAGTCGCTTTCGTGATGCTGCACGATCATCATCGGAATGTCGTTGAGCTCGACCGTATAGGGCAGCGTCACCAGCGGCCCCTTGGCGGTGCGGATCGTGGTCGGCTCGTCGTCGTAGACCCAGTCGCCGATATATTTGATGCCGGCTTCGGCCAGAAGCTCGGGTGTCTCCAGCATTTGGGTGAGGCCCGGACCGAGCCAGCCGACCGGGCGCTTTTTGCAGAAACGCTCGATCACGTCGAGCGAATGCGCGATCATCGCCTTCTGGTTCGGCTCGCTGTGGATCGGTCCCTGCTGGTAGGCGTGGCCCATGAACTCCCAACGGTCCGTGCGCGCCTGCTCGGCGACCCGCGCGTAATCCTCGCAGACGCGGGCATTGATCGCCAGCGTCGGGCGAATTCGCAAACGCTTGAACAGATCGAAGAAGCGCCAGACGCCGACACGCATGCCGTATTCGTGCCAGCTCCAGTTGGGCACGTCGGGAAGCAGCGTCTGCCCGGTGGGTGGCGCCAGCACCTGGCGCGCCATCGGCTTGCCGATGTCCCACACTTCGAGATTGACGATGGTCCAGAACACGATGCGCGCGCCGCCGGGCAGTTTGAGCGGCGGCCGGTCGACGATTGCAGAATAATCGGCCCGCTCGCGCGGCAGCATTGGTTTTGCTGAAGATTTTTTCCCGGTCGCGCGCTTTTTCATGCTGCCCACCCTGCCCAACCACATGCCAACCCATCGGCGCCGCGCCAACAGGCAAATGCACGCACGACCATACGTCGCAGGCCGGACATCGACAACTTCGGCCGGCTTGGGCGTCGATTCGTTTGCTCGATCAAATCCGCGTTAGCGTGCGACGAATCGCATTGCAGTCTGCGGCCGATGGAGCATGTATGGAACCAAGGCGCCGGGGCCTGATTGTCTTCCCAGCCATTCGCTACTTGCTATTGATCGCGCCTTTTGTGGATTTTGCGATGCCAGCCTCTGCCGCTTCCAAGCGTGTTCGTGGACCCGCTCCCTCCCCAGGCACTTCAGCGAACGCCGGCGTGGCGCAAGCGCCATCCGGCGATCCGCGTCAATTCTGGCTCAAAGCTTTTCTGACCGCGCGCGCCGAGACCGAGCGGCGCGCGGCGTTCTTGTCCGCCGAGGACCAGGTGGTTCAATCGATGCCGGATGCGAGCCCGACCAAATGGCATCGCGCGCATGTGACCTGGTTCTTCGAAGAGTTCTTGCTGCGCAAGTTTGCCCACTCCTATAGGCCGTTCGACGAGCGCTTCGCCTATCTGTTCAATTCCTATTATGTCTCGGCAGGTCCGCGGCACGCCCGCCCGCAGCGCGGCCTGATCACGCGGCCCGGCGCCGCGGAGGTGACCGCCTATCGGGCGTACGTCGACCGGGCCGTCGCGGCGCTGATCGAATCGGCGAACGATCTTGCGCCGCTGATCCCGGTCATCGAGATCGGATTAAATCACGAGCAACAGCATCAGGAGCTCATCCTCACCGACATTCTGCACGCTTTTTCCTTCAACGCGACCCACCCGGCCTACGACCCGCACTGGCAATGGCCGGAGCCGGCGAGCACGAGGCCCGCCGCGGGCGCGCTCATCGCCGGCATTCACCGGATCGGCCATAACGGCGACGGTTTCTGTTTCGACAACGAGCGGCCGGCGCACCAGGTGGTGCTGCGGCCGGTCCGGCTCGCACCGTCGCTGGTGACCAACGGCGAGTGGCTCGAATTCATGGCCGACGGCGGTTACACGACGCCGACGCTCTGGCTGTCGGACGGTTTCGCCACCGTCGAGGCGCAGGATTGGAATGCGCCGGGCTATTGGAAAAAAATCGACGGCGTGTGGTTCGCGATGACGCTCGGCGGGCTGCGCCGCGTCGAACCGACAATGCCGGTGTGCCACGTGAGCTATTACGAGGCCGACGCCTTTGCGCGCTGGGTCGGCAAGGATTTGCCGACCGAAGGCGAGTGGGAGGTCGCCGCCATCAGCGGCGTACTCGGCGATGCCTTCGGCATCGTATGGCAGTGGACCCGCGGCGCCTACACGCCCTATCCCGGTTATCGCGCCGCCGAAGGCGCACTCGGCGAATATAATGGCAAGTTCATGGTCAATCAGATGGTTTTGCGCGGCTCCTCGCTGGCGACGCCCGCCGGACATTCCCGGCCCAGCTACCGCAACTTCTTTTATCCGTCGGCACGCTGGCAGTTCACCGGCTTGCGGCTCGCCGAATACGAACGCTGAGTTTTCGCATGAACGTGCAAAGCGTCTTTCGCGCAATCCATCCCATTGGGACGGGAGACTCCTTCGCCGCCGATGTCGTTGCCGGGCTGACGGCGACGCCGAAGCGGCTGCCGCCGAAATATTTCTACGATTTGGCGGGATCGGCGCTGTTCGAACGCATCACGCAACTGCCGGAATATTACCCGACGCGTTGCGAGATCGGAATCTTGCAGGACAACGCGCCGGCGATTGCTTCGATGTTCCCGCCCGGCTGCGCATTGATCGAATTCGGCAGCGGCTCGAGCCGCAAGGCGCGCATCCTGCTCGGCGCCGCGGCCACTGTGGTCGCCTATATCCCGGTCGATATATCGGGCGATTTTTTGCAGCAGGATCTGGCGCAGCTGCGCCACGATTTGCCGCATCTCGCGGTGCATCCCTTGGTCGAGGACTTTACCCGGCGGTTCGAGTTTCCGACCCACCTCGCGATGCTGCCGCGCGTCGGCTTCTTTCCCGGCTCGACCATCGGCAATTTCGAGCCGAATGAGGCCGGCAAATTCTTGCGTCACATCGGCGACATGCTTGGCGAGGGTTCTTTGCTCGTGGTCGGCATCGACCTGGTCAAGGACGAAGCCACGCTTTACCGCGCCTATAACGACGCCGAGGGCGCGACCGCGAAATTCAATCTGAATCTCTTGGCGCGCATCAATCGCGAGCTGGGCGCCGACTTCGAACTTGCCGCTTTCGAGCACAAGGCCTTTTTCAATCGCGAATTAAGCCGCATCGAAATGCATCTTGCGAGCACCAAGCGGCAGAAGGCGCGCGTCAACGGCGCGACGATCGATTTTCGCTCCGGCGAAACGATCCATACCGAAAACAGCTACAAATACACGGTCGATTCGTTTCAAGCGCTGGCGCGCGGCAGCGGCTGGTCGCCGGCAAAGGTATTCACCGACGGCATGTTCTGTGTGCACGCGCTTCGGATGACGGATGACGGATGGCAGACGGCGGATTAGCGTTTGTGCTATCCGTCCTCGGTCATCCGTCTTCTGCGATCTGAATCCATGCCGATCTGCGAAGCCGATCCCTGGCGCCTGCAATATTTCGCGCACGTCAAAACCGCGGCCAATATTCCGACCGAGGATTGCGACGGTTGGGCGTGGAACCCGGCGCACCGCTGGGTCTACGACAAGCTCGCGATCGCGCTGAGCCAAAGCCTCGATGCCGGCCCCCACGGAATTGCGCCGCCGCGCTTTCCGGTTTTTTCCAAGCCCATCGTCAACCTCAAAGGCATGGGCGTGGGCAGCCGCGTGCTGCGTTCGGCCGCCGATTACGAGCGGCACTACGCGCCCGGCCATTTCTGGATGACGCTGCTGGACGGCCGCCACGTTTCCTCCGATATCGCGGTGGTCGACGGCGAGCCGCGCTGGTGGCGGCACGTCACCGGCAAGCCCGCGGGCGAGGGCACGTTCGACTACTGGACCGTGCATGCCGAGCCCGACGCCGAAATCGAACAGGGCTGCGGGGCGTGGATCGAAAAGAATCTCGCCGGTTATACCGGCATGCTCAACCTCGAAACGATCGGCGGCAAAATCATCGAAGCGCACTTGCGTTTCGCCGACCAATGGCCCGACCTCTACGGGCCGGGCTGGGTCGAGGCGCTGGTCGGCCTCTATGAGCGGCACGACTGGGATTTTTATGACGAGGATCGGAGCGAGGGTTACAGCGTCGTGCTGTTCGGGGGGACCGGCCCTGCCTACCGCCATCCGCCGCCATCGCTCGTCGACGAGGTCAAACGCATTCCGGGCGTGACCAGCGTCCAGATCACCTTCCACGAGGATCGTGCACCGGAGCGTCACGCCATGCCGCCCGGCGGGTTTCGCCTCGCCATCGTCAACGGCTTCGATCTCGGCAAAGCGCTCGCTGCGCGCGAGCGGCTGAGGGAACATTTTTTCTCCCACCCTCCCCCTGCAGGGGACGGTGAACTATAGTCGCGCCCCTCCAGAGCACGGCTTACCGAAGGAATGAAATCATGAACATCGTTGCGTTCGAAGGGCAGGGCGGCCCGCGGCGCAACTGGCTATGCAGCCTCGCTGTGCTGTTTGCGCTTTCGGCAACGGCGGGGCCAGCGCGCGCTCAGATGCAAGTCAAGATCGGCATCGGCTTTGGCTTGGCGTTCCTGCCGACCTACATCTGCGGGGACCTCAGACTCGTCGAGAAATACGCCAAGGAGCTGCATCTTAACGTGCGGGCGAGCTACGAGCGCTTCCTTGGCGCCGGCCCGATGCAGGACGCAATCGCCTCGGGGGCGATCGATATGGGGCCGTTCGGCACGGCGCCCTTGCTCATGACCTGGGACAAGGCGAAAAATACCAAGAACATGCGGCAGCAAATTCTCGCCGTTTCCGGAATGACGACGATGCCGCTCGTTCTTTTGAGCGATCGGCCCAACGTGCACACCATCGCCGATTTGCGCCCGGCCGACCGCATCGCCATGCCGACGCTGTCGTCGCCGCAGATGTATCTTCTAGAGATGCAATCGGAAAAAGTATTCGGCCAATACGACCGGCTGCGCAGCCAGGTTGTGGAACTTTCGCCTGCGGACGCGCTCGCCGCGCTGATCGGCGGCGCGGGGCCTGTGACGGCCTATTTCTCGTCGCCGCCGTTTACGCAGATTGCGCTCAAGGATGCCAAGATTCATCAAATCCTCAGCTCCGAGGAGGCGATCGGCGGCAAGGCATCGTTCCTCATCATCGGCGCGACCAGGGCCTACATCGAGGCGCATCCGAAAATCGCCGAAGCGATCGACAAGGCGATGGATGAAGCCGCGCGCATCATTCACGACGATCCGCACCGCGCCGCGCAAATCTATTTGGCCCACGAGCCGTCGAAGGCGCTCGACGCGGCCGACATCGAAGCGGTACTAAAGGAGGATAAGGACGAGTTCGGCAGCGCGGTAGAGGGCATTCAGGCGTTTGCCGATTTCATGGGCCGGCACGGCGAGCTGAAAACGCCGCCGCAGAGCTGGAAGGAAATCGTCGCGCCAGCGCTGTTGAAATCGCCGAGCACTTGAACATACATCGTACTGACGCACCACACCGAAAGGAAACTCCATGGCCGACAAGGCGCTCAATATCATCAGCATTTGCGGCAGCTTGCGCAAAGGCTCCTATAATCGAATCGTCATGAATGCATTGCCGGCGCTGGCGCCGGAGGGCATGCAGATCAAGGAAGCGCCGCCGATTGCCGAATTTCCGCTCTACAATGCGGATATTCAGAATTCGACCGGGTTTCCGGCGGCGGTGCAAACGCTTGCCGACGCGATCCGCTCCGCCGACGGCGTGATCTTTAACTCGCCGGAATATAATTTCGGCATTCCGGCTCCGCTGAAGAATGCGATCGACTGGGTGTCGCGCGTGCCGAACCAGCCGTTCGCCGGAAAGCCGATCGCGCTGCAATCGGCGTCGCCCGGGCCGCTCGGCGGCGGCCGCGTGCAATACGATCTGCGCCGCTCGATGGTGTTCCTCGACGCGCTGACGCTGAACAAGCCGGAAATCTTCATCGGCAATTGCGCGCAGCGGCTTGACGACAAGACCGGAAGGATATCCGACGAACAGACCGTCGGCTTGATCAAGCAGCAGCTCGCCGCCTTCGCCAAGTTCATCGGCGCGCACGGCGGCAAGAGCTAAAAGGTTTTCGGTCCGCTCGAAGGGGCAACTCTCGTGTCCGACAATCGGCTCAACGTAGCCGTGGTCTGCGGCAGCCTGCGCAGAGGCTCCTATAACGCCGCGCTGGCGCGCACGCTGCCGGCGCTGGCGCCGCCCGGCATGGCGCTTAAATCCACGCCGGCCTGGGACAAGATGCCGATCTACAACCACGACATTCAGGACGCCAGCGGCTTTCCCGCCGAAGTGACCGCCTGGGCGGATGCGATCCGCGCCGCCGACGGCGTGATCATCGTCTCGCCGGAGTATAATTGGAGCATTCCGGGGGGCCTGAAGAACGCCATCGATTGGGTGTCGCGGATGAAGGACGTGCCGTTCAAGGAAAAGCCGATCGCCATTCAGTCCTGCGCCGGCGGCGTGCTCGGCGGTTCGCGCATGCAATACCATTTGCGGCAGAGCCTGACCTCGGTCGATGCGTTCCTGTTCGGCAGGCCGGAGGTGCTGGTCACCTTTTCGGCAAAAAAGTTCGATGAGAAAACGCTTGCACTCACCGATCAGCCGACCATCGACATCGTCAAGCAGCAGCTCGCCGGCTTCGAGAAATTCATCCGGCGGCTGAACGGGAGGAGATAAAATGGCACGCCTCGACAATCGGGTGGCGCTGCTTACCGGCGGCGCCAAAGGCATCGGCCGGCATTACGCGCAGGCGCTCGCCGCCAACGGGGCGCGGCTGATGATTGCCGACATCGCCGACGGCAAGGAATTGGCGGAAACGATCGCGCGCGAGCGCGGCGCCAATTCGGTCGCAAGCTCGGTCACCGATGTGAGCGACGAGAACGCGGTGAAGCGGCTGGTGGCGCAAACCGTCGAGCGTTTCGGCAAGATCGACATTCTGGTCAACAACGCCGCTCTGTTCGCGCCGCTCGTCGAGCAGAAAATCACCGACATCGACACCGCGGTGTGGGACCGCGTCATGGCTGTCAATGTGCGCGGGGTTTTTCTCATGACCAAACACGTCGCGCCGCACATGATCGCGCAGAAATACGGGAAAATCATCAATATCAGCTCCGGCACCGTCGCCCGCGGCATTCCGCTGTTCGCCCACTATGTCTCCTCGAAGGGCGCGGTCACGGCGTTCACGCGGTCGGTCTCGCGTGAGCTTGGCGTGCACAATATCTGCGTCAACTCCCTGGCGCCGGGCTTTACGCTCTCCGACACCGTGGTCAACGAGAATCCCGGCCACATCGAGCATTCGCGGGCGCCCTCGATCGCGCGCCGCGCCATCAAGCGCGACGAATACCCGGAGGACCTCTTAGGCGCGCTGATTTTCCTCGCCTCGGCCGACAGCGATTTTATTACCGGGCAAACCATCGCCGTCGATGGCGGGGCGAATAACACCTGATTGCGTAAGTAGCGCGGCGTCTCGGGAGGCTCCGTCGGCCGCATGGCAGATGCAAGACTCCCTTCGTACCCTTCCGAGCTTGCAGGGCAGGGTAGGGAGGACCGCTATTTCCGCTGGGCCAAGCTTTGACTATATTGGCTAAAAGCAACCCGAATTCCGCTCTTTATGGAGGACGCCATGGCGGTCGCGACCGCGAAGAAGGCAACGAACGGCAAACCCGGCCCGAAGCACAATATCGACGCCGTGCGGGAGGAGTATTACCGGCGCATCGCCAAGCACGACATGGCGCCGCTGTGGAAGGTGATGAACTCGGTCGTCACCGAGGAGCCGAAGACCCGCTGCGCGCCGGTGGTCTGGCACTACGACGACGTGAAATCGCTGGTCATGGAATCCGGCGGGCTGATTACCGCCGAAGAGGCCAAGCGCCGCGTGCTTATTTTGGAAAATCCGGCCATGCACGGCGAATCGAAGGCCACCAACACGCTGTTCGCCGGCATCCAGATGATCCTTCCCGGCGAGGTCGCGCCGGCGCACCGCCACGTTTCGGCGGCGATCCGCTTCGTGCTCGACGGCGAGGGCGCCTATACGGCGGTTGAGGGCGAAAAGGCCTTCATGTCTCCGGGCGACTTCGTCATCACCGCCAACTGGGCGCCGCACGATCACGGCAATCCGTCGAAGAAGCCGATGCTCTGGCTCGACGTGCTCGATTTTCCGGCGGTCAATTTCTTCGAGGCTTCGTTCGCGGAAAATTTCGACGCGCCTACCCAGGAGACCACGCGTCAGGACGGCGATTCGCTGAGCTTCTACGGCTCCGGCGTGTTGCCTGACGGCACGCCGTCGATGAACCGCAGCCCGGTGATCAATTATACCTACGCGCGCACGCGCCCGATCGTCGAGCGCATGATGCAGGCGGGCGAGATCGACAAGCGCCACGGCGCGCGCGTGCGCTACGCCAACCCGGTCACCGGCGGCCCGGTACTGCCGACGATGACGGCGTGGCTTGCCATGCTGCCCAAGGGTTTTAGGGGCGAGCCCTACCGCGCCACCGACGGCACCATCCTCGTCTGCGTCGAGGGCCAAGGCAGAACCGACGTCGACGGCGAGGTGCTGGAATGGGGCCCGAACGATATCTTCGTCGTTCCTCCCTGGAAGCGCTATCGCCACACCGCGCCGAAGGAATCGGTGCTGTTCTCGATTTCCGACCGCCCGGCGCAGGAAGCGCTCGGTATTTGGCGGGAGGGCAAGTGAAGGCGGACGCTCAGACTGTCGAGCGCGCCGCATTCATGTCATCATCCGCGTAGGCGGATGATCCAGTACACATTGCGCTAACGGTGATTACTGGATGCTCCGCCTTCGCGGAGCATCCAGTGTAGGACGCGCATGGCCCCCTCCTTCACCCACGACGTTCCGCCGCAGCGCGTCGTCTTCTCCTCCGGCGCGTTGGCGCGCGTCGGCGAGGAGGCGGAACGACTCGGATTCGCTCGGGCGCTGGTGGTGGCGACGCCGGGCAGCGGGGCGCGGCTCGGCAAGAATGTCGTTGAACTCCTCGGCACGCGTGCGGCCGGACTCCATGCGCAGGCGGTCGTGCATGTGCCGAAAGGGGTCGCGGAGGGAGGTCTTGCGGCGGCGCGTGACAAGAATGCCGATGGCCTGATTGCCATCGGCGGCGGCGCCGCGATCGGGCTCGCCAAGGCGATCGCGCTTAAGACCGGCTTGGCGATCCTCGCCGTGCCGACCACCTATTCGGGCTCGGAAGCGACGCCGATCTTCGGCACCACCGACGGCGAGCGCAAAATCACCGGGCGCGATGTGAAAGTGCTGCCGCGCACCATCCTCTACGATCCCGATCTGACACTCGGCCTGCCGGCTTCGGTCAGTGCCGCGAGCGGCATGAACGCCATCGCCCATTGCGTCGAGGCTTTTTGGGCCGACGCGCGCACGCCCGTGACCGTGGCTTTGGCGGCCGAAGCGATGCGGCGCTTGGCCAAAAATCTGCCCGCGGTCGTCGCCGACGGCGCCGCTGCGCAAGCGCGGGCAGAATGCCTCATCGCCGCCTGGCTCGCCGGTACGGTGCTCAGCGCCGGCACCGCGCTCCACCACAAGCTCGCCCACGTGCTCGGGGGCTTAAGCCTGCCGCACGCCGAGACGCACGCAATCATCCTGCCGCACGTGATGCGCTTTAATCTCGCCGCGGCGCCGGCGGCGAAGGCGCGCCTTGCGCAAGCGCTCGGCAGCGACGATCCGGCCGAAGCAATCGCAAGAATGCTGAAAAAATTTCCCGTCCCGCAGCGGCTGCGCGAGGTCGGCTTCGATGCCGACAAAATCGATTTCGTTGCCGGTGAAATCGCCGCCGCATCGATCAAGTCGCCGCGGCCGGCTACGGCGGCCGAACTGCGCGTTTTGTTGGCGGCGGCGTATTGAGATTTACATCGATCGAGAATGCTCAAAGCGCTGGCGGTATTCCGCCGGCGTGATCCCCATTTTGGCCGTGTAGATTCGCGCGAACGTGCGCGGGCTCATGCCCGCCTTCTCGGAGGCGACTTGGCCGCGCGGCCGCGCGCCTCGGCTTTCGAAGTCACGCATTAAGGTCGTGCATGAGCCGTCCGAGATGCATCGGCGGCGTGAAGCCGTCGCCGAGTTTGCTCCTGAGCCGCTTGAGGCAGCCCCACAGCACGGCCTGGTTGCTGTTCACCACCGGCTTGCCGAGTTCTAGTTCGATCGCCGCCACTGCCTCGATCTGCGTGGTGTTGGTGCAGCTAAGAAAGATGCCGTCGGCCTCGGGCGTGTCGTTGTCGCGGGCGAGCTCCAGCCAACGCTGCGGCGTCACCGCCTCGAAATCGGCGGCGCTGCTGCATCTAAGGGCGACGTCTTTGACGACGGTAAAGCCGGCGGCGCCGAGATAATCGATGATGTTCGCGTTCGACATATAGGGGCTCAGCACGACGAGCTTCTTAAGCCCAAGAGCGCGCAAAGCGTCGTTCACCAGGCTCGAAGTCGACAGCGCGTCGATGCCTGTGGTTTTGCGGATGAGGTTGATGATGCGCGCCTCGCCGTCGGCGCCCTCTTTCATCGAGGTATGGGTGCAGTGGAAGACGATGAGATCGGGATGGGCGTCGGCGAGCGTACCGGCGGCGTGGGCGATCTCGCCGGTCAATTCCGCGACCGTGCGCGCGGGTTCGCCGGCAACCCGGCCGCGCGCCACGTGGATGCCGAGCCCCTCCGGCGCGTAATGGTTGAATTGCGGCTCGGTCATGCGATTGACCGAAGGGATGATCAGGCCGATGCGCGCGCGCGGCTCCGCCGGGCAAGCGGCGACGCGCTCCCGTTCGGCAATGGCGTCCATCTTGGCCTCCGATTTTGTCCTTGGGCTTCGTCTTATTGTATTGCCATCGTCGCTGCATCGCGCGGCGGCCGGCTTTGACATCGGTGCTCGCGAGTATCCGGCGGTATTGCAGGAGGGCGCAAGCGGGTGTGCCGCGTTGCCATCTTATTGGAGTTTGGGGGCGCTGTAAGAGCTGTAAGAGAAGTAGCTTCGCTACGGCTGGCCGCTGCGGCTGGCGCCGCGTTGAGGGACGCTGAATCGGGGTTGCCGCGAGCGCCGGAACGGGCTAACCCGCCCCGAAACGCACGCGGCGCGAAGGCATGGACGTACCGGCGAAGGCATCGAAGCTGATCAAAGGCGCAAAAAGCGACTGGGAAGCGGTCATCGGCATGGAGGTGCATGCCCAGGTGACCTCGCGGGCGAAATTGTTTTCCGGCGCCTCGACCGCGTTCGGCGGCGGCCCGAACGCGCACGTCTCGCTGGTCGATGCCGCCATGCCGGGCATGCTGCCGGTGATCAACGAGGAATGCGTGCGCCAGGCAGTGCGCACCGGACTCGGGCTCAAGGCGCGCATCAATCGCCAATCGGTGTTCGACCGCAAAAATTATTTCTATCCGGATCTGCCGCAGGGCTACCAGATCAGCCAGTACAAGTCGCCGATCGTGGGCGAGGGCGAAGTTCTGGTCGACATGCCGGACGGCGAGACGGTACGCGTCGGCATCGAGCGGCTGCACCTCGAGCAGGACGCCGGAAAATCGCTGCACGAGCAGCATCCGGCGATGTCGCTTGTCGATCTCAACCGCTCGGGCGTGGCGCTGATGGAGATCGTGACCAAGCCCGATCTGCGCTCCGCCGACGAGGCCAAGGCGTTCTTAAGCAAGCTGCGCACCATCCTGCGTTACCTCGGCACCTGCGACGGCGACATGGAGAAGGGCCATTTGCGCGCCGACGTGAACGTTTCGGTGCGGCGGTCGGGCGAGCCGCTGGGGACGCGCTGCGAGATCAAGAATCTCAATTCGATCCGCTTCATCGGCCAGGCGATCGAGTACGAGGCGTGGCGGCAGATCGGAGTCATCGAGGACGGCGGAAAGATCGAGCAGGAAACGCGGCTGTTCGATCCCGACAAGGGCGAGACGCGCTCCATGCGTTCTAAGGAGGAGGCCCACGATTACCGCTATTTTCCCGATCCGGATTTGCTGCCGCTCGAGCTGTCGCCTTCGCTTGTGGCGGATTTGCAAAAAAGCTTGCCGGAACTGCCGGACGAGAAAAAGGCGCGCTTCATGCAGGAGTACGCGCTGACCGATTACGTCGCCGGCGTGCTCGTGGCCGAGCGCGAGACGGCGGCGTATTTCGAGACCGTCGTTGAAGCCGGCGGCAAGCGCGATGCGAAGCTCGCGGCCAATTGGGTCGTCAACGAGCTTGCCGGACGGCTCAATCGCGAGGGCAAGGATATCTCCGCCGCCCCGGTTTCCGCGGCGCAGCTCGGTTGCATCCTCGACCTGATGGCCGACGGCACGATTTCCGGCAAAATCGCCAAAGAAGTTTTTGAGATCGTCTGGAACCAGGGCGGCGATCCGCGAGCGATCGTCGAGCGGCGCGGCCTGCAGCAGGTGACCGACCTTTCGGCCATTGAAAGCCTCGTCGATGACATCGTCGCCAACAATCCCGACAAGGTCGCCGCCGCCAAGAAGAATCCGAAGGTGATCGGCTGGTTCGTCGGCCAGGTGATGAAGTCTTCCGGCGGCAGGGCGAACCCGCAAGCGGTCAACGACCTCTTGAAGAACAGGATCGGCGTCTGAGCGTCGCGGCCCGCGCTTTTTGCGCGCGGAAAAAGTCGCCGCGCACTCTCATTGCAATCCGAAACGAGATGCGAATTTCGCGCGCGGCGAGGCGGCGAAGACCTCGCGAGTGCGTTGCGCGCGGGCTCCGAACATGCCGTTCGCGCCGACGCCGGCGCGAATCGGTCGGTACTGATTCGCGCGTTTTGCCTCGCGACGGGCCCGTCAACGCGCTCGCGGAGGCGTCCGGCGCGAAAATTTTTTTCGTCCGCCGAATCCGGCTCCGGGCACGTCGTCGGGCGCGCGCGAGCGTGCGCGAACGCGCTTCGCATGACACACGAATGCTGCAACGTCGCCTCATCGGACATTGCAGAAACCGGCAATTCATCGGCACTTCCGCGCGGCGCGCGATTTTGCTCAACAAATTTCGTCGAGGAAAATGTTTTGGCGTCGGCATTTGCGCGGCGATCGCGGCGCGCGCGCGGCGATGCTGCGCGAAACGGCGCCTATACACAAAATTAAGCGGAACGACTGTTATTTTTTTTCCGCTGGTGTAAGCGGATGACAGTGCAGATCGATTCGCGACTGCACTGCACCGATGTCGCCATCCACTCAAGCTAGGAGGGCAGCAATGGCGAAGAAGCGAAAGACGAAAGCAGCGGCAAAGAAGACAGCGAAGAAGACGAAGCGTCGGAAGAAGAAGTAGGCGACGCCGCTGTCGGTCTTCGGCCTCGATGAGGTCGAAGATCGCGTCACAGGGGCCGGCGGGCGTCGCGCTAGGATCGATGATCTGCCAAGATGATCGGCCGAGACGCGCCGGCTTTAGTGAACGACGGAGGGCGTCGGCGGGACGGAGGCTCAAGCTTCACGATCGTTCGCCGAGCGCAACTTGACGCGGCGGGCGGCGGTAAAGACGAAGGTCGGAAAATCCCGGCCTCGCCCTGGCAAAAGAAACCAGCGGACTTGATCCTCGGGCCTCGCCGACGCCCTCGGTATGTCGGCGATGGTTTTCGCGAAGATAAACTTTCAACGGCGTCGGGGAGCAATCCGCGGCGCCGGTTTCTTTGCGCCGCCATCATTGCGAGAAGCGAGGCGACCAAGCAATCACCCACCCTAACCCTCCCCCGCAGACGCATAAGCGCTAAAATAGCGGCGTTTCCCGGGCGCAGTGCAGCAAAAGCGCGTTTACGCGCGTCTTCGACGCGCTATGGCGCAGCGAAGTGATGCACTGCAGAACCGGGATCGTTACAAACTCGGAGTTTGCGGCGATCCCGGAACAGCGGTGCACCGCTTCGCGCTGCACCGCATCCGGGAAACACGGCTTATGTTAGCGCCTATGCGCGCGAGCCGGAGAGGGTAGGGTGGGGGCGGATTGCTTCGCTTCGCCGACAATGACATTGCAGCCTTCTTGGCAGCCTTCTTGGCAGCCTTCTTGGCATGATTTCTTGGCAATGAAATGACACGCGCGCGATCCGCAACGAAGGCCGGACGAGCCGCCGCCAACAAGCAGGCCGCGGCAGAGCGAACGAAATCGCGCGCCGCGAAACCGATCGAGCTTTACTACTGGCCGACGCCGAACGGCTGGAAAATTTCGATCATGCTCGAAGAGTGCGGGCTCCCCTATCTGGTGCGGCCGGTCGACATTTCCAAGGGCGAACAGTTTAAGCCGCAGTTTTTGGCCATTTCGCCGAATAACCGCATCCCGGCCATCGTCGATCCGGCCGGCCCGGGCGGGCGCAAAATCTCCGTGTTCGAGTCGGGCGCCATTCTGCAATACCTCGGACGCAAGACCGGAAAATTCTATCCCGCCGAGGCGCGCGCGCGCGTCGCGGTCGACGAGTGGCTGTTTTGGCAAATGGGCGGGCTCGGCCCGATGGCGGGCCAAGCGATCCATTTCCGCCGCTACGCGCCGGAGCCGATTGCCTATGCGATTGCGCGCTACACCGATGAGGTCAATCGGCTCTATGGCGTCATGAACGAGCGGCTTGCCGGGCACGAGTTTCTGGCCGGCCGCTATTCGATCGCCGACATCGCTTGCGTCGGTTGGGTGCGTCTCGCCGAGCGGGCGGGGCAAGACCTCGCGCGGTTTGCGCACCTCAAGCGCTGGTTCGAAACGATCCGCGCCCGGCCGGCGGTCAAGCGCGCCTTTGCCATCCGCATCGAAGCGGCGTCGGCGGTCGATGTGCAAGATGCAAAAGTGCGCGCAATTCTTTTCAATCGGCGCGCGCGGTGAGCCGGCTCACTTCGCGCGCGTCCAGGTCTGCGACTTGCAGATGAAGCCGAACGCGCAGCCTTTCAGTTCGGCGGTGTTCGCGCCGGTCATGGTGAAATAGCCGGTATAGGTGTTGCCGTCCTTGGCATTGTAGACTCGACCCTTCCATTGATTGGGCGTGCCGCTCGGTTTCATGCCGAGCACGATCTCGACGCCGATGAGCGGCCGCTTGCGCTTGCTCGCGTCGGCATTTTCCTTATCGGTCTTCGGCTTGTGGGTGGCCGGATCGTTCGGCTCCTTGAGCCACACCAGCGTACCGCAGAGCGCTCCGCCGCAATTGACGATGCGCACCTGGCTGTCATCGTTCGCGGTGTACCAGGTGCCCAATGGATCGGCGGCGCGCGCCGGCACGATCGTTTTCGGCCCGATCGTCGCCAACACAATCGTCGAAAGCCAAAACGCGGCGGCGGGTGTGCGGTTGATCCTCATTGGGTCCTCGGTCCGTCTGTGTTTGTGAAATTGAAAGGATAGTCGACGCGCCGAGACTTGCAAAGTTACCCGGCCGGCGTGCGGCTTCCCGCGCCGGGCGCGCCGTTGCTTAACGCCGCGTTGCCGAAAAAACGCCGATCGGCGGCGTGCGGTTCAGATTCGATTCATCGCATCGCTTAAACCACCGTTCAAATCTTCACAGCATTATCGGCATACCGGCAGGGGCGAAAACGGGCCGGCGAACACGCGAAAGCGGCTAGCGCACGAGGCGCAAACAGGGGAGTGCATCATGGCTCGCTTTGAAATTCTCGATGCAAACGCGGCACCGCTCGGCGAAGGGCCGGCCGCCGGCGACATGCTGTTCGAACTGGGGATGATGTATTCGGTCGGCCGCGACGTGCCGGTCGATCTGGTTTCGGCGCATAAATGGTTCAATCTCGCGGCGGCGAAAGGCAATTCCGAGGCGGCGCGGCTGCGGCGCGAGATCGCCAATCAAATGTCGGACGGCGAGATCGCCGCGGCGCAGCGCGCGGCGCGCGATTGGCTGCGGCTCAATCGGCACGAGAGTGCGGCGCCGGCGATCGCGGCCTAGCGCCGTAGCCCGGATTTCGCTCTTTGCGAAATCCGGGAGCGGCGTTGCCGGCACCTCGCACCCCGGATTGCGCTTTGCGCAATCCGGGCTACGAAACGGCGGGCTTGCGTACCGAGAACAGATACATGCCGCCGAATGTGTCCGGCGCCTCGGATTCGAAGCTGTCCCAGCAATCGAGATCGGTCAGGGCCGCGCGGCCGGGGAAACGCAGCGCGAAGCTTTGCAGCAGCGGCGGCGGAAGCACAAAGCCGGCGAATTGCAAATCGTTCGCCGCGAGGAAAGCCTTGATGGCCGGCAAAGTCAGCCGATGCTCCTGCGCGTGAAACAACAGATCGCGACAGGCGCTCGTCGTGAAAAAGTCTTCCGATCGCGTCAACGATTTCAGCAGCGAGCCGTCTTCGGCCGCCGCGATCTCCTCGCGGCAGCGCCGGATGTCCTGCGGGATCGGCCGATAGCCGCGTTGCGCAATCAGCGCGCGCGCCGCGACGACATTGCGGCGCGCCCGCTCGCTGTAGAGACCGACCTCCATCGCGCCGCCTGCACGCAATAGCGACAAGAGGATGCGCCAGCCTTCCCATGGGTCGGCGAGGTGGTGCAGCACGCCGGAGGCATCGATGAAATCGAACTCGCGCCCGATCGAGGCGAGCTTCATGATGTCGGCCTGGGCGAATTCGATATTGGCAAGGCCGAAATTCTGCGCCATCCGCTTGGCATAGCCGAGGCTTGCGAGGCTGAGATCGATGGCAAAAACGCGCGCGCCGCGCGCATGGCGCGCGAATTCGATGGCGGAAAGTCCGGTGCCGCAGCCGGCGATGAGCACATCGAGGGTCTCTTCCGGCTGGCGGTCGTCGAGGACGGCGGGTTGTCCCGGCGGGCCGGCCGTGACCCAGCGCGGGTAGGGGTTCTCCTCGTATTGCCGGCGCACGGCACGCGATACTTCGTCGTCGATGCCGGTGACGATGGGAATGGTCGCCGCAATCCGGCGTTCTTCTGCCGGTTCCTCGATCTGTTGGACAAGCAAGGCGTCCACGCATTCCGGCCAGCGCCGGTCGAGGAGCGCCCGCGCGTCGGTCAAGGCGTGAAGCGGAAAATAAGCGCCGACGGCGATGGGCCACAATTCGGGAATGGGTGCGCCATTTTCGATCGCTCCCGCCAGCCGCAATTGCAGCTCGTGCGCCCGTGCGGCTTCGGCTTCGGACAAGGCGTAGACGTACTCATTGATGAAGCATTGCCGCGCCACCGCAGCGTAGATTTTCAGATGTTGCGGATCGACGCCCGGTTCATGGCTCGACGCGCGGCTCAGCATGGCGTGACGCACGTCGGTCAAGAGGCGTTCGATGCCCATGTCGTCGATCGGATCGGTCTCCAGGAGCCGGCACAGCAGCTCGTCGCGCGACAGCGCCGCCACTCCCGACGCGCCGAACAGTTCCGTTTCGGACAGCCGTCTCGGCCACGCGAGCTGCGCTTGCGCAACGGCATCCTTCAAGACGCGCGCCGTTTTGATGAGGCTGACGCAAACGCGGGTAAGATCGCGGGGGCGAGCCCAGCCCTCCACGAGCGCGCGCAGCAAGAGCTTGCGCAGGCGCGGGTTGTCGGCGCTGAACGCGAGGGATTTCGCGCAGTAAGCAAAAAACGTCTTGCGCCGCCCGGTCTCGCCAAGCTCAAGCGCGCGGGCGGCGGCCTGGACCGCCAACTCGGGTTGGCCCGCCGCGAGGTAGGCTTTGCCGAGATCGTCATAGACGCCCGGCAGATCGGGCTTCAGCGCCGCCGTCCGCTCGAAATGGTGGACGGCTTCGCCGACCTTGCCCGCGGCGAACAGCGCAACGGCGAGCATGCCATGCGTCTCCGCATGATTGGGAAAAAGCGACAGGATATGCCGGTAGCGGCGTTCGGCCTCGGCGACCGCGCCGGCGCGGTGTTGCGCCATGGCCGCGCCGAACAGCTCGGCTAGGGCCGCATCGGGCGCCCCGCCGCCAGCGCCGCGGAGCGCTGCGCCGCGACGGCCCGAAGCTCGCCGTTCTTTGCGGTTCATGGCAACGACTGTAGCCCGGATTGCGTGTTGCGCAATCCGGGACATGCCGTGAGGTCGCTCCCGGATCGCACTTCGCGCGATCCGGGCTACGGGCTGTAGCCCGGATTGCGTCTTCGCAATCCGGGACACCGTTGCCATGTGCTCCACATGTATTTATCCTTCTCACATGACGGCGATGATCCAGATTCGTAATGTACCGGATGCGCTGCATCGCCAACTCAAATCGCGTGCGGCGCTGGCGGGCATGTCGCTCTCCGACTACCTGCTCGGCGAGATTCGCCGGGTCGCCGAACGGCCGACGCTCGATGAACTGCGGGCGCGCTTGCAGCGCCGCCCGGGAATGAGCCCTTCGGTGACACCGGCGCAGGCGGTGCGCGCCGAGCGCGACCGCCGATGATCGTCGTCGACGCTTCGGCCGTGCTCGAATCGCTCCTGCGTACCCCGGCGGCAACAGCCGTTGAACGGCGCCTGTTCGACCCCGCACAATCGTTGCACGCGCCGCATCTGCTCGACGTCGAAGTCGCGCAGGTGATTCGCCGCTACGCAACGAATGGCGAGATCGATGCCGAACGCGGCCGCATGGCTCTCGCCGACCTGGCGGACCTTCCCCTGCACCGATATCCGCACGACTTCCTTTTGCCGCGCGTTTGGGATTTACGGAACAATCTCACGGCCTACGACGCCGTCTACGTCGCCCTTGCCGAAGCGCTCGACGCGCCGCTCCTCACCCGCGACCGCCGCCTCGCCGCCGCGCCCGGCCATCATGCGCGGATCGATCTGGTGTGAAACCGCGCTCCGTAGCATTGGCGCTAAAATAGCTACGTTTCCCGGGCGCGGCGCAGCACGAAGCGTAGCGGAGTGGTGCGCCGCAGAACCGGGATCGTTACAGACTCGGAGTTTGCGGCGATCCCGGAACAGCGGTGCACCGCTTCGCGCTGCACCGCATCCGGGAAACACGGCTTATATTAGCGCCCATGGGCTCCGGCCCGGATTGCGTCTTCGCAATCCGGGCTACTCCGCGCAATCCGGGCTTCTGTAACGGGCCTCGATGAGTCAATCCCTTTGCGTGATCCAATCGCCGGGCACTTGCTTCTGTACGGGGTCGGCGCCGAGGCCGCCGCCTGATGGGGTGCGAGAGGATAGGCCGGC
>Ga0207416_1001532_pt1 | contig 29856 bp, 21 predicted proteins | sample PaiPotPPM11metaG_FD_184107 | JGI IMG/M metagenome (GOLD analysis project Ga0207416, IMG submission 184107) | Iron sulfur acid spring bacterial and archeal communities from Banff, Canada, to study Microbial Dark Matter (Phase II) - Paint Pots PPM... ... | reverse complement strand
CTGCAACCCCTCGATCCTCAGGACGGGACGCCTACCCGTCAGCGTCTCTCCATCAGTTGGTTAGCGCGGCCATCGCCGCTTGCTCCGTTCCGCGCGCAGCGCGCTCCCGTGCAAGCGGGTTCGTTCCCTGCTGCCGTCGTCCTTCGAGGCTCGCTGCGCTCGCACCTCAGGATGACGGGAAATTGGTCTAGCGATGCCAAACGAGCGCCCCATATTCCCGTGATGCCCGACGCTAAAAACCGCAAACTGTGCGCGATCTGCGGCAAGCCCGCCGATGCCGTGTTCCGGCCGTTCTGCTCAAAGCGCTGCGCCGACGTTGATCTGCATCGCTGGTTGTCCGGCGTCTATGCGGTGCCGGTGACGGAGGACGAAGAGGAAGACGAGCGGCGGGAAGATGACGGCGGGACGCAGCATTAGAGCATGATCCGGAAAAAGCCTGCCCTCGGACTTGATCCGAGAGGGGGAACCGGTTTTCCGAAAAGATCATGCTCCACCAAAATACCGCCCCATAGAGACCGGCCAAACGCCCATTCTGGACAGTCCGGGGCCCACCCTTTATAAGACGGCGCTCTCGCGAGGCTCCCTGTCACCGGGTTATGCTTGCGCGAGAGTACAGAGCAAAATCGCAATCGCTCTGGGCCCAGGTAGCTCAGTTGGTAGAGCACTGCACTGAAAATGCAGGTGTCGGTGGTTCAATTCCGCCCCTGGGCACCATCATAAAAATTCAATTTTGATTCAGCTCAGTATTTTCCGAAAGGCGAAGCGAACTCGAAATCGCTGGGCTTCGTTCGGTCGCGATCGCCCCGAACCGGACCTCACTTGCGGGTCGAGAACCACAAAACCTGTTGAAGCTTGACCCGTTGCGGCCTGTAATGGCGAATCCGGGCTGAGGCAGCATGAGCCAATCGACTTCAACTCGCGCGTCCGCCGGCATGGTTTCAGGTCTCACGGCCACGGCGATCGTCATCGCCGACATGGTGGGCGTCGGCGTCTTTACCAGCCTTGGATTTCAGGTCACCGACATCAAGTCCGGCTTCTCGCTGCTCTTGCTGTGGATCGTCGGCGGCGTGGCGGCGATCTGTGGGGCGTTCTGCTACGCCGAATTGGCCACCATGTTGCCGCGATCGAGCGGGGAATATAATTTTCTGCGCCGGATCTACCATCCGGCTTTCGGCTTTGTGGCCGGCTGGCTGTCGGCGACCGTCGGCTTCGCGGCGCCCATAGCGCTCGCCGCCATGGCGTTCGGCAGCTATTTCAAATCCATCGCGCCGCATGCGCCGCCGCTCTTGCTCGGGCTCGGCATAACCTGGCTCGCCGCGCTGGTGCATCTGGGCGGTGTACGGCTTGGCGCCGCGTTCCATAACGTTTGGACAGCGATCAAGCTCATCCTCATCGTGGCGTTCATCATCGCCGGTTTCATATTCGGCGATCCGCAGCCGATCTCATTTGCGCCGAGCGCCACCGACGCCGCCGTCATCACCGGCGCGCCGTTCGCCATCAGCCTCGTGTTTGTGATGTATTCCTATTCCGGCTGGAACGCCGCCACCTATATCGCCGGCGAACTGCGCGAGCCCGCCCGCAATTTGCCGCGCGCGCTGCTGGCGGGCACTGCAATCGTGATTGTTCTCTATGTCGGGCTCAACGCGGTCTTTTTGGCAACGACCCCGATGCAGGAATTGGCCGGCCAGCTTGACGTCGCGTTCGTCGCCGGCAAGCATGTGTTCGGCCCACTTGGCGGACGCATCGTCGGCACGCTGATCTGCCTCGGGCTGATATCTTCCATCAGCGCCATGACGTGGATCGGCCCGCGCGTCACCATGACGATGGGCGAGGACATGACCGCGCTGCGCCTGTTTTCGCGCCAGTCGAAACATGGCGTACCGGCCATCGCCATTATCTTTCAGCTCCTGGTCTCGAACTTGCTGCTGTTGACCCAAAGTTTCGAAGCGGTGCTGGATTTCATCCAGTTCAGCCTCGCCTTCTGCTCGTTTTTTACGGTTCTGGGCGTCATCAAGATGCGCATCACCCAGCCAAATCTCTTGCGGCCGTATCGCGCCTGGGGCTACCCTTTGACGCCGCTCGTTTTCCTCGCAGTGACATTGTTTGTAATGTATTATCTCGCCGTCAACCGGCCGCTGCAGTCGCTCGGCGGTGTCGTCATAATGTTGGCCGGCCTTGTGATCTATTACACCTCCCGCCTGTTCTCGAAGGTTCCCCCGTCGGACGTTTCCGAAACACTGCCCCAGAAGATCGATGCTCTCGACCGCGCCTAAATTGATGGCGGCCGCGCTTTTGGCGGGTGCACTGGCCCTGACCATGGCGCCGGCAACCACGGCGCTGGCAACCACGGCGCCGGCGCGGAGCGCCGAAACGGCGACGCCCGACGATACGGCGCGCTTCCTCGCCGGGCTGCCGCCGGCCGCGGACTCACCGCTTGTATCGCTTGCCAAGAGTCCATCCTGGGAACAGCACGCGCGTCATTTCGATTCCATTTTCGGACAGGAGGACAAGACCCGGCTTTCGGAGATCCGCGCATTTTCGCAACAACGGCTGAGCGAAAAGCACCAGACGATGCTGTACATGTTCAGCGGTCCGGATTTCCTCTATGCCGTTTCGTTTTTCCCGAGCGCCACGACATACGTGCTGAGCGGTCTCGAGCCGGTGGGCGAGGTTCCGCAATTGACCGGCCTGCCGCGCCCGGCCGTCGATTCGACGTTGCATAACATCGAGAGCGCGCTGGGTTCGCTGCTGAACATCAGTTTCTTCATCACGAAGGACATGAAGACCCAATTGCACGGCGGCCCGGTCTACGGAACGCTACCGATCCTCTATGTGTTTTTGGCGCGGACCGGCAAGACCATCCACGACGTGAGTTTCGTGAGCCTCGACGCGGAGGGAAATATCGAGGCGCCAGCCGCGCCGGGCGACAAAGCCGCCGCCAAGAAATTTGCCCAAAGCGCGGCCAAAGGCGTGAAGATCGTCTTTTCGGACGGCAATGGCCCTCATCAGACGCTCTACTATTTCAGCACCAATCTTGCCGACGACGAAGTCAAAACGAGCGGCTTCCTGCAATTCTGCGACCGGCTCGGCGTCGCCGACAGTTTCTTCAAGAGCGCGTCCTATCTGATCTTCAGCGGCGGCTTCAACAAGGTGCGCAATTTCATTCTCAACCGCAGCGCGACGATCGTTCAGGACGACACCGGCATTCCGCTTACCTATTTCGACCCCAAAAAATGGCAGCTCCAGCCGTTTGGCCGCTATCTCGGTCCCATTTCCGAATTCCCCGCGTGCTACCAGCCGGCGATGACGGAGCTGTTTCGCAAGGGCAACCCCATCCCGATTGATTTCGGGCTCGGCTACCGGTGGCGAACGAACGAATCGAACCTGCTGGTCGCACAGCGGATCGGCCCCGTGGACGATTCCGCTCTTAGCTCCGCATTAACCACCGTATCGGAGGCGTGGGGCGCTGCGCCGAAGCCGTGCGGCGGAAAGCCCAGCGCGGCCGACGCGAATGGGCCGCCTGCGCGCCCCGTTTTCCGGTTTTACCGGAATCGTTAGGCCCCGCACCGTCAAAATAGGAACAAAGTCGTCACCGAGACTGCCGGTTCGTCGGGTGGGGAAAATAAGTGCAACATCGGGTCCCAGGCCCAGCGCCGCAGGCCTCCCGTAGACCGGCCATTGGCTCAATCATGGGCTCGGCTGCGGGCCAGCGCGCCCGCCATTTCAAACTGGACCCGGATGTGCGGCGGCGCGTCGAGCCCGCCATCGCACGCACGTCTCCCGCGCGCGGGCATCTCGAAAGCGGCCGCGTCCGATACGCGCATTCGCGCCGGCCGGCGCGCCGGACGAGCGCGCTGCGGATCGCGATCGAAGAGCATCTGTTCGCGATTTCCGTCGTTTTGTTGCTGGTGTGCTGCGTGAGTTGGGGCTTGCTGTTTTACAAAGAATTGCGGCCGTTATTCGCGGCTGCTCCAGGACCGCTTCCGCTCTCTTCAGCGATGAGTGCCGGTAATGCCGATGTCGGAAAAGCGGACTTGTTCGCCGCCTCGACCTACGCGCGCAGCGACCCCCCGCAGGCACCGACAGCGGCGGCCGCGCACGTGGCGGCCGGCGGCGACAGCGCCGCCAGCATCGTCGCCCGCGAGTGGAGCTTGTTCCAACCGGTGCAGCAGGCCGACCGAGGTGCGGCGCCGGCAAAGACAGCCGAGATCAAACCCCCGGTCCGCGTGGTGGCGCTCGGGAGCGCCACCACGCAAATTGCGGCGCTTCATCCGGCGCCCAACCCCGTCGTGCCCCAAGTTCTCGCGCACCAGGTTCTCGCACACCAAGTTCCCACCAACATCGAGGCGAAGACGAGCCTCGTCGATTTCGAGACGGCGCCTTTCCCCTATCACGGCGACATGCCCGGATCGGACCGTCCGTTCCTGAATGCGGGCGAAGAGGGGCACCGCGGCCACACCAATTTCCGCGGCCATGTATTTTGGGAAGCGGAGACCTATAGCGACGACCGGGTGCTGCTTCACATCCCGCCAGGGTTCGATCCCAAACGTCCCGCCGTCATGGTGGTTTTCTTTCACGGCCACGGCGCCGATCTGGCGCGCGACGTGCGCGATCGGCAACTCCTGCCGGCACAGATCACGGCGGCGGGAGCCAATGCGGTCCTGGTGGCGCCGCAGTTTGCCTTCGATGCGGCCGATTCGAGCGCTGGAAAGTTCTGGGAGCCCGACGGATTTAAGCGTTTTCTTGATGAAGCCGCACAGAAGCTCGCCAAGATGTATGGCGATCCACGTAGCGCGCCGACGTTCGCGAATATGCCAATTGTCATTGTCGCCTACAGCGGAGGCTTCGGCCCGACGCTGGCTGTGCTGGATCGCGGCGGTGTGAGCCAGCGCGTGCGCGGCTTGGTCCTGCTCGACGCGCTCTACGCCGGGATCGATACGTTCGCCGACTGGATTGCCAATAACAGATCGACGTTCTTCGTGAGCGCTTACACGCCGCATACCGAGCAACACAATGCCGATCTCGAGCACCTGCTGAGCGAACGCGCGGTGCCGCACGGTTCGGAACTCAGGCGCAACCATCTCCAGGGCATGGTCGCGTTCCTGCCCACAGGCGACGTCTCGCACCGGGATTTCGTGACCCATGCTTGGACCGATAATCCGATCACGGATATTTTGGCGAGAATGGACGACGTCGATCCGAAGATCGCCACCGCCGAGGTCGCGGCGTCAAAACGCAACTGATGGGAAAGCCTGATCGGCGCTGAACCTCGTCTTCGGGCTTTTTGTTCAATTCCGCCTCTCGACACCACCCAACTTTTTTCACAGCCCCGCATAGGCTTGCGGCAACAACCGCGCCAAGCGCTGCGCCCAGGCGCGCTGCCCGTTCGCGGCGGCAATCAGATCCTGGCGGATCTCGATCAAGACGTGATGCAGGCCGCGGCGCTCGGCGTGCACCGGGATCGTGTAGTCGGTCGCGTCGCTCACCGTATAGGGCACGTTTTCGCCGATGGTGAATTCCGTTTCCGCGTTGAGCAGCGCCATCAGGCGATGGGCGAAGCGCGGATCGCGATTATAGAGCACGGCGGCGTGCCAGGGCCGCGCTACGTCCTTGAACACTGGCGTAAAGCTGTGCAGCGCGATGAAGGCCACATGCCGTTCGGCCTTGAGCCGGCGATCGAGCTCGGCCTCGATCCGGTCGTGATAGGGCCGGAAAATTTCGGCAGCGCGCGCGGCTTTGTTTGTTTCGTCCAGGCCCGTGTTGCCGGGGATCGCCGTGCGATCGCTGATGTCCGGGATCGACGTCGCCGCGTCCAATGGGCGATTGCTGTCAATGACGAGGCGCGAATAGTTTTGCTGAATGAACGTCGCATCGAGCGCATCCGCCAAAATGCGGCCGATCCCGGCGATGCCGATATCCAAGGCAATATGCCGATCGCAGTCCGCAGCCGCGATACCCAATCGGCCGAGCGCGCGCGGGATCAAATTCCCGGCGTGGTCGGCGACCAGCAGAAATGCGGATTTGCCGTCGGCATTGTGAACCGAAACCGGCGCCGGTTCGTCCGCCGCCAGCAGTTTTTTGATCAGCACGTTCATTGGCGCTCGCGGGATGAGGAAAAACAAGCAGGGTATCTGGCCCGATAAATGCATATTGCAATGACTCGCGTGGCTACGCACTGCCGTACATCGCCGACATAGTCACTAGCACGGCAGCGGAACCTTTATGCCGCTCTATTTCTTGGTACATATCGGTGAGCCGAAGAGTTGTTTGATGAAAATTCACGCCGGCTACGAAATTTCGTACGACTGTCCGCAGCCGACACCCATGATCATGACGCTGAGCGTCCATCCGTCGCGCATCGCGGATCTGTTGACGCTCGACCGGATGCAGCTTGATCCGCCGGTCCTGCCCAACACCTATCACGACATTTTCGGCAATTTCTGCCATGTGATCCGCGCCCCCGCCGGCCGGCTGACGATGTCGGCGGACTTTATCATCCAGGACAAAGGCGAGCCGGACGCGACAGCCCCGCAGGCGGAGCAGCACGCGCTCGAAGACTTGCCGGTGGATGTTCTGATTTATCTGCTCGGCAGCCGCTATTGCGAGACCGACCGCTTTTCGAATACGGCGTGGGAGCTTTTCGGGCAGGTTCCGAAGGGTTGGCCGCTGGTGCAAGCAATCTGCGATTACGTCCACGACCGCATCGAATTCGGCTACGAGCACGCGAGCCCGACCAAGACCGCCTGGCAGGCGCTTGCCGAACGGCGCGGCGTGTGCCGCGACTACGCCCACCTCGCGATCACGCTATGCCGCTGCATGAACGTGCCGGCGCGCTACTGCACCGGCTATCTCGGCGACATCGGCGTGCCGATCGACCCCGCGCCGATGGATTTTTCCGCCTGGTTCGAAGTCTATCTCGGCGAGCGCTGGTACACGCTCGATGCGCGCCACAACACCCAGCGCATCGGGCGCATCTTGATGGCGCGCGGCCGCGACGCCACCGACGTCGCAATGGTCACCTCGTTCGGACCGTGCACGATGGCGAGCTTCAAGGTCGTCACCGATGAAGTGCCGGCGCGCGCTTCCGCAGCGATATAACGATCATTGATCCTAAATCGCCGGCAGCAGCGCGCGCGACAAGTAAAGAAACAGCGCAACGCCCAACAGGCCGATCAGCACGGCCAGCGCGACATCGAAGCGTTCGCCGGGACTCGGCACGTCCGCCTCCGAATCAATGTCCTTTGCAGTTCTGGTAAACCGAAATCCCGCAATCACGATCATCGCCACGCCGATGGCAATGAAGGCAAGGCCGGCCGCGTTCGCAAACGTTTGCCCGTGTGAACTGAGTTGCCGCTGCGCGAGCTGCGGGGCGACGACCTGAAGAAACAAATCGAATCTCTCGATCACAAACCCGAAAGCCATCACCGCAATCGCAGTGCGGACCCAGGCGAGAAAAGTTCGTTCATTGGCGGCGTGGTCGCTATAGCGCTTGATCATTGAAATGCCCTGCGGAAATACCCTGACGATATGCCGAATTCGATTATAACGCTGGGTCATCCTGCGCGCTTGCCGGTCAGGCGATAAACGGCCGTGTGCCGGCCAAAGTCCGGCGAAAAAATGCGTCGCCGGGGCGGCAAAAACATTCGCTGGGGATGTGCGCCTATTTCACCTACGTTTATTGCCTGTGGATTTTTCCTCACCTGGCTGACGACATACCTCATCGACATTCGTCACTTTACACTGCTCAAAGGCGGCCTCTTGGCATCGCTGCCGCTGTGGGCGGGCGTAGTCGGCGATACCGCCGGCGGACTCGCCACCGATTGGCTGTTAAAGCGAACGGGCAGCGCCAAGATTGCGCGGCGGACCGTGGCCATCACCGGACTCTTGGGCTGCGCGGTCTTCATCACGCCGGCGGCGCTCACCGAAGACGCGATGACCGCCGCCATTTGTCTCACCATTTCGATGTTCTTCTTGGAATGCACCATCGGCCCGTCGTGGGCGGTGCCGATGGATACCGGGGGCAAATATTCCGGCACGGTGTCCGGGATGATGAATATGGCCGGCAATTTCGGCGGCGCCATCTCGCCGATCGTATTCGGGTTCCTCGCCCAGAGCGGCAATTGGGCGGCGCCCTTCATCGTCGCGGCGGCGCTTCTTGTCGCTGGCTCCGCGGTATGGGCATTCTGGATCGACCCCGACAAGCCGATTCTGACGGACTGAACCGCGCACAAAGCCTCAATCTGGCTGTCGAACGGATTCGCGCGTTCCTGCGGCGCCGCGATCCCGGCTGCGCATGCACATGGCCTTGCACAGGGCCTATGCACGTAGCCTGACTGGGCGTTTTGCCCGTTTCCTAACTCGAATTAACGCTTTTGCTCCGTTGATTAACGCGGTGGAAATGGATGTTGGTTACCAATCAGAAAATACAATTGGAGCACGATCTTTTCGGAAACCGGTTTCCACCCTCGGATCAAGTCCGAGGGCAGGCTTTTTCCGGATCATGCTCTAGCCCCAGAAGAGGCGGCGTAGATCGGGATGTTTCGGGTCTTCAACTGTCTGACGACGCAGCACGACTGGCGCCTTGTCGTAGCCGCCGGCGTCGTCTGCTTCCTGTCGAGCCTCACCGCGATCACGCTGTTTAACCGCGCGCGCGAGACGGCAAACCGGGCCCGCGCGATCTGGATCGCCGCCGCGGGCGCCGCCGCCGGCTGCGGCATATGGGCGACGCACTTCCTGGCAATGCTGGCCTACGACCCCGCGGTGCCCGTCGCCTATGACATCGATCTCACGATCTTATCGCTCCTGGCGGCGGCGATCGTTACCGCGCTCGGCTTGGCCACTGCGGTTCTGGTGCCGGGACGATGGGGCGCGCTCATGGGCGGCGCCATCATCGGCATCGGCGTTGCCTGCATGCATTATCTCGGCATGTCGGCGCTGGAGCTTCCCGGGCACGTGGCGTGGGAGCTTCCTTATGTCATTGCGTCCATTCTCATCGGCGTCGTGCTCGCCATGGCGGCTCTGGCCGTTGCCACGCAATGGCGGGGGCGCTCCGGGCTGTGGGTTTCGGCGTTGCTGCTCACGCTTGCGATCGTATCGCATCACTTCACGGCCATGGGCGCCGTGGATATCGTTCCCGACCCCACGCTGACTCTGACCGCGCTATCGCTGTCGCCGGCCTCGCTCGCGGTTGCCATTGCCAGCATCGCGGTGGCGATATTGGGCATGAGCCTTATCAGCGCATTTGCCGATCGCCGGCTCGACGAAAAAGGACGCCTGCTCGCGCTCGCCATGAACAATATGTCGCAGGGCGTGGTGATGTTCGACGCAGCCGGGCACCTTGTCGTCTGCAACGAACGTTATTTGCTCATGTACGGGCTGTCGCCGGATGTCGTCAAACCGGGCGCCCATCTCACCGATATTGTCGGTCACCGCTCCACGACCGGAAGCTTGCAGCGCGATCCGAGACAATATTGCGCCGAGCTCGTGGAGAGCATGGCCTCAGGCAAATCCGTCAATTTCATAGCCCAATCGCCTGACGGCCGCGCCATTTCCGTCGTCAATCGCGCGATTCCCGGCGGAGCCTATTGGGTCGGAACGCATGACGACATCACCGAACGCCTATCGGCTGAGCAAAAGAGCGTGCAGTTGACCGAGCAGGAAGCGCGCCGGGCCGTTGTCGACGACGCCATCGTCTGGTTTCGCGGCGGCGTCGAGGGTGTCCTTCGGACCGTCACGGAAAGCGTCGCGGCGATGAAGGCGACGGCCACCGTGCTGTCGACGACGTCGAACGAAACCACCGCGCATACGGACGGCGCGGTCCGCACCTCGAACGACGCTTTCGGCGGCGTCGAAAGCGCGGCGGCCGCGGCCGATCAATTGTCGAAATCCATTGCCGAGATCAACCGTCAGCTCGTCAGCGCCAGCGACGTAGTGGCCGCCGCCACCGCCGAAGCGCAATCGACCAACGCGGTCATCGGCGACCTCGCCCAGGCGGCGCAAAAGATCAACGATGTCGTCAAGCTTATTCAAAACGTGGCCGGGCAGACCAATCTGCTTGCGCTCAACGCCACGATCGAAGCGGCGCGCGCCGGAACCGCCGGCAAGGGTTTTGCCGTCGTCGCCTCCGAAGTCAAAGCGCTGGCCGTTCAGACCGCGAAAGCGACCGACGTCATCGCGTCGCAGATTTCCGCGGTGCAGTCCTCAACGCAAAGCGCGGTGCGCGCCATCGGCAGCATTACCGGCCGCATGGAGGAAATCCGGCTGTTCACCTCGGCGATTGCAACCTCCGTCGAGCAGCAGAACGCCGCGACCAGCGAAATCTCGAACAATGTCACGACGGCGGCGATAGGCACGAGATCGGTAGTCGCGGTGCTGCAGCGCGTTTCCGCGGCGATCACCGATATGCACAGTTCAGCGGATACGGTGCTGACGGCCTCAAACGCCGTCGAGAAGGCCGCCGACAGTCTGCGCGAGAGCGTCGACGGCTTTCTGCGCAAGGTCGCGATGTAAAACTTACGATGCTTGCTTGCGCATCGGCTCGGTCGCCACGCGCGCGAAGGTCGACATGATTTTTCCGCCGGCCTTGAGCGAACCTTGCAGCGAACCTGCGACCTTCGATTCCCCGCCGAGACGCCGACGGTATCCGACCGGGAGCTCCAGCACCCGCAGCCCGGCGCGCGCCACCCGCATCTGCATTTCCAGATTCCACCCATAGGTCAGTTCACGCATGCCGAGCCCGAGCAAGGTGTCGCGGCGGATGGCGCGAAACGCGCACATGTCGGTGTAGCGCACGCCATACAGAAGTTTGGTCAAAGCACCCGCGACGAGCCCGGCAAGGATCTGATGCCACGCCATGCTGCCCGGCTCTCGCTCACCGCGCGCGCGCGACGTTATGACGAAGTCGTAGTCGCCGCGCCGAAGAGGCGCGATCATCGCCGCGATGACGGACGGGTCATCGGCGCCGTCGCCATCCATGAAAACGATGATGTCATCGGCATCTGCAGCTTGCGCGCCGGTCAGGCAGGCGAGCCCATAGCCGCGGCCGACCGGGACCACCTCGGCGCCCGCGGCGCGCGCGCGCTCCGGCGTGCCGTCGCTTGAGCCGCCGTCGACCACGAAAATTCGCGTGACGATATCGCGCGGCAATTCAGCCACGACGGATCCGATCGACTCCGCTTCGTTGAAAGTCGGAATGACGACGGCCACACCGCCCGTCCGCGGCGGCATTGTCAGAGGCTCCACCGCAATCCGCAGCTCGCGCACGCGTCGGGCGGCGTGTTCGACAGCAGCGCCTTGCGGAAGCCGCTGTAGGCGGGACCGGTCCAGATTTCGCGCAGCGTTTGCTGGGTGGCGTCGCCGAGCGTGTAGTTCTCATAGCCGCGCTGCGAGAACGGCGCGATGCAGCACGGCAGCGCGCGGCCATTGGCGGTGAAATACATGACCGTCCACGGCCGGCGGCACATCGACCATGGGGAGCCCGAACCTGGCGCGCCATTATCGTTGCGCTTGAGGCTGACGCCGGGCTCGGACACGCCGCCCGACGCGCTGAATGTCACGCCGAGCGACTGCGCCATGGCGGACGCGCGATCGATATGGACCGCTTCCTCGCCGGAAAGCTGCTCATAGAGCGCCTGATCGGGCCGCGCCATGCCGATGGCGTCGTTCTGGAAGAACACCAGCCGCTGCAAATGCACTTCCTTGACGCCGGTTTCGGCGGCGACGCGGACGAAGTCGGGCAATTCCTCGATTGTTTCGCGCAAGCCGGTGAGCCAGGCCGAGACCCGCGGCTTGGCGTGGCCCTCGCGCTCTTGCAGCTCGCGGAAGGCTTTGACGTTTTTCAGGATGCGGTTGAAATAATTCTTGCCGCGAATGATGCGATAAGATTCCGGGGTAGCCGCGTCGAACGAGACCCGCAACTCGTCCAATTCGGCTTCGATCAGCGCGCGGCCGTTCTTCTCGTTGAGCACCGTACCGTTGGTGTTGAACAGGACATAAGTGCCGCGGTCTTTAAGATAGCACACCATGCGCGGCAGATGCTTCACCAGCATCGGCTCGCCGACACCGTGCAACACGGCACGCTCAAGGTTCGGAATCTGATCGACGATCGAGGTGAACAGTTCCCAGCTCATGTCGGCCGGCGGTTCGAGCTCCTCGTAGGTGCGCGGGCAGGTCGTGCACAACAGATTGCAGCGATTGGTCGTCTCCAAATAGAGACAAACCGGCTCGCGCTTCGGAACATCGTTGTCCGCCTGGACGCCCTCGAAATAACGCCTGGGATCGACCGCCCGCTTTGTCGCCGTCCTTTGCATTCGTCTCTCGCCCCGATCTTTGCTTTTGTTGCGGTGAAGGCCCGCAAGCTCAGGCGCGCGCTCCTGCCACTTGCAGCACCTCTTCGATGCGGTTTCCGAAGTCGTGATCCCGCGACAGTTCGGCCATCAGCTTCGCTGTCTGATCGGCATAATGCGGCGAATGCGCCGCGAGGCGTGGCCCGGCAAAATCCTCACCGGAAAGTTCGGCGTGCAGCCGGCGCAAACCATCAACGTCGTCGACATCGTACCAGAGCGGCAGATTATGAACGTCCAGGCCGATCTCGCCAGCGCGCGCGCGGGTCTGATCGGCGACCCGCTCGGTGCTCCAGTCGATGTTATCGAACATATGGCGATGCGGCGCCTTGAGCCCGAGTAGGTAATAGCCGCCGTCGCTCGATGGGCCGAGCACCGCGCGGTCGCCCGGCCGCGCCAGCACCTGCGCGGTCTCGATCAGAAGCGCGGTCGGCAAAGTCGGACTATCGGCATTGAGCACGACGGCGGAGCCATGCCCGCGCGCGAAAATTTCCGAGATCGTTTGAAACAGGCAGTCGCCGAAATTCGGCAGCCATGCGCCGATCAGGCCGATCGACCGCGGCAGGATGCGTTGGAAGAACGCCTCCGCGCCCGGCGGGCCGTAAGCCGCGTAACCGGCGATTCCCGCGTGCGGCGCAGCGTGGCGGGCGGCAAGGAGCACGTTGTCAGCCACGTCGCGCAGGAAAGCGGTGTTGAGGTTCGCTGCTTCGCCGAAGGTGAGCGGCGGCACGAGGCGGGTCTTGGCGCGTCCGGGCACGGACGCTTTGGCCATGAAAGCGATGCCGCAAAAGGCGGAAACAGAATCAGCCGGCTCGGACTTAACGGAGCGTCGATCCGATCGATCCATGCAATGCCCCCAATGCGACCGATAAAACAGCGTAGCGCTCTGCTTGCCAAAGCGGCCAGCAAAGCGCCAATCACTTCCGTCTCACACCGTACAATTCATGAGGCACTAAAAGGTTATCCGCTTCACTAAGTCGTGATTGGATAGCGCGGTCAGCGCCGCGCCAGCGCGATGCGGACGCTGTCATCGTTCGGCAACACAGTTTCGCCGGCGCTTTGCCATGTCGGCGCGCTAGCATATTCACTGCGCGGCATGTCGAGCGACGCCACCTCGCGCCCGAAGACGCCGAGCACCGCGATCGGGACCGCCACGGGCCGCGCGCCCCAGCCGAACCAGCCGCCGCAATCGATGATGAGGTCGATCCTGTTTTGCGGCGTGCGCACCACCTGCCGGACGAAGCCGATCGTGCGGCTGTCGTTATCGCTGACCCGCGCGCCGATAAGGGCGCCGACACGGATAGGCTGCGGATAACGCCGCTTCATGCGCTCTTCCGCGGCCATATTCGCCGCCGCCATGGCCAAGTCTTTGTCACCCATGCCGGTCGGCGGGATGTTGGCCTGCGCGAGGACGAAGCCGCGGTCCATAATCTCCCCGAAAGAGGTCATCTCGCCGAAAGGCGCCGCGTTTGCGGCGGCAAAGAAAGACGCGGCGCCGATGAATAAAGCTGTCGCGATCAACTGCAATTTCATGCGGAGAATCTCCCGATCAAGAACGCCACGCGAATTTGTGAAGCAACATTTGTTGCGGACAACATTTTGCAACCGTAAGGTCCGAAAGTCGTCTCAATAAGTCGTGTGCGGAAGCCGCGCGGCGCATTCACAGAATCAACAGCGCTCACGCAATACCGGTATTATAGTTCTGTGTTCACCTAATCTGTGTTCACCTAACGATCGCGGAAACCCAAATGTCAGCGCCGACCGTCACGTCAGCCGTGCCCGCCAAATCGCACCGTCTGCATCCCCTGCCGCTTCGCATCATGCATTGGATCAATGCGATCGCGATTTTCATCATGATCGGCAGCGGCTGGAAGATTTATAACGACGACGTGATCTTCGGCATTCTGCATTTCCCCGACAGCATCGTGATCGGCAAATGGGCGCAGCATGGGCTGCAATGGCACTTCTTCGGCATGTGGATTTTCGTGCTGAACGGGCTCGCCTATCTCACCTACGGCATCGTCACCGGCCGCTTCCGGCGCAAGTTGTTTCCCCTTTCGATACGCGAGATTCTTGTGACCGCGGGCGACGCGCTGCGCTTTCGCCTGCGCCACGACGATCTGACGCATTACAATCCGGTTCAAAAAATCCTCTATCTCGGCGTCATGCTGATCGGCATCACCATCGTGATTTCCGGACTGGCGCTGTGGAAGCCGGTGCAATTCTCCGAGCTCGCGGCCTTGTTCGGCACGTTTCAGACTATCCGGCTGGTGCATTTTCTCTGCATGTCCGCGATCGTGGCCTTCATCCTGGTCCATGTGACGCTGGCTTTGCTGGTGCCGCAAAGCCTCGTCGCCATGGTCACCGGCGGCCCCACCGTGAATGACGGGACGCCCGCCATCGAAAGCGCACCCGAGATCCGAGCAACGCACTGACGAGCTTTCCGATCACCAACCTGCGCGGGGGCGCATAATGTCGATCCAAACCCAATCCCTGTTTCGGCCGCGCCAGCCGATAGACCAAAGCGTGCTTAAGGAAAACCGTAAGCTGGTCGAGGACATCAATCGCCGCGGCCTGCTGCGCGGCGCGGTCAGTCTCGGCGCGCTGACGATGCTGACCGGCTGCGACGTCACGGAAAACGATTCGGTGCAGAAGGTGCTGCGCGCGGTCTCGGCCTGGAACGACGGCGTCCAGGAAGCGATTTTCAGGCCGAACCATCTGGCGCCGACATTCAGTCCCGCGCAGGTGGTCAAGCCGCCGCGCTTCAATGCCTATTACGATATCGAGGATCTCAAGCCGATCGACGGTGCGACCTGGAAGCTCGAATTGGCCGGCCGCGTCGCCAATAAGCAGGCTTGGACCACACAGCAGATTTATCAGTTGCCGGAACAGGAGATCATCATCCGGCACGTCTGCGTCGAAGGCTGGGATTACATCGGCCAATGGTCCGGCGTGAACTTGCGCAGCTTTTTCGAGCGCATCGGCGCCGACATGACAGCCAAATATGTTTATTTCATTTGCAACGACGACTACACTGAAAGCATCGACATGGCGACCGCGCTGCATCCGCAGACCATTCTCGCCACGAAATATGCCGGCGATGTACTTGCCGATCCGTTCGGCTATCCGCTGCGGCTGCGGACCTCGACCAAGCTCGGCTACAAGAACGCGAAATGGATCAAGGCCATCGAAGTCACCAACGATTTTCGCGAGACGTTCTGGAGCAAGCAGGGCTTTAATTGGTTCGCCGGAATCTAAAGTTTTTCCCGCGCTGCAGACCCGGGATCGTTACAGTCACGACATCTGTTAAGACCCCGGATAATCGTTCACCGGCTTCTCACGTAAATCCGCCAGCGGCCGTCGCGAAATTCCGCCAGACGATAATCCGGACTTGAGGCGAACGGATCCTTGTTCCAGGCGCCGTCCTGCGGAACCAGGACGACGACGTCGCAGGCATAGTCTTTCGCCATCGCGGCGATATCCTCCGGCGTGCCCTGCCCCGCGAACACGCGAATGAATTGGGCATTGACCGCTTCACGGCGATCCGGCGACAGCGGCGCGAAGGCGAGCGCCATATCGCGTCCGCCGAAACACGAGCTGCGATCGGCGAGGAGCGCCCAGGAAATATTTACCGGCCAAGACGTGACGTCTTTCAGGTACAGCGGATTGTTGACGACGCGCGCGGACGGCGGCGCGTAGCGGCGCACCGCGGTCCACAAATCCGGCGCTTGCGCAAGGAGCGCCTCGCCAGGTCTCGGCGTGCCGTCGATATTCGACGCCAGCATTCGTGCGGTATCCGGCAGGCTGAGAACGAGCCCGCCAAGTGCGAGCGCGGCAATCAAAGCGCGGCAGCGCGACGCCATCGCTATTCCCGCGGCGGCGCCCGCCATCAGGATCATCGCGGCCGGCAGGACGGCGCGCAGTGTCAGATCGCTGTTGTCGCCGACCGTGCTGATGAGCAGCCACGAAATGCAGAGACCCGTCAGCGCGAGCGCCACAAATACCATCGCCGCGGTTTTTTCCGCTCGCGCGGCGCGGCGCGGCATCATGGCGAGCGCGATTGCGCCTGCGAGATAGGCCGCCGGAAATTCCACCGGCAACAGAAGGAACCAATAGGCCGGCAAATCGAGCACGCGCCGCACCGGTTGCGGAATCATGTCGCCAAGCACTTCGAAGGCACTCAAGGCGATCGGATGTTCGACGCCGCGCGCGGCAACCGTGGCGAATTGATCGCGGATGAACGGTGCGGCAAGACAGGCGGCCAATAGCGCCGCCATCGCCAAGCCCGCCGCCAAGGGAATCCGCTGCTTGGGCGCGGCGCCGGCGAACAGGATTGGCGCGCAGACCAAGGCCGTGATCCCAAACGTTACGCCGCCGACATAGGTCGAGCTTTCGAAACCGGCGGTGACGATCAAAACCAGCGTCAAAAGCCGCGCGAGACTCTGACGCTGCGCGTAGTGAACGAGCAGCAGCATCGCCGCGACCACACATGATGCCGACATCAGATGCTGTGGCACCCACGCCGCCTGAAACAGCCAGCCGCCAAAACCAATGGGCGATGCCATGAACGGCGTCAGCGCGTAGGGGCCGAAGATCCAGCTCAGCGTGACGCGCAGCGACGCCGCGGTGGCGAGTAGAACAACGAGAATCGCGGCGCCGGATCGCTTGCTCAGCCAGACCGCAATGCCCATCGTCAAAGTCAACGACGCGAAAGCCGTGAACCAGGTGAGCCCGATGGCAGCTTCCCAGCCGGTGGCATGCAGCGGCAGCGCAAGCTCCGCCGCGCTGAAGTGCCAGAGATAATAGTAGGCCAAGTGGGCCGCGCCGAAAGCGCCGAACACGGGATTGACCGGCGGCAGTCCTTGCCGCGCCATCGCGTCGATGATCGTGATTTTCGCATGATCGAAAATGGGATCGGCGAGTTGCACGCCGTCGGCGGATATTTTCGGCACGAGCGCGGCCGCGGGCCCGAGAGCGAGGATCGCGGCGGCAGCGTAGCTCCACGGCGGTATTGCCGGCGCGGGCGTAGCATCGGCTTCTTGCCGCCGCGTCATCAGCAAGCAGACACTGCCGACAAGACACAGCGCGCCGATGACGGTGACCGTCAGCGCCGTAAATCCGATAATGGTCAGGATCGGCAGCGTCGCCGCGCTAAAGACCGCCCAGCCGATGACGGGAGCGGCGCCAACCGCAAGGGCGCGCGGCAAGATATGACGGGCGACGCTGTAACCGAGCGCCGTCCAAAACGCGGCCGCCAGCAGCCCGCACAGCGCAGCATTAAAGGACGATGCCATGCGTGAGTCAGGCTCCGAGCCGCGTCAGACGGAATTTATCCGCATCGATCATGGTGCTGTTCCGCAGCCGAGCGACGGTCCGGCGACCGAAAGACCAAGACCCTGATCCAATTCAATTGAATCAGATCAGGGTCCAGATTTTTGGCGTGAGCATGATCTTATCGCAAAACCGATTTTCACCCTCGGATCAAGTCCAAGGGCATGCTTTTCCGGATCATGTCTAATACGCCTCTTCGGTATAGATCGGGTCGACCGAACCGCCCCACGCGCCGTTGAATTTCGCGAGCAGTTCCTGCGCCGGCGTGGTGCCGCGCGCGAGACGATCGTCCAGCACTTCGAGATAACGCGTCTCGTCCTGGCCTTCCAGATCGAGGTGCTTGCGCCGCGCCAGCCCGGCGCGCGCCAGTTTAAGAACTTCGCTCGCGATCTCAAAGACAGTGCGGCCATGAATCTTCGCAGCGAGTCCTTGCTTGGGCACATCGTCGCGCAGCTTTTGCCGCTCCGTGGCGGTCCAAGCCTTGGCGAGATCCCACGCCGCGTCGAGCGAAACCTCGTCATAAAGGAGACCGACCCAAAGCGCCGGCAGCGCCAAGAGGTTCCGCAACGGGCCGGAGTCGGCGCCGCGCATTTCGAGATAACGCTTCAGCCGCACCTCCGGGAACGTCGTGCTCATATGGTTCGCCCAATCGGAGATCGTGGCGCGCTCACCCGGCATGGCAGGCAGCTTGCCCACCATCAGATCGCGAAACGATCGGCCGGTGGCGTCGATATAGTCGTCGCCGCGTTTGACGAAATACATCGGCACGTCGAGCGCGTAATCGACCCAGCGCTCAAACCCCATGCCCGGCTCGAATACCCACGGCAGCATGCCGGCGCGCGCATTGTCGGTATCGCGCCAGATTTCCGAGCGAAACGACAGAAAGCCGTTGGGCCTGCCCTCGGTGAACGGCGAATTGGCGAACAAAGCCGTCGCGATCGGCTGCAGCGCGATCGACACGCGCAGTTTCTTGACCATGTCGGCTTCGGAGGAGAAGTCGAGATTGGTCTGCACCGTGCAGGTGCGATACATCATGTCGAGGCCGAGCGTGCCGACCTTCGGCATGTAGGCGGTCATGATCTTGTAGCGTCCCTTGGGCATTTTCGGGATTTCGGCGCGCGTCCAATCCGGCGTCATGCCCAGCCCGAGAAAGCCGATATGCAACGGCGCCGCCACTTCGCGCACCTGCGCGAGATGCGCCATCAGCTCGCCCGATGTCTGATGCACGGTTTTGACTTGCGCGCCGGAAAGCTCGAACTGGCCGCCGGGCTCAAGCGAGATCGCGCCGCCGCCGGTGACGTCGAACAGGCCGATGATGTTCGGGCCTTCCATGATGGGCTGCCAGCCGAGCAGATGCTGCATGCCTTCGAGGAGCGCGCGAATGCCGCGCTGCCCTTCGTAGGGCACCGGATGGTGTCCTTCCAAAGTGAACACGAATTTCTCGTGCTCGGTGCCGATGTGGAATTGCGATTTGGGTTTGACGCCCTGGGCAATCCAATTCACGAGATCGTCGCGCCGTTCGAGCGGCGTCAGGTCGACTTGATCACGTGCCATGCAGGGTCCCGAGGAAAACGGCCGCGACCTTACACGCGGCGTGCGGCGGAGGGCAATGCGGCCCCTTAGCGGCTATGCGACAGCCTTAAGGTAGTGCGGCGGAGCCTTAGGCAACAGGGTTGGGCCTATGCAGCGGTCGCTATGCAACAGCTTTGCGCTGCGGCGGCGGGAAACGGCGATAGAACGTGTCGCCCTTCTTGGCCATGTCGAGCAGCAGTTCGCCCGGCTTGAAGCGCTCGCCGCAGGTTTTGGCGAGATCGTTGCATAGATCGACAAAGGCCTTTGTCCCCATGCCGTCGATATAGGAAATGGTGCCGCCGGTAAAAGGCGCAAAGCCGAAGCCGAGAATGGATCCGACATCGGCTTCGCGCACGTCGGTGACAACCTTCTCCTCGATGCAGCGGGCGGATTCCAGCGCCTGGATGGCGAGCAGCCGGCGTTGCAGGCCGGCGATATCGACGGTGTCGGGATCGACCCTCTTCGGCTGCAAGTCGGCAAGCCCCGGCCACAGCCGCTTCGGCCCGTTCTGCGGATAGTCGTAAAAGCCCTTGCCGTTCTTGCGGCCGTAGCGGGCGCGCTTTTCGACCATTTCCTGAAGCAGCGTCTTTTGCCTGGCGTCGACCATTTTCGGCCCGAGATCGGTTTCCGTCGCTTTGAGAATCTTCCAGGCCAGATCGACGGCGACTTCGTCGTTGAGCGCAAGCGGGCCGACCGGCATGCCGGCGATGCGGCCGACATTCTCGATCAGCGCCGCCGGCAGGCCTTCCATCAGCATCAGATGGCCCTCGCGGAGGTAAGTCCCGACGACACGCGACGTGTAGAAGCCGCGTGAATCGTTGACGACGATCGGCGTCTTGCGGATAGCGCGCACGTAATCGAGCGCCACCGCAAGCGCCTCATCGCCGGTTTCCTTGCCCATGATGATCTCGACCAGCATCATGCGTTCGACCGGCGAAAAAAAGTGAATGCCGATGAAGCGGGCATGGTCCTTGAACGCAGCCGCAAGCGAGGTGATCGGCAGCGTCGAGGTGTTGGAGCCGAAGATCGCCTTGTCGCTGATGACATTCTGCGTTCTGGAAATCACCTCTTCCTTGACCTTGCGGTCCTCGAACACGGCCTCGACGACAAGCTCGCAATCTTTCAGTTCGACGTAATCGGCGGTAGGCTTGATGCGCGCCAGCACCACGTCGCGGTCGGCGCTGGTCGCAGCGCCGCGATTGACCTGATCGTTGATCAGCTTTTCCGAATGCGCCTTGCCTTTCCCGGCGGTTTCCGGATCGCGATCGACAAGCACCACCTCAAGCCCGGCGAGCGCGCTGACATAGGCGATGCCGGCGCCCATGAATCCCGCGCCGAGCACGCCGATCTTCTTCAACGGCCTTGCCGGCACGTTGGCCGGACGGCGCACGCCGCGATTGAGATCCTGCATCGAAACAAACAGCGAGCGGATCATGGCGGCTGCTTCCGGCGAGCGCAGGATCTTTGCGAACCAGCGCGATTCCACGCGCAGCGCCGCGTCCATCGGCAGTTGCAGGCCCTCATAGACGACCTGCATGATGGCGTGCGCGGCGGGGTAATTGTCGAACGTCTCGCGCCGGTAGATGGCGTTCGCCGGCGGGAACATATTCATGCCCGCCTTCGAATAGACCACCCCGCCCGGCAGCTTGAAACCGTCAGCGTCCCAGGGCGCCGTTGCGCTGCCGCCCGACTTGATCCAGTCCTTCGCCGCTTTGATGAGATCGCCCGGCGCCTCCACGGCATCGATAAGCTTCAGCGCCTTGGCGCGATCGAGCCGAAGCTGGTCGCCCTTGAGCAGCAATTGCAGCGCATCGGCCGGCGCCAATATCCGCGCGACGCGTTGCGTGCCGCCGGCGCCCGGAAACAACCCGACCTTGACTTCGGGCAGCCCGACCCGCGTCCTGGCATTGTCGGCGGCAACGCGGCGATGACACGCCAGCGCCAATTCGAAGCCGCCGCCAAGCGCGGTACCATTGATCGCGGCAACCCACGGCTTGCCGCAGGTTTCGATGCGGCGATAGAGCTGCGACAGTTTGCGGCTGTCCGCGAACAAGCGCGTATTCGCTGCTTCGTCGCCCTGCGACGCCACCAGATTCTTGAAGCTACGGCTCAGTCCTTCCAGCATCGTGAGATCGGCGCCGGCACAAAACGTATCCTTGCCCGAAGTGATGACCGCGCCCTTGACCTCGGCGTCGGCGGCGATCTGTTCGACGATCGCCGACAGTTCCGCGATCATCGTCGTGTCGATGAGGTTCATCGTGCTGCCGGGCGCATCCCAAGTCACAAGCGCGATGCCGTCGCCGTCGACGTCGAGTTTGAATTTCGTGAACGTCATTCGCTCGCTTTCACTCATAGGGATCGCCGTTCTTGTGCGTGTAACGCAAACCTGCATCGTCGCGCACGACCATCAGATCGGCCTCGGGATATTCGACGCGCTCATGTTTGGAGCGGGTGCCGATTTCCAGATAGACCGCGTTGCGATTCGTCTTGTTGATGAGATGATGGCCGTTGCGGCTGTTGGCCTTGAAGCCTGCGGCGTCGCCCGGCTTGAGCACGGTTTCGCCGCCGTCCTCGATCAGGACAAGTTCGCCTTCGAGCATGTAGATGAATTCGTCTTCGCGCTCGTGCCAGTGCCGCAGCGCCGACGATGCGCCGGGCTTCAGCGTCGTCAAGTTCACCCCGAACTGATCGATACCCGCCGCATTGCCCAAACGCTTGCGCTCGCGGCCAACGACGGCGCGGTCGTACGGCGGGGGATAACCGGTACGGGCATCGGTCGGCAGTTTGCTGATGTTGATTTTAGGCATCAATTTCCCTTCGTTACGTCATCCTGAGGTGGCGACGCGAAGCGGCGCCCTCGAAGGATCTGCACCGCCTCGGCCGACATCCTTCGAGGCTCGCTCCGCTCGCACCTCAGGATGACGGATCATAGGTCACACGCGCTCGATGATCGTCGCGGTGCCCATGCCGGCGCCGATGCATAGCGTCACAAGGCCGGTCGAGAGATTGCGCCGCTCCAGCTCGTCGACAAGCGTGCCGAGGATCATCGCGCCGGTGGCGCCGAGCGGATGGCCCAAAGCGATGGCGCCGCCATTGGCGTTGACCTTGGCGGAGTCAAGGTCGAACGCTTGCAGAAAGCGCAACACCACCGAAGCAAAAGCTTCGTTGACCTCGAACAGATCGATGTCGGCAATCTCCATGCCAGCGGACTTCAGCACTTTCCTTGTCACGTCGACGGGGCCGGTCAGCATCAATGCTGGATCGGAGCCGATATTGGCGAAGGCGCGCACGCGCGCGCGCGGTTTCAATCCCGTCTTCTGGGCGGATTCCTTGTTGCCGATCAAAACGGCGGCGGCGCCGTCGACAATGCCGGAGGAATTGCCGGCATGATGCACATGATTGACGAATTCCACCTCGGGATGCGCCTGTATAGCGACGGCATCAAAACCGCCTAACTCTCCCATCTGCACGAAGGACGGCTTGAGCGCGGCGAGCGACTGCATCGTCGTGCCCGGACGCATGTGCTCGTCCTTCGCCAGAATGGTGAGGCCGTTGACGTCCTTCACCTGCATCACCGAGCGGTCGAAGCGCCCTTCATCCCAGGCCGCCGCCGCGCGCTTCTGGCTCTCGACCGCATAGGCGTCGACATCGTCGCGCGAAAATCCGTATTTGGTGGCGATCAGGTCGGCGGAAATGCCTTGCGGCAGAAAATAATGCGCCACCGCGATCGAAGGGTCCATCGCCCAGGCGCCGCCGGCGGCGCCAATGCCGACACGGCTCATCGATTCGACGCCGCCGCCGATGGACAGTTCCTGCTGTCCCGACATGATCTGCGCCGAGGCGAAATTCACCGCGTCGAGGCCGGAGGCGCAAAAGCGGTTGATCTGCACGCCGGCGACACTGTCGCCAAAGCCTGCGACCAGCGCCGCGGTGCGCGCGATGTCGGCCGCCGCCTCGCCAACCGGATCGACCACGCCCATCACCACGTCATCGACCAGAGCGGTGTTTAGATTGTTGCGGCTCTTGATGGCGCCGAGCGCCTGGCTCGCCAGATTGAGCGCGGTGACTTCATGCAACGCGCCGTCCGCCTTGCCGCGGCCGCGCGGCGTGCGCACGTGATCGTAGATAAATGCGTCGGGCATAAATTCCTCTTTGTCGCTTCGTCATTCCCGCAGAAGCGGGAATCCATAACCACAGTCCTCACCCGATTATATGACCGGGATTATGGGGCCCCGCTTGCGCGGGGACGACGGTCATATGTCTACCCTACCAGCTAGAACGCCTCCAACGGCAATGCCATGGTGCTGGCGGCGCCGGCCTTGATGCGCGCGAGATGCGTTGTCGTGGCCGGCAGTATTCGTTCCATGAAAAAGCGTCCTGTCGTCAACCGCTGTGCCATTCTCTCATCCGTGCTGTTTCCGGCTTTGGCTTTCGCCGCGTCGGCGATCAGGCACCACATATAGCCGAGCGCGACCAGGCCGAAGAGATGCATATAATCGGTGGCGCCGGCTCCGGCATTCTCAGGGTTCGCCATCGCGTTCTGCACAAACCACATGGTCGCCTGCTGCAATTCGCCGAGCGCTTGCGCAAGCGGTGCCGTATACGGCGCCATCGCCGCATCCGCGCCGCGCTCTTTAATGTAGGACGCGACTTCGCCGAAAAAAGCCTGCAGCGCGCGGCCGCCGTCCTTCGGCAATTTGCGGCCGACAAGATCGAGCGCCTGGATGCCGTTAGTGCCCTCGTAGAGCATGGCGATGCGCGCGTCGCGCACAAACTGCTCCATGCCGTGCTCGGCGATATAGCCATGGCCGCCGAAAATCTGCTGCGCCGCGACGGTGTTGGCAAAGCCCTGATCGGTGAGCACGCCTTTGATCACCGGCGTCATCAGGCCCAGATAATCGTCGGCCGCCTGCCGTTCTTTGGCGTCTTGCGAGCGATGCGCGACATCGCTTTTGAGCGCGGTCCATAGAACGAGCGCACGCGCCGCTTCGTTGAAGGCGCGGATATTCATCAGCATGCGGCGCACATCCGGATGCACGATGATCGGATCGGCGGGCTGCTGCGGAAATTTTGCGCCGGTCATCGCGCGTCCGGCGAGACGTTCCTTGGCGTAAGCGGCGGCGTTCTGATAGGCGACTTCCGACAGCGCCAGACCCTGCATGCCGACGCTCAGCCGCGCCTCGTTCATCATCACGAACATCGCCTGCAGGCCGCGGTTGGCTTCGCCGACCAGCCAGCCGGTAGCGCCGTCATAGTTCATCACGCAGGTGGCGTTGCCGTGGATGCCCATCTTCTCTTCGATGGAGCCGCAGGAGACCGCGTTGCGGGCGCCGGCGCCGCCATTCGCCGCCGGCACGAATTTGGGAACGATGAAGAGCGAGATGCCCTTGGTGCCTTCCGGCGCGCCTTCAATCCGCGCCAGCACCAGATGGATGATGTTCGGCGCCAGATCGTGCTCGCCGGCCGAGATGAAAATTTTGGTGCCGGTGATTTCGTAGCCGCCGTCCGGTTGCGGCACCGCGCGCGTGCGCACGAGACCGAGATCGGTGCCGCATTGCGGCTCGGTCAAATTCATCGTGCCGGCCCATTCGCCGCTGACGAGCTTGGGCAGGTAAAGCGCCTTCTGCTCCGCCGACGCGTGGGTGAACAAGGCCGCGATCGCGCCCTGGGTGAGGCCGGAATACATCGCGAACGCCATGTTCGCCGAGCATAGAAACTCGCTGATGGCCTGCGCCAACACCGTCGGCAGCCCTTGGCCGCCGAATTCGGCCGGCGCCGATAGGCCGACCCAGCCGCCACCGGTGAATTGCTTATAGGCGGCCTTGAATCCCACCGGCGTCGTGACGCTGCCGTCGTCATGGTGGCGGCAGCCTTCCTTATCGCCCACGCGATTGAGCGGCGTCAGTACGGTTTCGCAGAATTTCGCCGCTTCGCCGAGCACGGCGTCGACGAGATCGGGCGTGGCCTCGGCAAAACCGGGCAGGTTGTTGTAGCGATCGATATGGAACACGTCGCTCAACAGGAACATGACGTCGTCAACCGGAGCCTTGTAGCTCGGCATGAAGCGTCCTCCCCCGCGCCCGCCGTAAGCGGATCGAGCCCATAGGCTAGCCGATTCACGACAGGGCTACGACGGCGAATTATGGCGCCGGTTCCACAACACCCGATCGGCGGCCGACGGCCATTCTTAACGGGCCAGACGCGCTTTTTAACCGCTTGTTTACTCTATTCCTGAAAAGTCGGGTCCCGAGGACGCCGCGCCCTCTGCTTCGTCTGTTACCGAGCCACAGCTCAAAGACAGGGCCATTCTGCTCCTCTCGATGTGATTTGGGCGCGCAATGAAATCTGGCGGTCCGTGGAATCTGAGAGGCCTCCGTCCAGAAGCGCGAGAAGCCGCCCGCGACGCCGCGCGCCAATCCGGCATGTCGGTCGGTGAATGGCTCAACGACGTCATCCGGCCCGAAGACGAGGATTACGGCGAGCGCACGCGCTACGCCGATGACGACCGGACCAACGGCCGGCGCGACCCCTATCGCGAATCAGAGCGCGAATCGGACTACACACCGTACCGCGAATCCCGACGGGCGCCGCGCTTCGAAGATAGCGAACCGCGGCGCGGCGAAGGCCGCGAAAGGCCCCGGCATCGCGCCCCCGACTACGATCGCGATCCGGACCGCGACCCTCCCCGCATCCGTGAAGCGGCACGCGCCGCGTCTCGTGCCCGTGACGAGGAGCGGCTGATCGCCCGCGAGGCCGCACGAATCCGCGAGGAAGCCCGGCAGGCGGCGCGCGAAGAGGCTCGAGAATCCGCTCGCGCCGAGGAAATCCGGCAGTCAGCACGCGCCCGGACGGAGATTGGCGAAGTTCACGCCCGTCTCGACAAGCTCTCGCATCAGCTCGAGCGTCTGGCGCGGCCCGAGGCCTCGCGCCTGACCGGCGCACCGCCGGCGCCGCAGCGCGACCGGACAATGCCGATGGGCCGGCCGCAAGCCGCCAACCGCGCAATGCCGGCCGGCGCGCTTTCGGTCGACGACGCGATTGCCGAGATCGCCGACCGGCAGCGCACGCTTTACGGCGAAGCCACCCTTGCGCCGCGCGCGCCCGTCCCCTTCGCCGCGCCCCAACCGAGGGCGCCGGAACCGTTCATGGAGCCCGCGCCGGAACCGGTGCCGTCCGCGGCGAAAACGCCGCAGCCGCTCCCGGACGTGAGCCCCGCGCCGCTCTCGTTTGGCGCAAAGCCGCCGCAGCCGCTCCCCGAAGCTGTTATCCCGGCAGCGCCTGCGCTCGACATCTCCAAGCTCGAAGAGCAGTTGCGCAACATCACAGCGCGGATCGAGACGTTGCGACCGAGCAACGGTCTCGAGGAGGTCATAACGGCCTTCCGCAAAGACCTCGCCGAAATCGGCCGCCAACTCACCGAAGCGCTGCCGCGCCATGCCGTGGAATCGCTTCAGATCGAGGTCCAGGCGCTGGCACAGCGGATCGATCATTCCCGCGATACCGGCGCCGCCGACTCGTCCGCCCTTGCCGGGCTTGAGCGCGGACTGGCGGAGGTGCGCGACGCCTTGCATAGCCTGACGCCCGCCGAAAACCTGGTCGGTTTCGACGACGCGGTGCGAACGCTGTCGCAAAAAGTCGATCTGATCATCAGCAAGGAAGATCCGGCCACGCTGCAACAACTCGAAACGGCGATCGGCGCCTTGCGCGGGATCGTCTCGCATGTCGCGTCCAACGACACCTTGACGAAAGTTGCCGAGGACGTGCGTTCGCTGGCCGCGAAGGTCGACGAGATCGCCAATAGCGCGGCGAGCGGGCACGCCGTGTCTGCGCTCGAAAGCCGCCTCGACACGCTCGCCGACGCGCTGAATGCCTCGACCGAAGCCGGCCACGCCGTGCCGCGCGAGCTTGAGAAACTGCTGGGCGGTCTCATCGAGAAGCTCGAATGGGTTCAGCTCACACACACCGATCACGCAGCGCTTGGCCATCTCGAAGACCGCATCGCGCAACTGATCAAGCGGCTCGACGCCTCCGACGCGCGCCTCGGCAATCTTGAGGCTGTCGAGCGCGGCTTGGCCGATCTTCTCGTGCATATCGACGATGTCCGCGCGCGTGGCGGCGCGGCGGGATTGGCGTCAGCACCCCGACCGGTCGCCGTCGACGCCATCCAGCGCGACGTCGCCGAGATCAAGCGTGGCGATCGCCGCACGCAAGATTCGCTCGAAGCGGTTCATGGCGTCGTCGAGCACGTCGTCGACCGGCTGGCGATGATCGAAAGCGGCATGCACGACGCGCCCGCCGAGCCGGCTCCGGCGCAATTCAAGTCGGAAGCTGTCGGGAACAAGCCGGCGCCTGCGCCGATCACCCTTCTTGATACTGAAGCGCCGCTCGCGCCCGCCGCTACCGAGCCCGTTTCCTTCGAGGCCGCGCCCCGCCGCGTTACGGCCGCTGCCCGCGCGCCGATCGACCCGAACCTGCCGCCCGACCATCCGCTGGAGCCCGGCTTCGCGCCCGGTTCGCGCGCTGCGCCCTCCGCCGCCGATCGGATCGCAGCCTCTGAGGCCGCCGCCGGTTTGGTCCCGCCGCCCGCGTCCGCCGAAGCGCCTGAAAAGCCGAATTTCATCGCCGCCGCGCGCCGCGCGGCGCAGGCTGCCGCCGCGGCGCCGGCCGATCGCAAGTCGAAGGCGGCAAAAGATCTCTCGCAGTCAAAGGCGCTGTCACAGCGGTTGCGCAAGCTTCTTGTGGCTGGGGGCGCCGTGGTCGTCGCGGCGCTGTGTGTTCACATCGTCCTGCACATGTTCCAGGACAATGGCTCCGCGATTTCACCGCCGCCGTTGCCCGAGCAGTCCGACGTGCCGCCCGAAAAGGACTCCGCGATTACTTCGCCGGCGCCAGCAATGGGCCCGCTTGTGCTTCCGGTCCCGGGCGCTTCGACCGACGCGCCGGCCGGCGCCGCGCCCAGTCAGCCGCTCAATATCGCTCCGGACACGCAGCCGGCTCAAAATCCCAGCGCACCGCCGCCGCCCGCGCCGCAACGCCAGTCGGCGCTGCCGGATACGCTCGACGTCACCGGCTCGCTGCCGCGCCGCGTGCCGCCGCCGCACTTTGTGCCGGCTCAAGCGCCGGTTCAGACCCCCAACCAAACCGTCGCGGTGCCGTCCGCCGCTGTTGATGTTGACAAGCTTCCGGCCACGATCGGCGGACCGACGCTGCGCGCCGCCGCGATCGGGGGCGATGCCGCGGCCGAATACGAAGTCGCAACACGCTTTGCCGAAGGCCACGGCGTCGTGCAGAGCAATGAGCAAGCCGCGCATTGGCTGCAACACGCCGCCGAGCAAGGATCGGCGCCGGCGGAGTTCCGCCTCGGCGGCCTCTACGAAAAAGGCATCGGGGTGAAGAAAGACCTCGCCCGGGCGCGCGACCTCTACACAGCCGCCGCCGACAAAGGCAACGGCAAGGCGATGCACAATCTCGCGGTGCTTTACGCCGAAGGCGTCAACGGGCCGGCCGATTACCGCACCGCCGCGCACTGGTTCCGCAAGGCCGCCAACCGCGGCATCACCGACAGCCAATACAATCTCGCCATCCTCTACGCACGCGGCATCGGCGCGGAACAGAACTATGCAGAGTCCTACAAATGGTTCATGCTCGCCGCCAATCACGGCGACGCGGACGCTGCCAGAAAGCGTGACGAAGTCGCGTCCCATCTCGACCCGCAATCGCTCGATGCGGCGCAAGCCGTAGTCCAGAAATGGACCGTCACGGCGCAGCCGGACGAGGCCGTTAACGTCAAGACGCCGCCGGGCGGCTGGGATCCGCAAGCCGCGAAGGCGGCGAAACCGAAGCCTGCGGGCACCAAGCCCGGCGCGCCGGAAGCCAAGCTTTAATCAACTTTAATCCGACAGACAGCGTGCGGCAGGAACGGCGTAGAGCCGCCGCTCGCCCAGCATGTGCGCCGTGAACGACAGTGCGCCAAACAGCGACGCGATGGCGCGGTCGCGCACATTGAGGCCGCCCGCATAGGATCCAAACGCCGGCATGACGAGGCGGCGGCCATCGCCAGCAAAGCAGCGCCGCCGCACCGCGCGGCCGCGCTGCACGATGCAGGCCAGCGGATGCAGATGGCCGGCGATCTCGCCGTCGCTCGCGCCGGCAGCAGGCTCGTGCCGGAACGTCAGCCCGCCGAGCGCCAGCACGTCGGCGAAACGGCCGCCGATATTTTCCGCCGGATCGGGATCGTGATTGCCGGCAAGCCAGACCCAATCGCGGCCGCGCTGCAAAGCCGACAGCGCGGCACGGCTGGGCTCGGCCATGCGCGCCGGACCGCCGCCGTCATGAAAACTGTCGCCCAGCGCGACCACGAGGCGCGGCGCATAGCGATCGATGACGTGCGCCAGCCGCGCCAATGTCGCCGCCGTATCGTAAGGCGGCAGCAGCACGCCGCGCGCGGCGTAAGCGGAGCCTTTTTCCAGATGCAGATCGGCAGCGACGAGAAGCTTTTCCTCCGGCCAATAGAGCGCGCCAGCGGGATCGGCGACGAGGGTGACGCCGGCAACATTTATCGCAGCGGCCGTGGCTCGCTGCTCCCCTCCCCTTGTGGGGAGGGGATGGGGGT
>Ga0207416_1001530_pt1 | contig 29868 bp, 35 predicted proteins | sample PaiPotPPM11metaG_FD_184107 | JGI IMG/M metagenome (GOLD analysis project Ga0207416, IMG submission 184107) | Iron sulfur acid spring bacterial and archeal communities from Banff, Canada, to study Microbial Dark Matter (Phase II) - Paint Pots PPM... ... | reverse complement strand
GGTGCCGGCAGCGGCGGCCCTGGCGGCGTCACGCTCGGCCTTGAGGCGCAGCGCCTTCTCCTGCGCGGCCTTAATCGCGGCCGCGCGCTCCTCCGGCGTCATGTCCTTCTTCGACTTCGGCGCCGCTGCCGCCTCGGTCGCCGGCGAGATCGGCTCTGCTGGTGCGGGTCCGTCGGAGGGGTTGTCTGGCCGCGGTTCACCTTCGTTGACCATCTCGGGCTCCTTCCCGTAGCAGCCGGCAGGCCGGGATGCGCGCACGAAAGCCGCGGCGGGGCGAATGAAAGGAAGGAGCCGTCGAGGATGCGAAACGCGAGGAACGGTCGGTGGCGACCGTGGACGCGATCGGGAGTGCAGCTCCCAAGTTCCTTGCCGATCGCTTGCCCGCTTCGCGGCAAGTCGATCCTGAGCGGCCTTTCGCGCCGGCATTGCCTCCGGCTGCTGCCCGGTACCACGATCGTACACCACTCACGGTCGTACCACGATACTGCCTGCCGGTGGAAACTGGTTGCGGGCGCCACGACCACGGCTCGGTGGCGCCTACATCGCGCCGACGAGGCGACAGGCTCGTCGCTCTCAATTCTGCGCTATCGGTGTAGCGCGGTTCGGTCACCACGGCCGTGAGCCGCTCAACTGCCGGCGTATGAGTGCAGGCCCGCGATCCAGAAGTTCACGACGAAGATGTTGAAGACGATCATCAGCCAGCCGACGACGACGATCGCGGCGGCCCGCCGGCCGCGCCAACCCGCAATGCTGCGGGCGTGCAGGAAGCCGGCAAAGATCAGCCAGGTGACGAGCGCCGTCGTCTCTTTCGGATCCCAGCCCCAGTAGCGCCCCCAGGCGATGTTGCCCCAGTAGGCGCCCAGCGCGAGCCCGAGCCCCAGCAGCGGGAAACCGATAGCGGTTTGCATCGGTCTGCACCAGGTACAAGACCGTGGCGGCGAAGGCAACGGTGAGCGCCCCGTAGCTGGTCACCATGGCGGCCACATGGATTGCCAGCAAGCGGTTGTTCTGCAGCGCGGGCAGCAGCGGTTCGATGCGTGGCGAGAACACCGCCCGCGCCAGGATAAGACACAAGAGCGCCAGCGGCATCGCCACCGCGCCCAGCGTGCGCTGGTGATAACGGCGCTCAAAGACGACATAGATCGCTGTGGTTAACGTGCCGAAGGCGGTCAGGTACTCGAACATATCCGAGTACGGTGGATGACCCGTCGCGGCGGAGCGGGTGGCCATCGAGCCAACCAGGAAGGCCAGGCCGGTCCACGATAGCAGCGTGCCGAGCCGGCCGACAGCCGGCGGCAGGGGCTGCCACTCCGAAAGGGTGATCGTACCGGCGTCCGTTGCCGCTTCGCGGATGACGAGGCGACGCCCCCAGGCAGCGAGTGCATACGACAGTGACGCGACGGCCACGGCCGCCAGGCCGCACCAGAAGAGGGTATAGGATAAGGCCTCAAGCTGTGCCATCTTCCGCTCGCCCCACATTGTGAGAGTGTGAACGGCCCGGTGACGCTAACAACTCGGCCGGCGCAGGGGGTGGACCGGCCGCACCTATGCATGGATGTTGACGACTGAACCAAGGCCCAGAAACTGCCACAAGAATGCGGCGTCACCCTCCAGCATGCCAACGCAGCCGTGGCTCGTCGGCTCGCTGCCGAACACGGATAGCGGTTGCCAATAGTTGGTGTGAAGCGCGTCTCCCTCCTCATCGAAGTACTGCGTCCATAACACATGATCCAGGTCGTATCCCTCGGGGCTGTCGCGCGGGATCCCCAGAGCGTCGGAGGTCATATGCTCGTCGGCGACGCGGTAGCGGATCCGGAACTGACCGACCGGCGTCTCCCACCTCGGAGCGCCCGTTGTGACCGGGATGACCCGCGCCGGTTCAGACCCGCGCATGGCGATGGCGACCTGGTCATCGAGGCCGACGTCGAGCCAGGGCTCGTCGGCCTCGATGTCCTCCCGAGTGAGGACGGTAGTGGACGTAGGACGCTGAGCACGAGCAGAGTGCCGGCCCGCAAAGGGCAGGACTAGTCCGGCGGCCAGCGTCACTGTGGCCCTGCGCATGAACTGGCGCCGGCTGACGTGGTCGAGGGAGCGAGGCATACGCTGTCTCCAAGCCGCACCGTCGCAGTGCAAGCGGCCCGACGTGTCCGATCATGGGGTCAAGACCGATGGCGATCCCGCTCACGCGTCACCCTTGTGCCGTCTGCCCCGCGCCTCTGCGATCACCTCCGCGCCCGACTGCGCGCCGCGTGCCACCGGTGGAGTACCCCTCGCGACCTGATCGAGTTCCTCGGCAAGCACCTGCCGCTGCGCCTGGCTGTCGGCCAATTGCGTCTTCAGCTCGGCAAGCTGTTGCTCGCGGCTGAGCCCAGCGCGCGCCGGTTTCGGCGCAGCGTCCGGCGCCGCCTCGTCCGCGCTATCCTTGTTGCCCATGCCCTTCATTCCCCTGTCCCTCATCATGAAGAACATGAACAGAGGGCAGACCCCCATGCAGATTACGATCGGCAGCAATACAGCCATGGCACCAAATCCTTCCTACCTGTCGATGTCAAACCGACGAACTCCATCCCCCGACGGAGCTGCAGCCTGCGATTCGCTCGGTGGAGTTCGGCCCACCTGGGAAGAGCCCGCTCTCCGCTTGAACACGCGCGCTCGGGGCAGCCCGCGGCCCATCGCCGCTCAGCGCTCGTCCGCAGTCCTGGCAACGAGCTCCGCTTCCCGGACAACAGATGCGTCAGATGCATCGCCACGCTCCAGGCGCGCGATCTCCTGTGCAATCTGCTGCTGCTGCGCATCCATGCGGCCGAGCTGTGCCGTGAGTTCGGTCAGCCGCTCCTCACGGGACAGATCGGTGCGCGCCGCTGGCGCCGCCTGCTTTGCGGGCGCGGTTGCCACCAGGTTCATCCCGCAGTGGGGGCAGCGACCGGGCTGGTCACTCTGCACCGTGGGATGCATCGGGCAGGTGTACGTGCCGCTGCCGCCCGCCTGCTTCATCCCACCCATGCTGCCCATCCCACGCATCATCAGCAGCATCGAGAGCGGACAGGCCGCCAGCAGCAGCAACGGCAGCGCTGTGCCGATCAGCTTCGGATCAACGATCCAGATGCCGACCGCGGCCACACCCAGTCCCGTAAGAACCTTCCAGTTCAGGCAACACTTCAGCATGTTCATGGGTCCACTCCCCTGTTCTGCACAGCGCGCCTTCCCGGGCGCGCCTGCGCACGAAAGCTACGCTCTGTTTCGAGCCGCCAGACGGCGCGCGAACTCGCGTCGCAGCGCCCGCTCCGAAGGCCGGCCGTACGCGAACGGCTCGCCGTCGATGAAGATACCGGGCGGGAACAAGATGCCGCCGCGCTCCGCCAGCTCCTGCCCCGCATGCGTGCTCAGATCGACGGTCGAGACCGCCAGCGGGAACTCCCGCGCAAGCCGCCCGAGCACAGCTTTGGCGTCGCTGCAGAAGCTGCAGTTCTCCTGCGTGAGCAGTACAACGTCCACGGTTACGGCGCGCCTCCGCCCTCGACCAGGGTGGCCCGGCCGAGCCCCTTGCGCATGTCGGCCAGCAAGTTGTCCACCGGCATGTACATGATGTACTTCGGGGCGCCGCCGTAGTCCGCGCGCCAGGCGACCGCGCCGTCCTTGTTGATGAGCACGAAGCTGTGGCCGTCCATCTGGTCGCCCATCATGCCGTAGCGGTTCGCCTGCCAGCTCCTCGATACGGCTCCGTTGCTGTCTGACAGGACCGGCGTGCTGATCTTTTCGACCGAGACCTTTTCCTTCAGCACGTTCAGCGGATCGGTCGTGATGCTCACGAACTTATCCACGCCGAGCGCCCGGAACCGGGCGAAGTTTGTCTCGATGTCCTTGATCTGGTTCCAGCAGGGCTCACAGCCGACGCCCTCCTGGAAGAAGAGGAGCACCGTCTGTCCACGCAGCGCCGAGAGATCGAAGGTCGTGCCGTCGGTCGCCGGGAGCCGGATCGCCTGGGCCATTTCGCCGGGTGCAGGGCGACCGACCTGGAATGGGTACTGTCCAGCCGCACCCGAGGCCGACCCCCCGCTGCTGCGCGTGTAGACGATCCCGAGCGCGCCGACGGCGAGCACGAGGACGGCCAGCGCGACCGCGATGACTCGCACGCGGCCTGACTGCCACCAGGGGGCGGGTGTCGCCTGCGCTACACCGCGCCGCGACTTATTTCTGGATGCCGATGTTCGTGACGCCACTGGCTGCTCCTTCTGGTATCCGCGCCTTCGGTCGCGGTTCGTACTGCGGCTCGCAAGAACAGGGAACGGTGCCTCCATCCGGCTCCATCGGCAGCTCGTGTTCCTCCGCTTCGGACTGCTCGGAGAACCAGCCGATCTGCCGGAGCGCGTACGCCGCCAGTCCAACGACCCCAGCGGCGAGCGCGAGGACCATCAACCAGCCGGGTATGCCGGACAGGGCATCGGTGAGGTCACGCCCGATCCGTTGCAGCTGCACCGCAAGCTCGGCCTGCCAGCCGGCCGTCGCGGGCATGGAACTGCTGCTGAAGCCGACCCAGAGAGCCGCTGCGCCCATCACCGCAAGCAGCACGCCGCTTGCGAGGCCGGTCGCCGACACGGTCCGCCGCAGCGTGCCAAGCCGCCAGCTAATCGCGCGCGGCCGGAACAGGCGGCTGGCGCGCCAGTCGAACTGTTCCCAGAGCAGCGCGATGACGAAGAGCGGCGCGACCATGCCGAACACGTAGGCGAGGCCGAGGCCCAGCGCCAGGCCGAACGATGCTGTCGTGGCCGAAAGCGCTAGCACGCCGGCGAGGACGGGAGCGCAGCAGGACGAGGCGATGCCCGAAAACAGCCCGAGCGAATAGACCGTGGTGACCCCGGCCTTGGCGCCCGCTCGCCGGCCCGGCATCGGCAGATGTAGCTGCCCGCCAAGCAGGGTGTAGGCGCCCAGCCCGAGCATCAGCAGCCCGCCCGTCAGGTAGATCGGACGATGCCCCTCGACGAAGAGTTGCTGCAAGGCCGATGCGCCCATCGTGAGCGGCAAGATCACCGTCGCGATGCCCGCGCCGAAGACGAAGGTCATGGCGACCAGCAGCCGCCGGTTCTGGAACGAACTCGCGAAGTAGGCGGGTAACATGACGGAGATGCAGCAGGGCGCAAACAGCGCGAGCATGCCGGCCACCACCGCGGCGACGACCGATCCCCCGAAGAAGATGCTGGTGCCCATTTAGATTCGTGCTCCGATGCCCGAGCTCGAGAAACGGAAATAGCTGTTGAGGCGGGCCATCGTGCCCGTAAAGACGACGATACCCATACCGATCATGATGATGCCCGCCACAACGCCGATCGCGTCGTGATGCCGCTGGAGAAAGCGCACTGCGCCGGGCAGGCGCGACAGCGTCAGCCCGAGCGCCAGGAACGGTACGGCCAGACCCAGGGCGTAGACCAGGAGCAGGACACCGCTCTGAAAGACGGCGCCGGAGGTGAGGGCGAGCGTCAGGATCGTCCCCAGCGTCGGGCCGATGCACGGCAACCAGCCGGCGGAGATCGACGTGCCGGCCAGAAACGAGCGCAGGTAGCCCGGGCTGCCGCCGGCGCCCCAGCTCAGCCCGACCGCACGGTACAGCGCCGGGATCTCGATGATCCGGCTCATGTGCAGGCCGAGCACAATGAGCGTGAGGCCGCCCAGCTTCTGCAGCAGCGGCTGCTGGTCACGCAGGGCGTAGCCGACCACCCCGACCGAGATGCCGAGCAGGATGAAGAGCAGCGCAAAGCCCGCCATAAAGGCCAGCGCGTGCAGGACTGGCGCTCGCCGCTCCGCTACCTGGGTCGTAGCGGTGTTGCCCGCCAGGCTGCCGACATAGGCGGGTGCGAGCGGCAGCACGCACGGCGAGATGCACGACACCAGCCCTGCCAGAAATGCGAGCAGCACATTCACGCCGGCGATCGTCATCGTCCCCTACCGGTTTGCGGCCGCCGTGAAGCCGGCCTGCATGAGCTTCTTCGCCATGAGGTCGGGCGTGAGCGGTCCGAGCTGTTGCGCCCGCAGGACGCCCTGGGTGTCGATAAACCAGGTTGTGGGCAAGCCAACGAGGCGGTACTGTTTGCCGACGTCGCCCTTGCTGTCGATGACGATGGGATAGGCTGCGTTGTACTCGTTCGCGAAGCTGCGCACGATGTCCGGGCTCTCCTGGAGATCGACGCCAAGCATGACCAGACCGCGGTCGGCGTATTGGGTATAGGTTCGTACCAACTCCGGGAATTCCTGCCGGCACGGCGGACACCACGTTGCCCAGAAGTTCATCACCACGGTCTTGCCCCGCAGGTCACTCAGTCTGATGGGCGTGCCGTTCATGTCCAGCAGCGTGAAGTCAGGCGCCAGGTCGCCGATCCTCGGGCCTTCGCCGCTCGCCGCACCCAACTTGATGCCCTGCGACTCAAACGTCACAAAGCCGGGCTGGCCGTCTTGCTTGAAGCCGCCGGCGCGCAGGCCGGAATCCGAACCAGCGTGTCCGCCGCTGAAGGGCAGACCAACCCCCGACTGCAGATACCAGATGGCGCCGGCGATCAGCGCCAGAGCCAGCATCGAGAGCAGACGCCTGCGCCAGCGCGCCGGGTGCGATCCCGTGGGTGAATGCCCCCCGGTGGCGCCGGTGATCGGGCCCGCGTCACGCGGGCCGAAGCAGTTTTCCAGGTCACGCAGGTCAGCGCGTTGCCCGCCGCCGGCCGCCACATCGGCTGGCTCGACCACCTCCGCCGAGATCGCATCGTCGGCAATCGCGTCAGCCATCAGAACAGCCTTCCCAGGGGTGTGCCCGGACCACAGCCAAACGGCGTGAGCAGAACGGCCAGGTTTGCGGCCTCGATAATCAGGAGCGACGCCAGTCCGCCGGCGCCGGCCGTCAGCGCAACCATCGGGGCGCGCGCGTGGCTCACCTGGCGCCGCGGCTGCTCGAGCAGCCGGTTGATGCGCTGCTCGATGCTCGTGCCCGGTTCCGCGAACGCCTGCGCCATCGCGGCCGGGCTCGTGTCGAGCGCCTTTTGCCAGACCTTCGCGAGGGCGCTCGCCAGCGCCAATGGACGCGCCGTCGCGCGGAGCGCGAGTTCGTCGCAGGCCGGCTCCTTCTCGCGGAGCAACTGGTGATGCGCGATTCGGCTCGTCGGGAGATAGAAGAACGCATCTCTCAGCACGGTGGCGAGCCAGGCCAGCACGAAATCGCGCCGCGCCACGTGCGCGAGCTCATGCGCGATCACCGCCTCTAGCTCCTCCCGGTCGAGCCGCTCGATCAGCCAGGTAGAGAGCAAGATGGTTGGCCGGACCACACCGTAGGTCAGCGCGAGCGGCTGATCGGACAGGCAGACGACAACGCGTGGGACAGGCACGCCGAGCCGAGCGCCCAGATCGGCGACGAGCTGCTGGAGCTCCGGCCTGGCCGGATATCCGCGACGGCGCATCACCCGGTCCATCAGGACGAGCCGCACCAGCCCCGCGCCCAGCCCTGCCGCGGCGATCGCGCCGATACCCGTCGCCAGCACGGTGTCGAGCCGGTACTCCCAGGGCAGCGGCCCCAGTCTGCAGGTGTGTCCACGGGCGTGGTGGAGGCCAGCGATGGCCAGTACGAGGCCGGCGAGCGGCGCAATCAAGATCAGCAATTGCACCCCTCGCCGACGTGGCCAGTCAACGGTCCGTGCGAGGAGAGCCAGCAACACCCCACCAACCAGCAGCACGCCGATGAGACCGGCCGGACCGAGCAGGGGCGGCATCACGCGAGCTCCTCGGCAGTCCGGCGGCGGGCGATCTCGTCGACGAGCTGTTTGACGTGCGTCGATGTCTGTTGGGCGGGCGATTCGCCACGGATGAGCTCGCTCCCCGAAAACGCCACGAACAGGTTCTCGAGCGCGCGGCTCAAGAAGCGAGAGAGGAACTCCTCCTGCGTACACACAGCGTAGTAGACATGCGCAACGCCGTCCCTCTCCATGCGGAGGAGCCCCTTGCGCGCCAGGCGAGTCATCGTGCTCATCACCGTGGTGTAGGCGCTGCCACGCCGCGCATGGAGCACCGCGAACACGTCGCGGACGGTGATTCCCGCGCCCTGCGGCCGAGCCCATACGCATTCCATGATCTCGGCCTCGAGGTCACCCAGCACAGCGCGAATGCCGGGTCGATCCAGCCGAAAGGTCTTGAGGTCCAGCTCACGCTCCATTGCGTTTCGCTCCGTGGTCGCCAGGGCGGTACACCGCCAGGGTGGTGACGTGTCGCCAGGCCGTGCCAGACCTCTCCACTATGGTACTGCTTCGTACTATCGTCAATAGTAGCACGAGTATACAGGGGAGAATGAGTAAAGGATCCAGCTGGTGGCCGCAACGCCGGCTCACGCAAGGCAATCGCAAGGTCAGGCCGGCGCGATCACTCTTCTTGTGCGGCCAGCTCCGCCGCATCGGGCGAGCCGGCGGCCACGCCGATGCCGCGCATCTCGGCGGAGAAGTTGACGGTCCAGTCGGCTACACCGGCCAGATACGTCCGCTCCGGCGTGATCTTCGCCCACAGGCGCCGGCGCGGCAGGTAAAACGTCACGCCGAGCCCGATCATCATCAACGCGGTCGCCACCCAGATGAAGGTCGAGCCGGGGTCTTTGCGCACCGTGATGCCGGTAATCGCCCGTGGCCCCAGGAACGTGTACTCGAACCCGTTCAATACTTGCGGTACGCCCGGGGTCAGCACCACACGCGCCGGCTGCGATGACGCGTCCTGCGCCGCGGCTGGTGAACCGGCGCTCGAGCCGTTGTCAGGCGCGCCTGCCGTTGCGCCGCCCATATTGATCACATCGAGGTACCGCTCACCTCGAGCGGAGGTCGCCAGCTGCAGCAGCGCCGCACGTTCCATGCCGGGTACGCCCTGCGCGACGCTCACCGGCGCACTGCCCAGGGACAAGACGGACAGGTTGTACGCCGCGAGCGTGCCGCTTCCCCCGGCCGGAAGAGTCAGCTCGTCGGGTGGCGCCGTGGTGGAAGCAGCGGGGCGCGTGAGGAAGCGGATGAGCCACTGCTTGCGGCTGTCCTGCGTCGCCGCGACGAGCAGCAGCGTGGCCGCGTTGCCGTTCGCCTGCGCGATCGGGATCGCCGCCACGAGCGTCCTGAAGTCGAGCGGGACGAGCGTGACGGTATCGTCGAAGAGCGTCGCCCCGGAAGCGTCCGTCACCACGATGTGCGGGGTCGGCGCCGTGCCCTGGTTGCCGAGCGCCTCAACCTCCTGGTACAGCACCTGGCCGGTCACGGCATCGCGCACGCGCAGCTCAGCGCCGTCCGGCGAGAACGTGGTCTGGTGCAGCGTGTAGCCGGCGCAGTGCATCGGATTGTTCACCGTGCTCGTGCCTGTGCAGATCTGCTTGCCGTTGCGAAACACGGCCAGGTTGCTGAAGTAGCGGGTCGGGTTGCCGTGTGCGTCCGGCGTGTCGCCCGCCTTCAGATTTTTGACTTGCATTTGGCCGGCGTGGACGACGGGAAAGATCGGCTCCGTCTGACCCTCGGGAATCTGGAGGTCAGGAGTGCTGAAACCGACCAACTTGGTCACGATCGCGCCGGACATGAACAGAATCAGCGACAGGTGCGAGACGAACGTGCCGAACTGCGCCCAGCCGAAGCGGTCCGCGAAGAGATACGTCGCGCCGTCGCGTGCTGTTACCTCGACACGGTAACGCTTGCGGCGCAGCGCCGTGATCACCGCCGCGGGCTCGGCCGGCGTGGCGAACTCGGCGCGGTGGCGGGCCTGCGTGAAGAAGCGGTCGTTCACGCGCCGCAGCGGCCGGCGCACGTTGCGCGCGATCGGCGGGATGCGGTTGGCGGTGCAGACGGCGACGGCCAGCAGCAGCACGACCAGCAGGCCGTTGAACCAGTACGAGTGGAACACCTCGAACAGCCCCAGCCGGCGCATCGCGTCGGTGAAGACGCCGTAGCGCGTGCGCTGGAATTCGATGTACGCGTCGTATGCCTGCGTGGACGCTCGCACCTCGTCCGGCGCCTGCGGGAAGACCACGCCCAGCAACGCGCCCAGCACGACGCAGCCGAGCAGCAGCAGCGCCACCCGCACCGAAGTCAGCAGCCGGAAGACCACCCGGAACGGGTCGAACCGTGGCAAACGTCCTGAACGGCTGCGTGCTGCAGCGATTCCTGCCATCTGAATCAATCACCCCTTCGTCGTACCGGTCCGCTCCGATCGTGGAGCCGGAGGTACGGATACGGAAGCCAGGCGATGCGGCGCGGTCAGCGTGCCGGTGTGGCCGATGGGCTCGTAGCGGGTTGGGGTGTAAAGCCCGCCACGACCGTGGTTTGGCCCGGCGCGAGCGTCGGGTACTTCAGATCACCATGCTGTCCGCTGCCGCACTGGTTCTCCGGGTCATAGGCGCATTGGTTGCGCTCGATGAACTCCTTGACAAGTTGGATGTCCTTGCTGGAGCCAGGATCGAGTTCGTGCCCGACCCAGCCCGGCTGGCACTTGCTTGCGCCAAACACCTCGATGCGCTGCCATGCTGTCAGGGCAACCTGGCACGGCATCGCCGGACGGGGCGCCATGAGCACGAGGCCGGACGATCGATTCAGCTCTTGCTTCACGATCTCCTTCAGCTTCGCTACCACGGCCGGCGAGGCGGAGCTGTTGTACTGCACGATGACGCCCGCGTGCTCCATGAAGTGCGGCAGAAACTCTGTTGCCAACGGCTCAGCATAGGTTCCTCGGCGGGGCACGGTGGGGAAGTGCGGACCTGACGTCGGGGGATCGGTGTTGTACGCCGCGTGGGTGTCGCCGGCGTTGGTGTGCATATTCCCCTGACTGGTCACCAGAACGCCGGGCAGCGGTGCACGCAACCCAAGGGGATCGAAGATGAAGAACGCCGCCGCGACGGCGATCAGCAGCGCGGCGGCGGTTGCCCAGGGCCACCAGCCGGGCAGCCGCGGCCGCCGGCGCTCCGGGAGCTGTGCGTTGGCTCCAGCGCCGGCTCCGGGTGATGCCGTCGCCAAATGCGCAGGCAGGCGAGGCGCGGGACGGCCACGCTGATTCGGCCGCCCTGCAGACGGTTTGGGGCCGGCCTGCTGCCGCCGCTGTTCCCTGTTCACGTTCGGTTAACACCCAGCCGTGGTAGGCGCCATCGTACGCGTCGTGGCTCCGGACGACGCGCGGTAGCGCTTGCCCAGCATACGTGAGGCGGTGGTACTATCGTCAATAGTATAAATAATCGACGTGGCGGCACCATCGGCAGCGTCTTCATCGCCACGGCCACGGCCACGGCCGCAGCAACCGCGGTGGGTGTCACCAGATTCGCGGGAGGGCAGCAAGGCCGCGCGGGCCGCTGGGAGCCATCGCGCCTGCTGCCGGGACGAAGGACCGTTGCCGGCGATGGCGGGATCCGTACCGCGAGCGACGGCCGGAGTTCGGTACAGGCAGATGAGTTTCGGGTGGCAGGGTGGCAAGGTAGCAATGGTGGGACGAGCATCTGACGCGAACGTCTCGCGGCGCCGTGGTGGTCATGCGTCCCGCGAAGGGGTTGCTCGGACCCGCGTTACGGAGGTGGCGGCATGATTCGGCGGGCATGGCACGGCAGAGATCGCCGACTCGCGTTCGGCCTGGCCGGCGTCGCCGTGCTGTTCGCAGTGCTCGGTGGCGGCCTGCTCTACGGCCTGCGGCAGGATCCACCGCATCTCATCGGCACCAACCTCGGTCGCCACGATCTGGCACCGGCCTTCACGCTCCATGACGCCAGCGGGCAGAGCCTCGCGTTGGATACGTTGCGGGGCAAGGTGGTGGTGCTGACGTTCCTGTATACCCACTGCCCGGATGTGTGTCCGCTCACCGCCGACCTCCTGCGAAGAGCCGATGAACTGGCCGGACATCCGCGAGAGGTCGTTTATGTGGCGGTCAGCGTCGATCCGAGTGGCGATACGCCGGAGAGCATCGCCGCGTTTGAGGCAGAGCATCGGCTGAGCGAGCTTGGCGATCGCTGGCACTATCTGGTCGGCACTCCCGATGAACTGGGACCAGTGTGGAGCGGCTATTACGTGCGGCAGTACGAGCCCGCGCCTGCAGGAACGCAACCGGACCATGTCTCGGCGATTTACCTGATCGATAGGCGTGGCAACCGGCGCGTGCTGGTGCATGTGGATACACCGGCAGAGGTCATCGCCCATGACGAACAGGCTCTCCGCAAGGAGTGATCCTGCCTCGGCGGAGATGGCCGACGTGGTCGTCGTCGGCGCCGGACCAGCGGGACTCAGCGCCGCCTTGATCCTTGGACGCTGTCTGCGCCGCGTGTTGGTGTGTGACACCGGCGCGCCGCGCAATGCCGCCTCCCACGCGCTGCACGGCTTTCTCACGCGGGATGGCATCGCCCCGGCCGAGCTGCTGCGCATCGGGCGTGAGCAGTTAGCACGGTATGAGACGGTCGAGCTTCGCCGGGCCGAAATAGTGGACGCGATCCCGCGAGATGGCGGGTTCGACGTCGTGTTGCAGAGCGGTGCGCTGGTTTCGTGTCGCAAGCTGCTGCTCGCCACCGGGGTTGTTGACCAGTTGCCGACGGTTGACGGCTTTGCACCGCTTTTCGGTCGAAGCGCGTTTCACTGTCCATACTGCGACGGTTGGGAGGTCCGAGGTCAGCCCCTCGTCGTGTACGGGAAAGGCAGATCTGGCCGCGGCCTCGCCCTTGAGCTGCGGGTATGGAGCAACGACATCGTCCTCTGCTCTGATGGTCCGGCGGAGCTCGATGCCGATGAGCGCAATCAGCTAACACGCAATGGCATTGCCGTGCATGAGGAGCAGATCGCCCGTCTTGAGGGGCGCAATGGGCTGCTTGAGCGCGTCAGGTTCGTCGATGGGTCGATGATCGAGCGCCGCGCTCTGTTCTTCATCCTGGGCGAACGGCAACACTCCGACCTTGCCGCGAGGCTCGGCTGCCAGCTCACGTGGCGCGGTTCGATCTGGACGGATCGCTACGAAGCGACGAGCGTACCGGGCTTATACGTTGCCGGCGACGCCTCACGCGCGGTGCAACTCGCGATCGTTGCGGCGGCCGAGGGTGCGGAGGCGGCCTTCGCCATCAACACGGCACTGCTGCGAGAGGATCTCGCCAACCATGGCGGCAGGCCCGGGCACTAACCGGTTCGCGAGGCGGGCATACCTCTCGGCGAACAGCCCGCTGTGCGGCGGTGTCGCGGTCTTGCACTCGTCCACGGACCGATCGACCTCACGGCTCTGAAGCGAAAAAGTGTGCCGACATGGCAAGCGAGCGGGGTATGCAGTCGGCGATCTCGTCAGCCAGGTCCAACTGAGATCTCACGCTGGAAGCGCGCGCCGCGACGATCCAGGCACCACCCGACGTGCTTGCCTGCGACTTCCGGGCATGGCCCAGCGGAGCGCCAACGGTCTTCGACGTGCTGCCCGCGGTCGGCAGGGTCGACCGCACCGCGAACAGGCTCTCGGTCGACTGTGACCCGGCCACGGCAGAAACGGTCGCCGGCTACGTGGCCGCCGAGCGGCTGTGTCGTCAAGGCATTCGCTGGGACCTCGACCGAGTGCCAAGGCTCCGGCTGCGTGTCTCGGCGACCCCGGCGCAGCCGGACGTGCTCGAGCAGCTTTTCCGCGAGCAGTGAGACGACGCGGAGCACGACGGCAGGCTGGGGTTGCCGTCGCGAGGGCGGGCTGGTCGCTGCCGTGCTGGTTCGGACGCTCCTCGCACACTCACCTGTCTCCCTCGCGGGCCAGGGATGGCACCGCAGGCAGAGCAGTCACGAGGTCTGCGCGTGGGCATCCAGCGCCCGTTGCTGAGACGTATACGCAGAAGACCCGTCGCGACGACCGCGTATGTGGGAGGCGGAGGTCCACGATGCCTAATGCTCTGTTGCAGTACAATCCTTGGCCCTCAAGCACGATGCCGAACCCCGGTGACCGACATCAGGAAGCGGTGGCCACGGCCACGGTGGGCGCTGCAGTCCTCTCCATCATGGCCGGTGCTATTCACCTTACGGTGATGCCCGATCACTTCGCCGAGTGGTGGGGCTTCGGCGTCTTCATGTTGGTCACCGGGCTGGGGCAGGTGGCCACCGGCGTGCTCCTGCTGCGGGGCCCAGCCCGCTGGCTACTATGGGTTATGATCAGCGGAACCCTTCTCCCGTTCGGCCTCTTCGTGCTGGCGTACAGCGTTGGCTTGCCGGTCGGCCCGAATGCGGGGACGGCAGAGGCGTTGAATGGAGCGGTGGTTGTGTCCAAGGTCACGGAGGGCCTGCTGGTGGTGGCGCTGGTCTTTCTGCTGCGGACCGCATGCCGTCCCCACGCAGCCGACCGCTCGTCGGGCTCCAAAACGGCCGGTACCGCACAGATGATCAGCGGCCACGGCAGCGACGAGCACCTGTCCAGCAACTGACACCGTGCTGGCTGCAGAACGGCCAGCCTGCCGGAGCAGCTACCCGCGGATGAGCAGAGCCTGAAGCTCGGCGGCGCAGGCGGCTGGCGCCTCAAGCGGCAGCCGATGGCCCTTGCCAGCGAGGATGGTCAGCGGCCATCCGCACCGATCGGCCAGCTCCCGAACAGCAGCGAGCGGGGCTTCGTGGTCGCGGTCGCCGTGCAGCAGTCGCACAGGTACCTGCGCACGAACGAGCTGGGCCGCCGCAGAGGTGACCCGGTGGCGAACCAGGACGTTGTCCAGGCTGCCACTGTACGACACCCAGGTATGGAGGACCATGTCGCGCGCGATGTCGGGGGCACGCTGGGCATCAGCAACGGCATCAGCGCCCGCCAGAGCGGCCGGCCAGCACACATGACGCCGCAGATGAGCTCGCCAAGATCGGGGCGATGTACGGTCGCCCATGCCAGCACGCCGACCGTGGCAATCGTTGCCCGCGCTTCGGCCTGCGAGCGGTAGGCGGGCAGGGCGCTGAGTACCACGCCGCGGAACCGTTGCGGCCGTGCAGGAGGACGAGGGTCAGGCCAGACCGACCGTAGGTCCGGGCGAAGAGCGCACTGCTGCTGTCGACGGTCCTGGGCGAGCGATCGAGGGACGCGTGCACGGTCATCGTCTGCGGGCCGTGATCTACGTCATTGGTTGTATATCGCATCTTCGTACGATCAGCGATAGTAGGACAGGGATCGGTACACAAACCTGAGCGCCCGCGCGGGCGCTGCCGTCCCGCGTGGACATAGCGTGTGCCTTTTGTAGGCTTCGCCGTGTCCCCTGTGCTCATGTACACATGCGAGGAGCCCCTCGAAGGACGAGCGGGGAGGGCGCGACTGATGGACGGGGGTCACGTGACACAGGCAGATCGCCGGTACCTGGCGCAGTTGCGTCGAGAGACCATCGCCGCCATCGCTGCCGAAGGCAAGGACCCCCGAGACGCGCCGGTCTACGTCGGCGTGCGGCTGTTCCGCGCACTGGAGCAGCAGGTCGCTGCCGGTGAGTCCTGGGCACGGCGGATCTCGTCCGCGTGGCCGCTCGGCGTGCCGGCTGGGTGGGAAACGGGCCAGCGACGCTGCGGCTTCGCCGCGACCAACCGGACAAGGCCGCATGGGCGTCGGTGAGTGCGGAACGATCGGTCCGGCTGGGCCGGACTGCGCGGGGAGAAAGCAGCGATGTGGCACATGGGAGATGGCTGGGGCTGGTGGATGGTCGTCGGCTGGCTGTGGATGCTCGTCTTCTGGGGGATCATCAGCTGGGCGGTGTATGCCATGGTAACGCGGCTCGGCGATAGGTCCGGCGGCGGGTCACACTCCGAGCCGACGGCGGTTGAGATCCTCGAGCGCCGCTACGCCCGCGGCGAGATCTCGGCCGACGAGTTCGAGGAGATGCGCTGGCGGCTTGGGTACCGCGACGACCCTCACACGAAGTCCGCCCAGGATGTCAACGCCGGGTAGCCGAGGCGATACAGCAGCTTGTCGGTCCACGGCCGGCTATCCACGAGAGTCGGTACCAGTATCGGGAGAGCGCGGGCGCCGCCGTGGTTGTCCGCCTGGATGCAACTGCCGGGACGAGAGCCGGTGAACACAACGCCGCCCCTGTTCGTGCAGCAGTTCGGCAGTGCTGGCCCGGTCATCGTGCTGCTCCACGGCCTCGGCGCCAGCGGCCGGCTCTGGCGTCCCGTGGCCGAGCGACTCGGGGTTCCCGCACGCCTCCTCTGCCCGGACCTCCTGGGCTTCGGGCGCTCGCCACGACCGGCCGCTGCCTATAGCCTCAGCGACCATCTCACCGCCCTCGACGCCATGCTCGACCATTTGGACCTCGGCCCGGCACCCGTCCTCGTGGGCGGCACGTCGGTGGGCGCAATCCTGGCGCTGGAATGGGCCGCCGCTCGCCCACAGCGCTTCAGCGCGGTGGCGCTCTCAGCACTGCCCGTCTACCGTTCGCTCGCCGACGCGCAGGCCACCATTGCCAGCCTCGACCTGCTCGCCTGGGCCACTGTCGCCCATCCGGGTCTCGGCGAACTCATCTGCGGGGTGATGTGTACGACCCGGCCGCTGCTGCAGAAGGTCATGCCACTGCTCACACCCGGCGTCCCGGCGGACATCGCCCGCGACTTCGTGCTCCACGACTGGGTGAGCTACGCCAATACCATTCGCAACGTGCTCCTGGACCACCGGGTCCAGCCCAGTGTCGAGCGTCTGGCGCAGCACGGTCTTCCCGTGCGGCTGCTCCACGGGGCCCAGGATCGCACCGCTCCGCTGGCGCCGATACAGGAGCTGGCGGCCTGGACTGGTTGGCCGCTCACCGTCTTGCCGCGCCGTGGTCATCGCGTCGTGCTTGATGAGCCGGAGGCCTGTGCGGCGGAACTCTGGCGCGTGTTGCACAGTAGCGCAGCGTTCGCCGGTGCGTCTGGTGTCAATGATCACGAGCATTTGCCCGGAAATAGCGCCGACTGACCAACTCGAACAGGTCTTCCCTGCGGCAGCGTGTACTGCTCCGTGGAGGCGAAGTCGTCCAGGATGAGCAGCTCGGGCGCCAGATACCGTTTCAGCCGACTCGGCCAGCTACCATCGGCGCGGCCGCCGGCCATCTCCGCCAGTGCCATTCCCTACGAGCCCACGCGGCGCGCCCACGGCATCGAGTACTCTGGACGGTCGGGCTTGACCTTCCAGCCGGCAGGAGGGTGTAGCGTGCCGGAGCACCCTGCATTGAGAGCAGGCTGTGCAGAGCGATGCTGAAATGACACGCACGGACGCGACCATGGCTCGGCGGGAAAGCCTCCTGGGTCTGCTGGCGGCCGCGACCTTTCTGGTGTTCTTCCAGGCCTTCATGGTCGCACCGCTGCTGCCACGGCTGGCGGTGCTTTTCCATGTCTCGGTCGAGCAGATCGGCCTGATCGTGCCGGCGTACCTGCTCCCGTACGGTCTGGCCACGTTGGCGTACGGCCCGCTCTCCGACCGCTTCGGCCGCGAGCGGGTCATCCTGCCGTCCTTGCTGGCCTTCATCGTGCTCACCGCCCTCACGGCCACCGCCTGGTCGTGGTCCAGCCTGTTCATCTTGCGCCTGATCACCGGGCTGGGCGCCAGCGGTGTGGTGCCGATCGCCCTTGCCCTGATCGGCGACTTGTTTCCCTTTCGGGAGCGCGGCCGCCCGCTGGGCTGGCTGTTCGGGGCGATGGCCGGCGGCATGGCCTTCGGCTCCAGCGCGGGGGTGATGCTCGAGCCCTACATCACCTGGCGGGGGCTCTTCCTTGGCGTGGCCGTCGCGGGCGCCGCCGTCTTCCTGCTCCTGCTGCTGCTGCGGTCGCTGCTGGCCGGCACGGCCGGTGGTGTCGCCGCTGGCTATCGGCAGGTGCTTGGCGGGTATCGGTCGCTGCTCAGCGCCGGCCGCGGGCAGCGGACGTACGGCTACGTGCTGCTCAACGCCGTCTTCCACTCGGGCGTCTTCACCTGGTTAGGCTGGTATTTCAGCCGCCGCTACGGTCTGGGCGGCATTGCGATCGGCCTCGCCCTGTTGGGCTACGGGGTGCCGGGGCTGCTCTTCGGCCCGCTGATCGGCCGAGCGGCCGACCGCTGGGGACGCAGCCGCCTGCTGCCGCTGGGCCTCGCCATCGCTGGCGCCTCGGTCGCCGCGCTGGCACTGCCGCTGCCGGTCGTGCTCGCTGCCCTGTTCGTGACCAGCCTCTCGCTCGGCTACGACATGACGCAGCCGCTCTTAGCTGGCATCGTCACCGACCTCGGGCCCAACCGCGGCCAGGCGATGGGATTGAACGTCTTCACCCTGTTCGTCGGCTTTGGCCTGGGCAGCCTGGTGTTTGCCGCCGCGCTGGGGCTCGGCCTCGACGCCGCACTGGTGCTGTTCGCTGTGGTGGCCCTGCTGGCCGCGACGGCTGCGGTCCGCCTCTTCCGCGACGAGCGGCAGCGGCAAGCGCCAGCGGCTGCGCCGGTGCGGCCGTAAGGCTTGACCATCCAGTTGACTGGAAGGTTTATGCTGGCCGCAGTTCCAGTGAGCTGGAACGTGTGGGAGGTTCCATGATGCGTGAAGAGAAACACAGAGCAGCGATGCGCATCGGCGAGCTCGCCGGCCGGCTGGGGCTGAACGCGAAGACGGTCCGCTACTACGAGTCGATTGGGCTGCTGCCCATGCCACCACGCACCGCAGCCGGCTATCGTCAATACGGCGACGCCGACCTTGAGCGGCTGCGCTTCGTGCTCAAGGCCCGCACGCTTGGCTTGAGCCTGGAGGAGATTCGCGACATCCTGACGCTGCGCCGCGAGGGCGTGGCGCCCTGTCGCCATGTGGCGGCGCTTGTCGAGCAGAAGTTGGCGGCCGTCGATGCACAGCTCCGCGCCCTGGCAGAGTTCAAACAAGACCTTCTGACGCTGGCCAGGGAAGCCAAAAACAGTGTCCCCAGCGATACGTGCGTCTGCGGTCTCATTGAGCGCCACCGTCCGGGTCGTCAGGGTGAGGCGCTGCCGCTGGTCAGCGCGGGACTCAGGCGGCGCCGCTGACCGGAACTGCTTGCCCGTTTTGTCACAATATTGCTGGTTCTCCCCGGTTGACCTTCCAGTGTCATGGAAGGTTTATCGTGACGTGGGTCGGCCCGATGAGCAGGTAGCCGACCCTGGGAAAGGGTCAAAGCAATGACACAGACGACAGATTTCATTGTCACCGGCGAGCAGCCGATCCACTGTGCGAGCTGTGAGCAGCGGATCGGCAACGCACTCCGGCGCATCGATGGCGTGCAAGACGTGCGTGCGAGTGCAGCAACGCAGCAGGTAGAGGTGCACTTCGACCCGAGGCGAGTCGGCGCCGCGCAGCTTCGAGGAAAGCTCGAGCAGCTAGGGTACCAGGTCGAAGGGGGGCCAGCATGACGGCGACACTTGAGCGAGAAACGTCGAATCCGCCGTATTGGAACGAGGAGGTGGAGGCGCACCACGCCCGCTTCCGCGCAAAGATCGCGGGCCTGCACTGCTCACTGTGCACCGGCACCATCGAGAAGGCGGTCGGCCGCATGGCTGGCGTTCACAAGATTGCCGTCAGCCTCACCCATGAGCAGGCGCTGATTGAGTACGACCCGACGCTGGCGACGCCCGATCAGCTACTCGGCACCCTCAAGGACATCGGCTACACCATTTACGACCCGCGCAAGCTGCGCCCCTTCGAGGAAGAAGAGGCCGACCTTGTCCGCGAGGGAAAGCGGCTGCTGACCGCGATCGGTTTCAGCCTGATCACCATCGCCCTCATCTTCCAGGCGCAGGGCTGGTGGTCGGTCCTCGTGCCGGCGGCGGTGGGGCTCGGCTTCGTGACCGTCGCCTTTCTCATCCTTCGCAGCGAGGGACTGTGGAAGGCGCTCCTTGGCGTGACCACGCTGGCAGTGCTCTTCGCCGGCGCACTTGTCGCCAAGGCGATCAGCGACGCCAGGCTCTGGGTGCCCTGGGTCATCGGCGTCTTCGCCTTCATCGTCATGTTCGGCATCGCTGCCCACATCCTCATGATGGCGTTCCAGTCGATCCGGCGCGGCATCCTCAATCAGCACGTGCTGCTTGAGTTCGGCGCCTTCGCTGGCGTCGCCGGTGGCATCATCGGCCTCGCGGTGCGGCCCGCCGGCTACCCGACGGCACCGTTCTTCGCGGTCACCGTGCTCATCGTCAACTACCACCTCTTCTCGGAGTGGCTGTCGCTGCTCGTCAAGACACGCAGCTCCCAGGCGGTCAAGCGGCTGCTCGACCTTCAACCCGACACGGCGCGCATCGTCCGGGAGGGACAGGAGCGCGAGGTGCCAATCGGTGAGGTCGAGGTCTCCGATCTGGTCCGCGTGCGGCCGGGCGAGTGTGTCCCGGTCGACGGCGAGGTGATCGGTGGTCATTCGTCCGTCGACCAGTCGCTGGTGACCGGAGAACCGATGCCGGTGGAGAAGACCAACGGTGACAGCGTCATCGGCGGATCCATCAACGGTCTCGGCACGCTGCTGATCCGCGTGACTGCCATCGGTGAGCAGAGCTTCCTGCAGCAGGTCGTCCGGCACGTCGAGGACGCCCGGGCGCTGAAGCCGGGGATCCTCCACCTCGTTGACCAGATCCTGCGCGTCTACGCCCCCCTTGTGCTGGTGCTCTCGGTGGTTTCCTTCATCGGTTGGCTGGCCGGCTCCTGGTTCGTCACCGGTCATGCCGACCTGTCGCGCGCGGTGTTCGCTGGTCTCAGTGTGCTGGTCATGGGCTATCCCTGCGCGGTCGGCATTGCCGCGCCCCTCTCCATCGTGCGCGGCGCCGGCGAGGCGGCGGACCAGGGAATCATCATGCGTACGGGCGAGGCGTTCCAGGCCTTCCGCTCCGTCCGCTATATCGTCCTCGACAAGACCGGGACGCTCACAGTGGGGCAACCCGTCGTGAGCGATGTCGAGGGGAGTGGCGCCACGGACGAGCTCCTCAGACTGGCTGCTGCTGTGGAGGCCTCCTCGGAGCATCCGCTCGGTCAGGCCGTGCTTAAAGCAGCACAGGCTCGCGCGCTGCGCGTCCCGAGCGTCGAAGACTTTGCGTCGATCACCGGGCTGGGTGTCTCGGCGCTCGTGGATGGCACGCGCGTGCGAGTCGGCCGTCCCGCGTACCTGGAGGAAAGCGGGATTGACGTTACTCCGTTTGAGCGGCGCATCGCTGAACTCGAAGGGGCGGGACGTACGGTCATCGCCGTCAGCCGCGACCGCACACTGCTTGGCATCATCGGGCTCGGCGACGAGTTGCGCGAGGATGCCGTGGAAGCTGTAGCCGCGATGAGGGCGGCACGACTCATCCCTGTCCTCGTGACCGGGGACAACGCACGAGCGGCAGAGCGGGTAGCCGCCGAAGTAGGTATCGACAGGGTGCACGCCGGCGTCATCCCGGGCGACAAGGCCGAGATCGTCCGTGTCCTGCAGCAGGATGACCGCGTCGTCATGGTCGGTGACGGCATCAACGACGCGCCGGCCCTCATGCAGGCCGACGTGGGGGTGGCCATGGGCGGCGGCACGGACATCGCCATCGAGTCCGCCGACGTCATCATCGTGGGCAACCGACTGCGCTCGATTCTCGTTGCCCGTGACATTAGCCGTCGCAGCTATCGCAAGACGAAGCAGAACGTCACGCTCGCCTTCCTCTTCAACGGCATTGGCATCCCGGCCGCGACCACCGGGCTGGTCTATCCGGTCTGGGCCATGGTGGCGATGGCGCTGAGTGTCAGCACCATCTTCGTGAACTCCCTCTGGGGGCGGCCGCAGCTGTTCTTCGACGCAATCCTGAGCGTCGGCCGCGGTGTCGCCCATGAGGAGGCCGAGGAGTGCACAGTGCCCGGGGCAGCATAGGCAGCATCATGCGTTCCACCCCGTGTTGCGGGCAGAGACGGCAATTTGATCAATCTGAATGAAGAGGCGTGACGCGATGGCTCGGCAACAAGGCGCGGTCTACCAAGGTCCCGGCGCCAGCTTCGGCCGTGCGGTGACCGTAACCAGGCTGCCACAGGCAGAAGCGGTAACACGGATGCGCGTAGGTGAGGTACGGAGCCATTCGCTCCGTACCTCACCTACGAAGGGAACGGTAGGATGCGTCAGAAACCATCGCCGGAACACCACCAGTCGCGGCGCCTCGGCATCGTAGCGGGTGGCGTTGGTCTGCTCGGATCCCTGACCTGCATCGGGACGATGCTGCTGGCGATTGCTGGTATCGGCGCCGCGGCGGGGATGGCAGGCATGCGGGCCGGGGATCCGCGTCACGCCAGTGGAGTATTGGGGGCGCTGCTCAATGCTGGCCCCGCGATCCTGGTGGTCTCGACCGTGGCCATCGCGGTCGCCTTCGCCATACGGCGTTCAATTGCCGTGTTGCCGGCGCTGGCTGGCGGCGCGCTGCTCTACTGGGGCATGTACGGCCAGGGCGACCTTATGGTGATGTACGGCGCCATCGTCGCCGGGCTGGCGATCTGGGTTGCCACCTACTGGCGGCTCCGTGCTCACTGGCGGTCTCCCAATCGAGCGGTTGCAGCCAGAGAATCCTCCGCATCGCCGTAGCGGTCATCGCGCGCAGAGCGATAACGGCGGCCGCCGTCCAGTTACGTGGTCTGCTGATATTCCTTGACTCTGGAGCTAGCTCCAAGGTTTACGGTGCGCTGGAGGGCGGGAGCGATGCCACAGCGCAAGCCAAGCCACGGCATGCACATCGGTGAACTGGCCAGACGGGTTGGTGCGAGCACGGATACCATCCGCTACTATGAGCGTCTTGGCCTGCTCGGTGCCCCGGCACGCACGGAGAGTGGCTATCGCTGCTACGGCGAGACCGAGCTTGGCCGGCTGCAATTCATTCGCCATGCCAAGCGCCTGGGCTTCTCCTTGGACGAGATCCGCGGCCTGCTCGGCCTGGCCGATGAGGGTGCGTGTCAGCCCCTCCGGCGCCAGGTCGCCGACCTGCTGCGGCAGAGGCTCGTCGAGTGTGATGCCAGGATGATCGAGCTCGCTACCCTCAAAGCCAACCTCGAAGAGCGCTACGAACTGGCGCTCGCCAGGCAAGAGGAACCAGCGTGTCGGTGCGCTGCCTTTCCCGCCACGTGCGCATGCTTGCCGGCTCCGAGTTTGGAGGTGCAATAACGAGCGCAGACCCCCTCGCATGCGAGGAGCACCCTACTCGATTGGTCAAACGATGCAGCGCAGGAGAGTTACGATGGCCTCCAAATCGTCCCCAGTACCGCCCAGGCCGGAGCGGCTGCCGATGCTCAGCAGCGCCTGTGCCTGCGGCTGCGGGTGTAGCACGGCCGCGACCAAGCCAGCCACCAGCGAGCAATGCACCTGTGGTTGTGGCTGCGTGGAGGAGCGGTAGCCGAACCAAGGAGTATCTGACACGCGTGTGGGGCGGGGAAGTTGCCATCATCCCCGCCTCTGTGCTGTCGTGCACGGCGTGCAGATACGATCAACCCCGTCGGTTCTGGCCCATACGGACACGTGGTGACGGTGGTCGGCCGCTTCAGCTTCGATCAGCACACGGGACGCGCCATGGAGCGTCTATCGCCGTGTGCTCATGAACCCGGCGCGGCAGTTGCACGCTGCTCAGCCCGCCACTCCGGCCAGCCCCCTTCCAGGCGGAAGGCCTTGAAGCCGTGCTCGTGCAGAAGCGCCACGGCCTCGTCCGCGAACAGACAGTAGGTGCCGCGGCAGTAAGCGATGATCGGCGTATCGCGTGGAAGCTCGTCGAGACGGTCCGCTAACTCATCTGCCGGAATGGAGACCGCCTCTGGCAAATGCCCGCTCTCGTACTCAAGAGTGGGACGAACGTCGAGCAACAAGGTCTCGCCTCGTGCCAGCAGTTGCTCGACGCCGTCACGCGTGACCGGCGGCTCATCTGTCTGGGCCACCTCAAACTCGCGCACGATGTGCGCAATGTCGGGAAGCCGTGACTCGGCCACCGATCGCAACGTCAGCCAAAGGGTCAGCACCTGGTCGCTCGCCAGGCGGTAGCACACCCGCGTCCCGTCCCGCTCGGTTTCAACGAGGCGGGCGTTGCGCAGGATCTGCAAGTGCTGCGACACATTGGCAACGGACATCTCCGTCTCTTGCGCCAGCGCTTCCACGTGCCGCGGCGCCTGTGCGAGCAGGTCCAGCAGCTCCAGTCGCTTCTCGCTGGCCAGCGCGCCGCCGACGCGGGCGAACTGGGGATAGAGGCGGTTCTTGAAGGCGCGATGACTCATATCACCACGATACGCCGTGAGCGGTTCGCTTCACAAGTGTTCAAGATATCACTTGATAAGTTGAATACTGAGCTGGCATCCTGTCCCTGCAACACCAGGGCCGGGATGGTGCCCACCACATGAGCTGCTCGAACATGACGACACGGCAACAGGCGCGCGCTCCTTCACCGGTCCTCGGGCTGCGGGCCAACTGGCGGCAGTTCGCCCTGCTCGTAGCGGTGAACGCGTTCGTCGGCGGCATGGTCGGGCTGGAACGCGCGATTATGCCAGCGCTCGCCAGGCGCGACTTCGGCGTGAGCTCCAGCACCGTCACCGTCTCCTTCATCGCCACGTTTGCCCTGGCCAAGGCGCTCGCCAACCTGTTCGCCGGCCGGCTCTCCAGCCGCTTCAGCCGCCGCAGCCTGCTGGTTGCCGGCTGGCTCTGCGGCCTGCCGGTCCCCTTCCTCATCATCTGGGCGCCGAGCTGGTCATGGGTCATTGCAGCCAACGTCCTCCTCGGCCTCAACCAGGGCCTCGCCTGGTCGATGACCGTCAACATGAAAATTGACCTCGTCGGGCCGCGCCGTCGCGGGCTGGCGCTCGGCTTCAACGAGGCAGCCGGGTATCTCGCGGTGGCCGGCGCGGCGTTCGCAAGCGGCGTTATTGCCCAGCACGCCGGACTGCGGCCCGCACCGTTCTATCTGGGGATCGCCTTTGCGGCCAGCGGCCTCGCGCTCAGCGTGCTGTTCGTCCAGGACACGACGCGGTTTATGGTGACCGAGGCGGCCGGGCACGCCGCCAGCGCGCCGCCTCCTTCGCTGCGCCACAGTTTTGCGGAAACGACCTGGCGCCAGCGTCACCTGTTCGGCATCAGCCAGGCCGGCTTCGTCAACAATCTCAACGACGGGCTCGCCTGGGGTATCTTCCCGCTGTTCTTCGCCAGCCACGGGTTGTCCATCGAGCGGATCGGGGTGCTCGCCGCGGCCTATCCGTTGCTGTGGGGCGGGCTGCAGCTGGGCACTGGTTGGGCGAGCGACATTGTGGGCCGCAAGCCGCTCATTGTCGGCGGCATGCTGCTGCAAGGGCTCGCCATTGCGCTGACCGGTGTGAGCGCAGGCTTCGCCGGCTGGCTCGTGGGCGTTGCCCTGCTGGGAGCGGGCACAGCACTGGTCTACCCAACCCTCCTCGCCGCGATCGGCGACGCCGTGCATCCGCACGCCCGGGCGACCTCGCTCGGGGTCTATCGCTTCTGGCGCGACGTCGGGGCGATGGCGGGGGCCCTCCTCGCCGGCGCCCTCGCCGACGCCTTCGGCTTCACGCCCGCCATACACACCATCGCCCTCATCACCGTGACCTCGGGGCTGGTGGCGGCCATCACACTCAGGCCGCACCCGGCGCTCGTCCAGACACGTTCCAGGGAGACGCACGAATGAACCTCGTCCCGTTCGTCCATGACGGCCTGGGCAACAGCTCCTATCTCGTGCAGATTGATGTGGCTGCCGCCGTGCTCGTCGACCCCGACCGCACGGTCGCGCGCTACATCGACGTGGCGGCCGCTCATGGCTGGCGTATCGTCGCGTCCTTCGAGACCCACCTGCACGCCGATTTCGTCTCCGGCACCACCGCCATCGTGGCGCGCACGGGCGCAACGGGTTTTGTGCCAGCGGGCGCCCAGGCCCACTTCCCGCACCAGCCGCTGGCTCCTGGACAGCACGTCCGGCTCGCAGACGCGGATATCGAAGCGGTTGCCTCACCGGGCCACACGCCCGAGCACCTGAGCTACGTGCTGCGCCGGCCATCCGGGCCGCCGCTACTGTTCAGCGGCGGCTCGCTCATGGTCGGCGGGGCAGCTCGGACCGACCTCATCGCCCCCGAGCAGACCGAGGCGCTGACGCGTGCCCAGTACGCGACCATCACGGCGGCCTTTGCGGCACTGCCGAACGAGACGATCCTCCTGCCCACGCATGGCGGTGGGTCCTTCTGCTCGGCCGGCACCGGCGGAGAGCGCACCTCGACGCTCGGCCAGGAGCGAGCAACGAATCCGCTGCTGGCCGTTCCTGACGTCGACACGTTTGTGCGCCACTTCCCACTGACGTTCCCGGCTGCGCCGGACTACTTCTTCCGCCTGCGCGCCGTGAACCAGGCCGGGCCACGTCTCAAGCGAGATCTGCCGCAGCCGCGTCCGCTTTCGGCGACCGACTTCGCGACGGTACGGCAGGAGGCGCTGGTGGTCGATATACGCTCCAAAGAGAGCTATCACGCCGGCCACATTCCAGGCGCCCTGAGCAACGCCTTCCGCGATGCCTACGCGACCTGGCTGGGGTGGCTGGTGCCCGCCGGCACGCCGCTCCTGTTCGTGGCCGAGGGCGATCTGCCGGATGCGGTCGTCGACGAATCGTTGCTGGTCGGCTACGACCGGTTGGCTGGCTGGTTAGCCGGTGGCATGGAGGCGTGGAAGGCAGCGGACCTACCCGCACGATCGTCTGCGCTCGTGCAGCCCGCTGCCGCCCGCGCCCAGCTCCTTGACGGGGCGCTGGCCCTCGACGTGCGGGAACCGAGCGAGTATGCGGCTGGCCACCTGCCAGAGGCAGCGAATGTCCCGCTGGGAGCGCTGGCACGGCGGCTGGCCGCCCTGCCGCGGGACCGGCCGCTCGCCGTCTACTGCGGCCACGGCGAGCGCTCTGCTACCGCGGTCTCGCTGCTTGAGCGGGCAGGGTTTGGCAGTCCGTTGCTGAATCTCGACGGCGGCTTCGACGCCTGGAAAGCCGCTGACCTGCCCGCCGGCTCAGCGGCATGAGTGGTCCGTGCTGCGCGAGACAGGCTGGCCGGTGAGAGAGAGGTGAGGCAATGTGACGAGACCGAGGCGCTGTGAACCTGTTCGTTGTAGCCCAATGCCAGTAAAGAAATGAGGGACACGATGACGACTATGCTCTACGTTGGCACCCACGGCCCCGATGACCCGACCCGTGCCACCTTGCCGTTCCACATGGCCATCGGTGCACTCGACGCCGGCTTCCAGGTCAAGGTGCTGCTCATGGCCGATGGCACCTACTGCCTGAAGGACAAGCTCGCCGCCGAGATGCGCGGCGTGGCAACCCCACCACTCACAGAAGCGCTGCAGCGGGTCGTTGCGGGCGGTGGCGAACTCCTTGTTTGAGGCGGCTGTGCGACCGCCCGTGAGGTGGTCGAGGCAGACCTGCAGGGCAAGAACGCCCGCTTCGTCAACCCGACGATTGTCGCCCAGCAGATGGCAGCGGCAGACCGGGTGGTCACGATTTAGGAGCCAGACGATGACGGCGAATGCAGTTGGCATTGCCTTGGTCGACCGTGACGAGTTACGTCGCCGTATCTCGGAGAAGTACCGCGATGTCGCCCTGAACCCCGAACTGGGCTTCCATTTCCACACCGGGCGCCCGCTTGCCCGACTGCTTGGCTATCCCGATCACAGCGTGGATACGCTGCCGAGAGCCACCGTCGATTCCTTCGCCGGGACCGGCAACCCGTTCCTCTACGGCGACGTGCACCCGGGCGAGGTGGTCGTCGACGTTGGCGCCGGCGCCGGCTTTGACACGCTGCTCGCGGCGCGGCAGGTTGGACCAGCCGGCCGGGTGATTGCCGTCGACATGACGGCCGCGATGCGCGACAAGCTGGCCGAAAGCGCTGCCAGCCTCCATCTCCGCAACGTCGCCGTCCGCGCCGGCTACGCCGAAGCACTGCCCGTCCCCGACCAGACCGCCGATGTCGTCATCAGCAACGGCGTCATCAACCTCTGCCCGGACAAGCAGCAGGTCTTCCGCGAAATGTACCGGGTGCTGAAACCCGGCGGCCGGCTGCAGGTCGGCGATATCCTCGTCCACCTCCCGGTGCCGCAGGAGGCCAAGGACGACATCGACCTCTGGAGCGGCTGAATCGCCGGTGCTCTGCTGGAAGCAGAGTGGCGACAGCTCCTGGCCCTGGTAGGCTTTACGAACGTGGTGCTCTCCAACGAAGTCGACGTGTTCTCCGGCAGCAAGCATGAGTCCGATGCCAAAGAGTTCGAGACCCGCGGCGTGACGGTGTTCGCCCAGCGACCAGCCGTGGCTTCGTAGAAGGAGCTGATGATGCGTGCTCCCCCGCAGGCCCGGCTCTCGGCTGCAGACATCGCACAGTTGGACCCGTACGCCCTGCTCGCAGTGCTGGGCAAGCGCGTCATCCACCCGGGCGGACGCAAGTCGACGGAAGCCCTTTTCGCACGCGCCGCGTGTCAGCCCGGCGACCACGTGCTGGACGTCGGCTGCGGGGTCGGCACCACGGCCATCGCCCTCGCCCAGCGCTTTGGTGTGCGGGTCACCGCCGGCGATATCTCGCCCCTGATGCTCGAGCGGGCCGAGGCACAGGTCCGCGCGAGGGCGGTGGCGGACCGGGTCACCGTCGAGCGGGGCGACGTGCTGGCGCTACGCTTCCCCGATCACAGCTTCGACGTGGTCATGGCGGAGGCTGTGACGATGTTCGTCGCCCGGCTGCCGGCGGCGCGGGAGCTGGTCCGCATCTGCCGGCCGGGAGGGCGTGTGGTTGCCACCGAGTTCCTCTGGCGGCGGCCGCCCACGGAGGAGGCTCGCCGCATCTTTCTGGGTGAGGTCTGCCCGGGCCTGACCTTCGATACCGCTGAAGAGTGGGTAGACATCTATCGCCAGGCCGGCCTCGAGGAGGTCGAACTTACGACGGGACCGTTTGCCATGATGACCCCGCGCGGGTTTCTGCACGACGAGGGCATCACCAATAGTCTGCGGGTGATGGGGCGAGCGCTCTCCCGCCCAGCGTACATGCGGAAGATGGCCTGGTTGATGCCGCGCATGCGGCGGGCTGTTCCCTACCTGGGCTACGCGGCGATTTCCGGCCGAAAACCTGCTTGACCGGCGGCTGGTGCTGCACGACGCGCCCGGCTGGGCTGCCGTGCCAGGCGAGCGTCGCGACGAATCTGCTCGAAGTGCTCCACCCTCGACATCCTCTCTCCCTCCAGGAGGCGGTTGCGCCGCCGCTTCCCGTTGGGGTCGTCGTCTCATAGTGGGGCCAGATCAAAGTAGCGGTCCCACATTATCAGCCAGCCACCTCAAGACCAGCCATTGGAGACGCGTGTAACGGTGACGGAGCGAGCCGACTGTTCACGCAGCACGCGGGCTATCCTAGCGCCACTGCCAACCCGTTTTGATAGGAGGCGTATACTCGTGCTCAGGATGTGACGATACGCGAAGAACGGAGGCACGCGATGGCCACCTATCACGGTGAGCCGCTGGATTGCAGGCGAGGGCAGGCGGCCCTGCCGCAGGCGTACGGTGCGTGCGGCCGGCTCGCCGAGGGCGAACCTGGGGGTGATTTCCGTGTCGCTGTCAATGATCAGAGCGATCGGATCTGCCGGGCTTTCTGTGCCTTCTGTACTTTCTAAGGAGATCGGTTGACGGCTGGGAGAGACGTCCGTCGTCAGGCGCGGAACGCCGTTACGCGGGCGCTTCACCGCGTTTGTAGGCCAGTCAGGTGATCCTCGATGTACTGGCGGCTCATCGGCCCGTACTTGATGTCGGAGACGATGCCCTGCGGGTCGATCCAGAAGCTGGTGGGGAACTGGGTGCCGGCGCGGAATGCCTGCCCGACGTCGCCCGTCACATCCATCGCCACGGGAAACTGCATGCCGAAGGCGTCCACCCACTTCTGGATGGTGCCCGCGTCTTCCTGTTCGTCCACCGACATCACGGCGAAGCCGCGGTCGCGATACAGGCCGTCGGCGCGCACGATCTGCA
>Ga0207416_1001529_pt1 | contig 29874 bp, 29 predicted proteins | sample PaiPotPPM11metaG_FD_184107 | JGI IMG/M metagenome (GOLD analysis project Ga0207416, IMG submission 184107) | Iron sulfur acid spring bacterial and archeal communities from Banff, Canada, to study Microbial Dark Matter (Phase II) - Paint Pots PPM... ... | reverse complement strand
TCTAGGGGGAGGGGCCACGTCTTTACGACGCCATCCCTGGGGCCACCCCTCCCCCGGTGTAAAAAGTAACCCCCCGGCCCCGGGGACGGTTGCCGAAGGCCCGGTCCGAAGGACTCCAGGTTTTACCTGCGGGAATAGAGGGTTCGCTCTTATGCACGATCTCTCAAAGGGACCCATCGTGGTCACCGGCGGTGCCGGTCTTATCGGCTCTGCCCTCATCTGGCTGCTCAATCGCCGCGGGATCGACGATATTCTCGTGGTCGACCGGCTGGACCGGTCCGAAAAGTGGCGCCACCTGGTGCCGCTTCGCTTTCGCGACTACCTGGACGCCGACGATTTCGCCGGGCTGGTCTCCGACAGCCCCGAGGCGATCGGCCCGGTTGGGACCGTCTTTCATTTGGGAGCCTGCTCGGCGACTACCGAGACCGACGCCGATTACCTGATGCGCAACAACTACGAGTACACCAAGCAGCTCGCGCACTGGGCCGTCGATATCGACGCGCGCTTCGTCTACGCATCATCCGCCGCCACCTATGGCGGCCTCGAGCGCGGGCTCTCCGACGAAGCCGGCCTGCGAACGCTTCGCCCGCTCAACATGTATGCGTATTCGAAGCATCTGTTCGATCTCTACGCCGAGCGCACCGGGCTCGCGCAGAGTATCGTCGGCCTGAAATTCTTCAACGTGTTCGGGCCGAACGAAGACCACAAGGGCGAGATGCGCAGTATCGTGCAAAAGGCTTACGAGCAGATTACCGCTAGCGGCACCGTCAAGCTCTTCAAGAGCTATCGTCCCGAATTCGGCGACGGCGCGCAAGAACGTGATTTCATCTACGTTAAAGACGCGGTCGACATGACGCTCTTTGTCGCGGCATCCTCGCTGACCGGGCTCGTGAACGTCGGCTCCGGCCAAGCGCGAACGTGGCTCGAGCTCGTTCGCCCGATCTTCGGCGCGCTGGGCGTGCCGGACCGCATCGAGTTCGTGGACATGCCCGAGCACCTTCGCGGCAAGTATCAGTACTCGACCTGCGCCACCGTCGACCGCCTCCGCGCGGCCGGATACAATGGGGAGCAGACCCCGCTCGACCGCGCCGTCGATGAATACGTGCGCAACTATTTAGTCCCCGGCCGGCAGCTCGACCCGGCCGACGCTCCAACATCTCTGCTTTCCGCTTCTATATAAAGAGGTTCGATGCCACAGTCTTCGCGTGCCAGCCGTCGCCACGGCCGTGGCAGTTCGTCCGCCCCTCCGCCGCGTCGCGACCCGATGCGCATCGTCTACATCGCTTTTGGCGTAGTGATGGTGCTGGTGGTCGCCGGATTTGCCCTATTGCGCTGGCAACAGACGCGCGAGATCGCGCAAGCCTACGCCACGCCCTCGCCGCTGCCGAGCAGCGCTCTGGCGGGCAAACCCATCCAGCTCGCCGATGGAGAGGCCCTCGGGGCGCCGTATTTCAAACTCGTCGGGCGAAGCCAACTGCCGGTGACGGCGCGAGGTGGTTTGGGCCAGCCGGTTGACGGTATCTCCTGCGCGACGCAAGAGTACGTAACGCTCCACGTGCACACCCACTTGTCCATTTTCGACCGCGGCAAACAGATCCAAATTCCTCGCGGCGTCGGCCTGGCACCGGTGCTCCCCAACGGTTGTCTCTATTGGCTCCATACCCACGATGCGAGCGGCATCATTCACGTCGAAGCGCCGCGCATCGGCGCACCGAACGGCGGAGCGTTCGATCTTGGCATGTTCTTCGATATCTGGGGCCTGCCGCTCACGCGCGGCGATGTCGGCGGTATCAAGGGACCCGTCGCCGCTTACGTCGACGGCGTTAAGTACGATGGCGACCTGCGATTGATTCCGCTGCTCGCGCACCAGCAGATCGTTCTGGAAATCGGCACGCCGACGGTACCGCCTCCCTACTACGTCTTTCCGCCTAACGATTAAACAGGTTGCGGATGAAGCCGCTAAGGCAGCACCTTGTTGAGTTGCGAGGCGAGTTCGCCGTACGGCGTCTCGCCCGACGTAAGATACGCGATCTTCTTATGGCTGTCGATCACGACGATCGTCGGAAAGCCGCCCTGTAAGTATAGATTTGCGACGGCGAGCGTGCCGTCGTACGCCAGCGGATACTGCACCTGAAACCTGGTGCGAAAATTCAAGACATCTTCTTCCGAGGCGGGCGATGCGCCGTCCATCCCCGTATCGCTTCCCGAAACGGCAACGAACGAGATGCGATTCTTGTACGCGGCGTAAAGCTTATTGATGACCGCCGTTTCGCGCTGGCAGTGCGGGCACCAGGTCGCGAAGACTTCGAGAAAGACCGGCTTTGTCGCGGTTGCGAGATCGAACGAACCGTCGGTGGTGGCGGCCTGAAATTCCGGTGCAGTCGCGCCCAGTACCGCTTTACCGATCGTCGGCGCTTGCGAAGCGTTCTGCAACGGTTGCGATGGATGCACTCGCACCCATACGATCGCACCCACGATCAAGAGCGCGACAACAACGATTGACGCGACGCCCAGCGTGCGCTTGTTCATGGATGGATTCTCCGATCGAGAGCGAGCGCGCCGGGCGCGCCGTAAGCGATAATCGCGGCAACCGCCGCAAGGGCGAGATCGAAAGCGACATGCGGCCAATCCGCCGTCGCGACGTCGTGCGGGCCGAAACATCCACAGTCGGCCGGAATGTGGCGTAACACCGCGGAAGCGATCGCCCCGGCATAGAGCGCGAACTGCATGGCAATTACGATAGCGACCGTTCGTGTGAACAGCCCGAGAAGCAGATACCCTCCGAAGAAGATCTCGACGTATGGCAGCGCCAGCGCCAGCGGGGCCACAACGGCTCCGGGCAAGAGGCGAAAGCCGGCGATTGCGGAGGCCAGATCGGCCGCGTGGCCGATTTTGAGCGCGCCCGCAACGATGAGAACCGCAGCAAGCGCGATGCGAAGGACGAGGGTGACCGTTGGCATTTGCTCGCCTGCTGCGCCTCGCTTGGGGCGTTCCCCTTCATTAAAAAACGAACATGATTTTCATTCGACTTAGCTCGGAGGAACTCACTTCTTAATTAGGCTAACCTAACGATAGCGATGGCTGCTATCGATTCCATCCCGCCGGACGCATCCGGCCGCGTAGGCCTGCGACGCTGGCTCCTCCGTTTTTTTGCGGTCTTAGGGCCGGGCATCGTCGTGGCTTTCGCGGATACCGAGGCGGGCAGCATCACCACCGCCGCAACGTCGGGCGCGCAGTACGGATACAAACTCATCCTTCTGCAAGTGTTGCTCATCGTTCCGCTCTTCGTCGTGCAAGAGATGACGGTGCGACTAGGGACCGTCACCGGCAAGGGCCACGCGCGACTCATTCGCGAGCATTACGGTTTGGGCTGGACGTGGGTTTCGCTCGGTACGATGCTCATCACGAACGTTGCGGCGTTGGTAACGGAGTTTGCCGGCATTGCCGGCGCCGCGGATATCTTCGGCCTCTCCGCGCCGATGTTCGTGATCGCGGCCGCGATTCTGCTCTGCGTGGTCATCTTCACCGCGTCGTACAAGCGTGCCGAACTCTTTGCTTTCGCACTCTGCTTGATGGAGTTGCTCTTCATTCCGGCGGCTTTCGCGGCGCATCCGCCGACGCGCGCGGTCGTCATGCAAGGGTTGTTCGGCCATCAGCCGCTCCACGATTATAACTACCTGCTGTTGATCGCATCGAACATCGGCGCGGTCATCATGCCGTGGATGATCTTCTACCAACAGAGCGCGACCGTCGACAAGGGGCTGGGCGTGCGCGATATGATCTTTGCGCGCATCGATACCGCCATCGGCGCCGTCGCCACGCAGATCATCATGTGCGCGGTGGTCGTTACCACTGCGGCGACGCTGTTCGTAAACCATATCAAAGTGACCGACGCCGCTCACGCCGCCCTCGCGCTCGAACCACTCGTCGGGCCGTTCGCAGGCGTGACGTTTGGGGCAGCGTTAATCGGCGCATCGATGCTCGGCGCGTTCGTGGTGTCGCTCGCGACCGCGTGGGCCTTCGGCGAAGCCTTCGGTTGGCGGTGCTCGCTCAACGACGGCCTTCGCGCCAAGCGCTTCACCGCGCTCTATCTCGCGTGCGTCATCGTCGCAGCCGGGTTCGTCTTGATCCCGCATCTGCCGCTCATACAGCTCACGGTGTACGTCGAAGCGTTCAACGGCTTCGTATTACCGATCGTGCTCTGCTTCTTGCTCGTCCTCGTCAACGATAAACGGGTGATCGGCGAGCGGCACAACCGGGCGCTCGGGAATATCATTACGGTCGCTTTATCGCTAGTCATCGTGGCGCTAGGTATCTGGATGACGATTACCACCATCACGCATCCCGGCACCTAAGTCGTAGGTGACGACTTGGGCTAGGCGTACCGTTGAAGCGATGCGCCCGAGCCAAATCCTTGCAGCGGTGACGCTATTGCTGCTCACCGCATGTGCCGCCCCGCACTTTCGCGGCACGGCGCTCGTCCCCGTGCGCGCGGCTCCCCCGATCGCGCTAACCGATAGCTCCGGAAGTGCTTGGCAGCTCGCCGGCCAAACGGGCAAAAACGTTGCCCTCTTTTTCGGCTATACTCACTGCGCCGACACATGCCCCCTCGCTCTCGCCAAACTCGTGAAAGCGCGAACGATCGCCGACCCGACGGGCACCCGCTGGGAGATCGCGTTCGTTACGGTCGACCCCGCGCGCGACACGCCGCCGGTGCTGGCAGCCTACCTACAGCGGTTCGGCGGCGGTATCGTCGGCCTTACCGGTTCGCAGCGGGCCGTCGGGGGTGTCGAGCGCGCCTACCATGTCTGGGCGCAGAAGATTCCGGGCAAACGTGGCCGAGGCGACTACGGCTACGATGAAGCGCACGCCTCGGTGATCTTTCTCATCGATGCCCACGGCAACCAACGCGTCTTGCAGGATGCGAGCGATAGTGTTGCGTCGCTCGCGCACGATATGCGACTCTTGAACCAATGATCGCCGCACTCGCGTTCGCCCTGGCCCTCTTTCCGATGCACGGCGTGGTGCTCGGCACGATGCCGGGCGACCGTGTGGTTATTCGCAACGGCGCCGTGCCGCTGACGCTGCCTCAAGGCGATCGCGTCTACCGGCTCGCTCCCAAGGTCGCGGTACGCGCGAATGTCGGCATCGACGGCTACGTCGATCGCTCGACGCAGCCATGGACGCTGCGCTCGCCGATGGTCGCCGCGCCGTTCTCGCCGGGTCTGCCGGAGACCGGACGCGTGATCCCGGTGGATGTAGGGAGCCCGCTTCCCCATACGGAGCTCATCGATCAAGACGGCCGTCGCTTGCTTCTCGACCAAGCTTTCCGCGGTAAGGTGTTGTTGCTGAGTTTCGTCTTTACGCGCTGTCCGGATGCCGCGCTTTGCCCCGCGATTAGCGGCAAGTTCGCCTACATACAGTCGCACTTGGACCCGGCGAAGTTTGCGATTGCGGAGATCAGCCTCGACCCCCAGTATGACTCTCCCGCGATCCTGCGGCGCTACGGTGCCACCTACGGCGCCAATCCGAAGATTTGGTCGCTCCTCACCGGGACGGGCTCCTCGGTCCAGCGCGTGCTGGACCAATTCGGCATCAATTCGCTGCGCGTCAGCTCGAACAACTTCATCCACAACGACAAGCTGTTTTTGATAACCCCTCAGGGGCGGGTCGCCTACGTCGTGGATACGGCCGGGTGGGACCCCAGCGGCGTGATGGCCGAAGCCCGCAGCATCGCGGGCATGGAGAGCAACCCCTTCGAGCGGGCGAAGCTGTCGCTGCTCGCGGGCGTGGTTGCCATGTGCGGCGGCAGCCAGTACGCGGGGATAGTCTTCCTCGAGCTGGGGCTCGTGCTCATCATCACGGTCCTGGTCACCTACGCCCTCTGGCGCGTGGCTCGCGTGCTCTGGCGGACGGAATAGCAGCCGCAGGAGGCGGTCGCGCGCTAAACGGGTATAAGCCGAGCAACCGATGGCAGCACCGCGCAAACCGTTCGAGCCCCCCACGCAAGAACAGCGTGCGTTTCTCGAACAGGCGATCGAGCAGTACGGCAAGGCGATCTACAACTTCGCCCTACGCCTGACCCACAACGAGGCGGATGCCCGGGATCTCACCCAAGAGGCCTTTATCCGCGTCTATCGGGCGTGGCGGAGCTTCGTCCCGGGCACCTCCTTCCTCTCGTGGGCCTATCGCATCGTCACGAATTTATACCGCGATGAACTTCGCCGACGAAAAGGACGTTATCAGGAAGAGATCCCTGAAGATAACGCCCCTCAAGCGTTCGGAGGGCAGCGGCCTCTGGCCGTGACGCCGATCGACGAGTACGTCGACCGGCAGCTCAGCGAACCGATCTCGAAAGCGCTCCAGGCGCTCTCGGTAGATCAGCGACAGGTCGTGATCCTCGCGGACCTCGAGGAGTACAGCTACCAAGAGATTGCGGATATCGTCGGTTGTTCTATCGGGACAGTCCGTTCGCGGCTGCATCGGGCTCGCAGCCAGCTTCGCAATCTCATCCAGCACTATTCGGCGACATCAACATGAACGAACACCTCAACCACGACGACTTTATCGACTACCTACACGGCGAATGCGCTCCCGGGCGCGATGCGACTATTCTCGCGCATCTGAACGGATGCGAAGCGTGCACCACGGCCTACGACGAAGAGGCGCGACTCGGCGAGCTTCTGCGCGCGCATGCCAAACGCACCGAGCGCGAATTGCCGTACGGTATGAGCGCGAGCATTTGGGAGCGCATCGAACGCGAGCAAACCGCGCAGCGCCCCGGGTGGGCGAGCGCCCTCGCGGCATTCCTGCGCCCGGCCATCGCCGTGCCCGCCGCAGCGGCACTCGTCGTTGCCGCCTACTTCGGCGTGACGGCTCTACAGCATGGCCCGGCTCGGCCTTCGATCGAAGCAGCGTTCTACTTGAACGATCACGCCGCGCTCACGCGCACCGTGCCGTTTAGCGAAGGCGGCTCGGTCGTACCCTCGACCCTCGCCAGCGATAACGTAGGCACCGATCAGCAAGCGATCGCGCTCACCGGCTCGACATCGGAATCGAATGGATCTCCGTAAGCGCGGTTTTCTCGCCTGCGCGGGCGCGTTTTGCGCGCTCGCGCTGACGCTTGGAGCCACCGCGCCGAAGCCCGCCTCCATTGCGCTGCTACGCGACGCGATGGAAGCGCCGGCCCACGTCTCGTACATCGGCGAAGTCCAAACGATGCGGATCGGCAAAAAACAATCGGAAGCCGCCGTCTACCGCGTCTATCACCGCGCGCCGAATTTGACGCGCCGATGGTATCTCGCACCGCAAGATCTCTATGGCGACTCGATCGTCTCGCGCGGCAAAACGACGTACTCGGTGGACATCAAACGCAAGCGTATCGTGGTGACCAAAGACGATGCAAGCGACGATCAGGTCACCGAAGACGACAATTTCGGATTGCTCGCGAGCAACTATCGCGCGTTGGCGGAGCCGAGCGCATCGATCGCGGGCCGTCGCACCGACGTCATCGCCCTGGTGAACAAATACACGGGTCAAACGACGATGCGCGTCTGGATCGACGAGGCGACCAAGCTGCTCCTTCAGAAAGAACAGTTCGCCCCCGACGGTTCGCTGGTTACCGAGATGCGGTATTCCGCCATCCATTTTACCAATTCGATTCCGAACCAATTCTTCGCGATTCCATCGCACCTGCAGTCGGTTAAAGGGCCCGACCCCGGCGAACCGAGCCAGGATTACACGCGCATCGTGAAAGCGGCGGGCTTCCAAGCGCGCAGCCCCAAGTATCTCCCCGACGGATTCTTCGCCGTAGCCGGCGACGTGATGGACGTACACGGCATTCGCACGCTCCATTTGCTCTACTCCGACGGCATCCGCACCGTCTCGCTGTTCGAAAACGCGCGCGGCGCCGCGGTCGACCTCTCCGCCTACAAAGCAACCAAGATCACGATCGAGCACCACGATGCCGAGTACGTGGTCGACGGCCCCACGACGTTGCTGACGTGGTCCGAGCAGCACTTGCATTTCGCGCTCGTCGGCGAACTCGATCGCGCCGAACTTCAACGCATCGCCATCTCGGTCGTTCCGTAGGAGCTTCGGGCCGCTAGTCGCTCGAGAGACCCTCGATGCGATCCAACAGTAGCGACTCGCGCGCGGGGATTGCGGATGCGTGCGCGCCGCTCGGCGCATAATCGCCGCGATCCACGCACCGCGCTATCAGCGCGATCGATGCTGTGAGCGCATCGATGTCGTAACCGCCCTCGAGAACGTAGGCTACGCGACCGCCGCAGAACGATCCGGCTACCGCGCCGATGGCGGCGGCCAAGGCTCCGGCGGCTTCGACCTCAACCCCTAAATCGCCGACCGGATCGCCGCGAACGTAATCGAAGCCGGCGCTGACGACGATGGCCGATGGGCGCAGCCGTTGCACGACTTGCGTCAACAGGCGCTCCCATATAGCGACGAAGGCTTCGGTCGCAATTCCCCTTACCGGCAGCGGGACGTTTGCCACGAGCGCATCGCCCCGCATCTCGCTCCCTTGTCCGGTTCCGGGATATGCCGGTGACGCATGCGTCGAGACGTACGAGAGGCCGTCGCCGGCGACGCTTTGCGTGCCGTTGCCGTGGTGGTAATCAAAATCGACGATCAGCACGTCGCCCCCGTGCCGTGCTTGATATGCACGGGCGGCGATCGCCGCATTGTTAAAGAGGCAAAAGCCCATACCGCGTGCGGATTCGGCGTGATGGCCCGGCGGTCGCACCAACGCGAACGTCGCCTCCCCGGCCGCCGCCGCACGCTCGAGCGCGACGATCGCACCGCCGGCTGCACGGCGTGCAACCGCTAGCGAGCGCGCGTCGACGACGACGTCGCCGGTGGAGAGATAGCGCGGCGTTTCCAGCGCGCCGATCTCTCGTTTGACCAATTCGAGATACGCCGCATCGTGTACGCGCACGATGTCGGCGTCGGTCGCATCGCGCGCGGCGAGCGTGTGGTTCAAAAGCTCGCGCGCCCGTAAACGCGCGGCGACCACCTCCACGCGATCGGGCGATTCAGGATGCCCGAGCCCGCGGAGATGGTCGCCGTAGATGTCGTCGATGACGAAGCGCAACGAGGTTGCCGCCCGGCGGTTAGCCCTTCTTTTTCTTGGCGGGAACCGGCTTGGAGAGCTGCGCGATCGCGGTTACGACCTGCTTGTACAGGGGGCTACCGCGCTTCATCAGCGGCAGAACGCGGCGATACGCATGGAGGGCCTTATCGCGCTGATTCGTTTGCTGGTACGCCTTACCGGCCATGAACAGGTACTCCGGCTGCTGCGTTAAGAACTGCGGAGCGGCCTTATCGAGAACGTCGAAGATCTGCGAGGCTTCCTTGTAGTTTTTCAGCTCGAAGTCCGCACCGGCGATGCAGCCCAGGGTCTGGGGTGAGCGCTGGATTTGGAAGCTCTTGCTGCAGGCATCGCGCTGCCCCGTATAGTCGTGGGAGGCGAAATATGCCTGCCCCAAAAGCGCGAAGCCCTGCGCGTCGGGCGCGGCGGCGGTCAGACGCTTGAGATACCCGATCGCGTCGGTGATCTTATTCTGTCCGAGAGCTACCTGTCCAAGCGAGAGGAGCGCGGGGCCATTGCTCGGATCGAGGCCGAGCGCCAATTGCCATTGCTGCTGCGCGCTGGTGATGTTTTTCTGCGAGGCAAAGTAATCGCCATACGCGACGTGCGCCTGCGCGTTCTTTGGAAATTGGGCGAGCAGTTGTTGGAAGACGGCCGTCGCCTGGTCGGGCTTCTTCTCACCGGAAAAGTACGCAGCCTTACGAACGAGGATTGCGACCTTTTCATCGTCCGTCGTGGCGGCTACGAACGCGTCGTCGTAAGCCGAGGACGCGTGCGCATCGTCGTGCTGACGAGCGTAGAGATCGGCCTTGAGCGTGAGAAGATCGACGTCTTTAGGCGAAACGGCGATCGCACGATCGACGGCCTGTAACGCCATGGGGATGTTGTTTTGTTGAGCCCACGTTTGCGTGATCTCGTAGAGCGGCTGCGGATCTTTCGGATCGAGCGCATACGCTTTTTCAAATTCCGCACGCGCCTGATCCCACTTCTGCTCGGCACCGTAGACGGCGCCTAGGGCGCTGTACGCCTGCGGCTCTTTGGGATTGAACGTGACGGCACGGTTCGCGATGCGCTCTGCGTCGGTCGGACGGTTCGTCCGGAGGTAGAGCGTCGAGAGTTCGCCGAGCACGCCCAGATTCGTCGGATCGAGATTGGAGGCTTGCTCGAGGTCGGCAACCGCGGCCGGGATGTTCCCCAGCTGCTGCTGCGAGTAGCCGTCCAGGTAGTAGACCTGCGCGGTCTTATTTCCGAGCTGCAGGAGATGCTGCGTCACTTGCACGGCGAGGTCGGGGCGATTGATCCCCAAGAATTGTCCCGCAAGTTCGACCAGCGCTTGCTGGTCGTTTGGATTCGCTTTGAGCTTGGCTTGGAGCCGCGGGATCGCGACGCTCGGTGGCTCGGGCGATGCGGTCGGCAGAGGGGACGGCGACGCCGACGGGGTCGGCGATGCCGCGGGCTTTCCCCCGAAGAGTCCGGCATCGGCGTGGGGCGATGTAGCGGCAATGGCGGCGGCAAAACCGAGAGCCATCAGAGCGGCGAGAGCGAATCGTTTCAAGACGTCGTTTTCCTTTTTTAACGTAACGAACGCGGGAGCGCCCGCATTCGTCACGCCATGGGGTGTTTTTAAGCCTTCGAGGCTTGGATCAGCTTGGTGAGTTCCGGTACGACAGCAAAAGCATCGCCGACAACCGTCAGATCCGAGAATTCGGCGATCGGGGCTTGGCCATCTTTGTTGATGGAGACAATCGTTCCAGAGGAACGCATCCCGACTTTGTGTTGGATCGCACCCGAGATACCGACGGCGATATACAGGTTCGGGCTCACCGTTTTACCGGTCTGTCCGATCTGCAGGCTATACGGTACCCAACCCGCATCGGCCGCCGCGCGCGACGCACCCACGGCACCGCCGAGCGCATCGGCCAGCGGCTTGAGCAGCGTTTCGAAGGGCCCCGGGCCACCCAGGCCGCGTCCCCCGGCAATCACTGCCGGCGCTTCCTCGAGCGCCATCTCGCCGGTGCCTTCTTCTACATCCTTATCAATCGCGAGCGCATAGCTCGCCCCGGCCGGCTTGGCTAGCGCGGCAATCGATGCCCCGTTACCGCCCGGTACCGCCGCGAACGCATTCGGGCGCACCGTGGCGATCCCGTAATCGGCCGGCTTGAGCAGACACGTGGTGATCGCGGCGCCGCCCATTTTCGGTGAAACGCAGGCGACGGTGCCGCCTTCGATGCGAAACTCGGTGACGTCGGCGCCGATGCCGGCATGCAGGCGCCCGACAAGCCGCCCCGCCACATCCCGCCCGGTGAGCGTGTTGGGCACGAGGATCAGCGCCGGGCCGACGGCCTTGGCGGCAGCTTCGAGATAGTCGATGACCGGATCGAGGAGAAAGCGATCAACGTCGGCATCGTCGTTGACGTGTACGGCGTCGAGCGGGTAGGCCTTGAGCTTTTCGGCAAGCGCGGTGGAGCCCGCGCCGACAACCACCGCATGCGCCGTGCCGCCCAGCGAATCCGCTAGGGTACGAGCCTGCGTGGCGAGCTCGAAGGTCACCTTGGGTGTTTGGCCGTTCTTGTGTTGGACGTAAACGATGACGTTCTTCATCAGACCAGCTTCTTTTCTTTAAGGAAATCGAAGATCGCCGCGGCGCCTGACGGGCCGTCGGCAGCCTCAACGATGCGACCCTTGCCGCGAGCGGCGGGCGGCGCGAAGCCGAGCAGCTCGGTTTTCGAACCGGCGGCTCCGACCGGCTGATCCAGGCCGAGATCGCTCAGTCCGAGCGTTGCGATCGTCTTTTTCTTCGCGCCCATGATGCCCTTGAGCGAGGCGTAACGCGGCTCGCCGAAGGTCAGGGCGGTCGTGATCACGCAGGGCAGCGGCCCGTGCACGATCTGATAACCGGTGTCGGTCTCGCGCTCGATCTGCAGCTTGCCGTCGACCACATCGGCCTTGCGCGCGTTCGTCACCAGGGGCAAGCCCAGGTATTCGGCCAGGGCACCCGGCACGGCGCCGGTGCTGCCGTCGTCCGTGAGACCGCCAACGATCAGGAGATCGAACGGCTGTTTCTTGAGCGCGTGCGCGATGGCGTAGGAAGACGCCCAGACGTCGCTGCCTTCGAGCCCTGCGTCCGTCAGGAGCAAGGCGTCGTCCGCACCCATTGCGAGCGCCTTGCGGAGCGTCTCTTTGAGCGACTCGGGGGCCATAGAGAACACGGTGACGGTCGAATCGCCGCCCGCCTTTTCTTTGATCTGCAGAGCCGCTTCAAGAGCGTACTCGTCATAGGGATTCAACACCGTTTCTACACCGGTGCGAACCAGCCGCTTCGTCGCCGAATCGATGCGTTTTTCCGCATTGGGATCCGGCACAAGCTTGACCGTAACCACGATCTTCACGTGGACTCATGACCTCGTAAGCGTGTGTGGGGAACCCGGGCCCATTAGTGCCGGGCCCCCTCTCTCCCTGCTGATACTGCCGACGAGTTTGCGTAGCTGCGACTAAGGGCGCAGGGTCTTGCGAGCCCGCGCGTACTGCGGCGGGACGAAAACTTCGGCCCCAAGCTGGTCGGCGGCAGTCCAGGCCCATCGCGGGTCGCGCAGGAAGCCGCGCGCCAGCTCCACCATATCGGCGTCGCCTTCGGCAACGATGCGCTCGGCAAGTTGGGGATCGACGATCATGCCTACGCTCATCGTCAAGATGCCCGCCTGTTTGCGAATCTCCCGCGAGAACTCCACCTGGTAGCCGGGGCCCAACGGGATCTGTTGATCGGGCGAGAGTCCGCCGGACGAGACGTCGATGAAGTCGCATCCGCGTGTTTTGAGCGCATGGGCGAAGGCGATGGACTGCTCGAGATCCCAGCCGCCGGGTACCCAATCGGTCGCCGAGATCCGGACACCGACCGGAGTATCTTGCGGCACGGCCGAGCGTACGGCATCGAAGAGTTCGAGCGGGAAGCGCATCCGGTTTTCCAGCGAGCCGCCGTACAAATCCGTTCGCCGATTCGAGAGCGGCGATAGGAATTGGTGCGCGAGGTAGCCGTGCGCGAAGTGCAGCTCGATAACGTCGATGCCGATCCGTATCGAACGCTCGGCCGCGGCAACGAAATCGCGCTTAACTTTTTGCAAGCCAGCGTCGTCGAGCGCCATCGGAACATCCCATCCGTCGAACGGAATCGCCGATGGTGCCACGGTCTGCCACTTATCGGGGCCGGTCACCGAGCCGTTGCCCTCCCAAGGGACGAACGTCGAGCCTTTACGCCCGGCATGCGCGAGTTGGACGCCGACTTTCGCAGGCGTCCAACGGTGAATGTAGTCAACGACACGGCGCATCACGGCTTCGTGCTCGTCGCCGTAGAGGCCCAGGCATCGGGGCGTAATACGCCCCTCCGGGCTCACGTGCGTGGCTTCAAAGAAGGCGAGGCTCGCTCCGCCCAACGCCAGATGCCCCAGATTGACGACGTGCCAATCGTTGCCGACGCCGCCCTGCGCCGAGTACTGACACATCGGTGAAACTACGATGCGATTATCGAGATGAACGCCGCGAAGATCGAACGGCGAAAACAAGGAACTCATGCCCAGATGGACCGCTCGATCGGAGTAAGGGTTGCGGGACCGCGGCGCCCCGCTATACGAGGCCGTTTTTGATTGCGTACACGGCCGCTTGCGAGCGCGAGCAAATATTGAGCTTTGAAAAAATGCGGCTGAGGTGATTTTTGACGGTCTTCTCCGATAGCAAGAGATGCACGCTGATCTCTTTGTTCGAGAGGCCCTCGGCGATAAGGCGGATCACCTCGATTTCACGCGGGGACATCTCGTTGATGTCGGGGCGTCCGTTATACTGGCTCCGGCGACGCAGCAGGCCGCCCGCCACGCGCGGATCCACGTAATTCATGCCCGCCCCAACCATCTTCACGGCTCGCAATAATTCGGACGGCATGATGTCCTTCACGATGAACGCTTCGGCTCCGGCGCTCAAGCAGCGCTGCATCACCTCGGCTTGCGGACGGATCGAGAGCACGCACACCTTCGCATTGGGCACGGCATCGTGACACGCCGACATCGCTTGCTCTAAGTTGACCTGGACGCCGTCCAAATCGAGCAGAATCAGATTGGGATTCGCTTTGATGAGGGTCGCCGCTACGACGCATTGGGCGTCGCCGCAAATCTGCAGCGACGGGTCTTGCCCGAACACGTGGTATAACGCCTTTGCGAATAGCGCTTGGCTTTCGATGATAAACAGGCGAGTCGTAGTCGCTGCGGCGGCAGGGGCGGCGTTTATGGAGACGGTGGAAGAAAGCACAATCGAACCTCTTAACCAGTGATAAAAGACCTGGTCTCCGTAGTCTATCAAAACGCCGACGGTACCGTAGTCCCCAAACGACGCATTATTTAATGGGACCTTTGAGACATCGTAAGCGCAGAGAGCGCAGATGGAGACGAAAAAAGACCCGGTCACCCCGATCCTAAAGACCTGGGTACCGGGCCACCGTTCAAGTATGCTTAGTATTCGGTATAGAAGCGGACCGCTGGAAGTTTCGGCGGCAACTCGTATCCGGGACCAATTTCTAACCAGATCGCTTCATGCGAACCGAGCAGTAGGTTGTGCAAATCGCCCACGTATTCGATATAATTGGTCGCATACGACTCCCCCGCAGCATTGGCGATAAAAGCGCGTACTTGGCCTTGGTACGGCCCCAAATCGCTCGCGTCGACGTTCACTCCCCAAATATCGAGCAGGTTCCCTAGCGTGTACTGCGCGGAGAGCAACGATGCGCTTATGGGGGACTCGACGTGGATCATCCCGGTCGCATCGTGCGTGTGAATGTAATAGAAGCACTGAGCGTAGTTTTCAAAGCCGTTTACTTCAGGGCCGAGGCGATACATCCCGATGCCGTCGGGCACGGCGATCTGCTGCCCGTTATTGACGATCCCCAGCCAAGCATGCACGTGATAGGCGTTTTCACTCATCGTCGCATTGCAAGGAATCGAATCCACGTTTTGGCCCTGGCCGCCGGCCGGCATGTCGGAATCGACGGGGTTAAACTGGTCGTCCAAACCGACGACCCCACCCGTCTTCAATACGACCGGTGCGGGAATCGGGGCCGGGGTGGGAATCGCAACCGTAACCGTCGATGCCGCTACGTTTTGGTTGATGCTCCCCGCGCCGCCGACCGTAAGCGCCGATCCGACCGACGCCGGCGGCCCGGCGATGCCGGTCGTAGCAGCCAGCACGACCGGAACGGCGGTATGCGCAGCATCGACGTTCAATGTAAATCCCCAAGGAGTTACGTTCGCAACCGCACCGGATACCGTGAGCTCGCTCCCAGGTGCCGTCGCCCAGCTGCTAAGGTATACCGCCGTTAGACCCGATCGAACATTCCCGGTGTCGAACGTTTGAAGATACTGGCCGGCGGAAGGCCGCCCAGGATTGAATACGGTGTTCGGACCCGTATTCACGTACACGTAACCCAACGAAGTATGCAACAGCATCCTAGTCGGCGTTATGTTTGAAACTGTGCCCGTATAGAGGTGGGTGCCCGTTGGAACCGCAATGATTTGTGACACCTGCGATGCGTAAATTGCCGCCGTAGTGCCGTTCCCGCGAACGACCACATCCTCGCCTACTTGTGGCGCCTCCCCATATGTCGTTGCCCCTGCATCGCCTACGTCGATCGCATTTTCATTGTATCCGGCATTCAATATGAAGCCCTGCTCCGTCATGCCGGTGACGGTTCCCAATACCACAACGCCGTTCGATGCGTTCTGTACTGAGAAGCTCGCCATTCCGCCCGCAGCCGGAGTGTATGGAAGAGCTGGATCGGATCCGCCTTGTCGCGAACAAGCCGCTAAAAACGAGGCGGCGACGAGCGCGAATACTTTATCGTAACGAATCATTATACACTCCTGCGAATACGCTGTGGAAAGAAAAGCGTAACACGATTATCTTCTCCGCTAGCAGGACGTATCGCGGGCGCGCGCGGCCGCAACGGCCCACCAGGCGATAGGACCAGCGTCATTCTCGATCGCTTCAAAATGCCTAGGTCTTTCGGGTTGTATTACTGGGAATTTCGGGCACGCACGAGCGGAAACGCTTGTTTACAGCATATTATATACACACATTCCGCAACAGGCGGTGGCTAACTTTGAGAGGGCTCTCGCAATGGTTCGTTGTTCGCAGTTAGGACGCCGACATTATTGTCTCGCTCGCGCGATCTATATGTGCAGCGATCGCGCGTGCGTCGCCGCTTACTGCGGGACGCACGTCGTCCGCGCCCTCGGGTGCGCGTTACGATGCGCCCAATGCAACGCAACGGTCGAACCCATGCGCCCGGTCGGACTCGAGACGCACCCTTTAGGGCGAGTCTGAAACGTGAGGTGGTCCGTCGACACGCGCGATAACGACTCGGTGCGTGCGATTCGCTGCGCGGTCGCCGCCGAACTGATAGGGTATGGGCCGTCGGACAAGGATCGTGTTTTTATTAAAATGCTGGCCGACGAAATTCTTACCGTCGAGTCCGCAAACCCACTAGGCGGCATAGCCGTCGAAGTGATCCCCGCGCCGGACGGAGCGATTTTGGAATGCTGGGGCCAAGGCGACCCGTGGTATCGGCACGTCTACCCGCTTATCGACGGCCTTTTAGATTATCTTGGGCACGAAATGGAGATCGATCGGTCGGAGCAAGGAAATCACGTTCGGGTGCACTTTCGCTTTCGTCTCGACGAACAATCGGGGGCGCCGTGAGCGTCCCGACCGTCACGGTCGTGATCCGAACGACCGGCGAAGCGAAACGTATACCACTGCTTCGCCGATCGATCCCATCCGTGCTCTCTCAAACCGACGTCGCGGTCAACCTCGTGTTGGTCGTCAATGGAACGTCTTTCGACGCGGAGTTTTTTCGTCGCGCGGAGGATGACGCACGTATATCGGTTTTCTACATAGACAAACGCGATAGCGCCATTGCAACCACCGTCGGGCGGTCCCTCGTCTCGGGATCGTTCTTCTCGTTTATCGACGACGACGATGAGTTTCTACCGAATGCCCTTCGTTCTCGGATAGCCTACCTTCTCGAGGACCCGGCTGTCGATTGCCTGGCGACAAACGGCTACTATTTCACGCACGGGACGCGGCGCAACATCTTCCCGGACGTGCGGATGTTTCACGACGATTACGTGCTGCCGTTGCTCTGCGGGAAGAACTGGATGGCATCAAACGGCGCCACCTTCCGCACGCGGACCGTCGGCCAACAGTATTTTGAAAACGTTTCACAACATTGCGAATGGACGCTTATCGCATTCCGCATTGCGCTGCAGCGGCGAGTGCGCTTCGTCCCGGACATGACCTTTAACGTTTACGATACCCCCGGCTCGTCCTCAAAGGGGGCTAGCTACGTACAAGGGGTCGCAGAGATGTTTGCGCTAATGCTTCGCGAGGAACCACCGGCACGGTATCTTCCGCGCATTAAGCGCGAGTATACGAGATCGCTCCATTGCGCCTGCTCGTATGCCCGCATGAACGGTGACTGGGAGACCGCATGGCGCTACTACCGCGCGACGCTCGCACATAGAGCCGGATGGAAGTATCTTCCCTACGCCGCGTTACTGCTGGCAAAATATCGGCGTCCGGCGCGGGATTTATGGCCTCTTAAGGGCCTTGCAACATCGTGATGAACCGCAAGCGTACTTGCGTCGTCATGGGAAGCAGCGATCGCGCCGGATCTCTCTGCGAGCTCCTCACGGGAGCCGCTGGCTGGCAGCCGATACGATGCGGGGGCCCGGCTGGGCTCATTCGCGCTCTCATCGGGATTCGCAATGCGCAAGCGCTGATTCTTGAGTGTCGCGTGGTGCCGAATTTTCTCTTGACGCAGTCTGCGGCCAACAGAAATATTCCAATACTGTTTCTATGGGACGCCGTAGGACTGGAGATTATCATCCGGTCGCCTGAGGCATTGCTAGTGGCCTCGCACGAAGCCTCGATGCATCTGACCATGGACGCGGAGGTCCACGGTCGGCTGCTCGCACAGGGCATTCGTGCCGACTACATCGGATCGGCCGATGCCGCGTCTCTCACCGAGCGCTTAGATGCGGCGGTTGCGGCGGCGAGCGCACCGGCGCCCGGCTTGCGCGTAGCCGTCGACGGGCTCCCGTATTTCGCCAAACAGCTGCTCGACGTACATCGCGGCGGGTCGTTTGGCAGCGCACCCACATACCTGCGGACCGCTTCTAAATTGGAATCTCTGGTTGCCGCGTGGTCTCTTGCCCGAGCGCACGTTTGGTATACGATCGGCCCGCCGCCGAATAAATCGAGGCTGGTAAGCCTCGTGGGACGGATGTTACGCAAACGCCAAATATTTCACTGGGTGGGCACCGATATCGTGCATTTGCGTTCGAGTCCCAGCTTGCAGCGTAAGTATTCTTCGCGCACGTACACCCATTTAGCCGAAAACGACGGGTCTGCGACGGAGCTTCGCGGGATGGGGCTGCATGTCCACGTTGCCCCATTGCCGGTCGCAACATTGCCAGCCAGCGTTGCTCCGATGCCGGCGACGTTTACGCTGCTCATGTACGTTCCATCATCGCGCAGCGAACACTATGGTGAGACGGAATATCTACGGCTTATTGCGGACCTCACGCAGACAGACATCCGATTCTGTTTTGTCGGGGGCACACTCCCTAAAGCTGCGGCATCGGATTCCCGCGTATTCAACTACGGCAAGGTCGCAAACATGCAACCGATTTACGATGCTACGACCGTTCTCTTGCGGCTGACACGCTCCGATGGGCTCTCGTTCATGGTTCTGGAAGCCCTGGCCGCCGGCCGCTACGTTTGCTGGTCCAAGCCGCTGGACGAGTGCGAACACGTTACCGATTACGAAGATCTAAAAAGGAGCGTTCTCCGGCTTTATGCGCTGCACAAACTCGGCCGGTTGCCGGCTCGCCAAGACTCCGCGCGCAGAATACGGGAGCGCTATTCGGCCGAAGCCGCCCTAACGGCCATCGAAGCGTTCTGGGAACGTGCCGGGACGCTTCACTCGCTATGTTGCGGCGCCCGCGATTCGCTCGACAAGCGTCTTGCTCGGGCCGGTGGGAGAAACGAGATGCCGCTGTGATTCAAAGAGCATTCGAAATGGCGTTTCGCCTACCGTCCTGGAACATCGGCATCGTGAGATCCGCCAAGCGGGCGGACTTATTGACGGGGAGCCTTCCGGCTCCTACGTGGTTGCCGCCCGCGCCGGGTTTAACATTTCTTGCCGATCCCTTCGTCTGGGAACAAGGTGGAAGAACGGTCGTGTTCGCGGAAGTCTTCGATTACCGCGCGGGTAAAGGGCATATCGGCGCGATGGATATCACTAGCTCCGAGCGCGCCGGCGCTTGGGAACCCATCATTCGCGAGTCGCACCACCTATCGTACCCGTATCTGTTTCAGCTCGACGGCTCGCTCTATTGCGCACCCGAAGCGTGCGTTTCGGGCCGGCTCACCGCATTCGCGTGCGTGGATTTCCCCTATCGCTGGGAACGCGCGGGGACGCTGTTCGATCAGCCGGCCGTCGATGCGTCCGTGATCTTTACCGGCGGCCTGTGGTGGCTCTTCTGCACGTTTCCCCAGGATTCGAGCGCCGGCTTGCACGCGTTTTGGAGCCGCAACCCAATGCGCGGATGGACCCCGCACAGGCTCAACCCCATAAAGGTCAATTCGGCCAATTCGCGCCCCGCAGGCGCGCTATTTCACATGGACGGTGTGCTCATTCGCCCCGCGCAAGATTGTTCCCAGCGGTATGGGAGCGCCGTCGTGCTCAACGAAGTTCGCGTCCTAACCCCGACCGCATTCTCTGAATTTCCTCGAGCGCGCATCTCGCCTCGCGCCGAATATCCGGCCGGCTTACATACCGTCAATGCGACCGACTCATGTATCGTCGTCGACGGCCTTAAAGACTACTGGGAACCACGCAAGCCATTTCTCCTCGCGCGTCGCGGCTTTCGCCGTTTCGGTCACTAGGGGATCGCCCGAGCACATAGGACTTTCGCCGCCTTCGGCCCGGCAGGCTTGCCCACAATGCCCTACGTGATGGGCAATTCCGTTCTCCGTGTCGCCCGTATCGTTAGCTATCCTTAGTGCATGAACCGCAATGAAGGCCCCTTGTTGTGATTGCGATCGAAGGGCTAACCATCGTCCTTTGTTTGGTGGCGGCAACCGCGTTGGTGCTGCGTTTTCGCACTCGCGCGGCGACGAACGGGGGCACCCGCCCGGCTCTGTTCGTCGGCACGCACAACAATGCAAGAATCATCGCCCGTTTTTTAGCGAACAATCCCTATTACGGGTATCACATCGTCAAAGAGTATGCCGACGGTCTACGCGTTTCCCACAGAGAGCCCGATGAAGCGCTGAAAACCGTGCAACTCGCCCTACAACGCAGCGGTGCATGCTGCGTCTTTATCGAGCGCGCATTCATGCGCGTAAAGCCGATCGTGGAAAGCGCCGTCGCCGGCCTCAATCGGCCGCCGCCGCAGGTCAAAGTCGTCAGTAATCCGGCGAATTTACTCTTGGGAGCCCAGGACGTGTCCTTCGTATGCGATCTCGGATCTCAGGAATTGCTTCAACGCGGCCCGGTTCATGTCGATCTCAGCAACGTCGGAGAGTGCATCGAGGACCAAACCGTGCTTGTCACGGGTGCCGGCGGGTCGATCGGCTCGGAACTCTGCAGGCAGATTAGCGTCTTCAACCCGGCGCGAATCATTCTGGTCGGGCATGGTGAGAACAGTCTGTTTTCGATCCAGCAGGAACTTGCACTACATTACGATTTTACTCGCGCGGTGCTGGTGCTTGCGGACGTCGCCGATGCGGCACGGATCCGGAGCGTGTTTTCCGAATATCGGCCGCATATCGTGTTCCATGCGGCCGCACACAAGCACGTCCCGCTCGTAGAGAACAACATTTGCGAAGCAATCAAGAATAATATCCTGGGAACCCATGTAGTGGCGCTCGCGGCAGCCGCGGCCGGTTGCGCGAAACTCGTCCTCCTCTCCACCGATAAAGCCGTCCAACCATCGAGCGTCATGGGCGCGACCAAGCGCGTCGCGGAATTGATTTGCCAGTCGTTCGCTCACCGGACTCCCACGGAATTCGTATCGGTCCGCTTTGGAAACGTCCTGGGCAGCCGCGGAAGCGCTCTTTCCCTCTTTAAATTACAGATCGATAACGGCGGCCCGGTGACGGTAACGCACCCGGCGATGGAACGCTACTTCATGAGCATTCCCGAAGCCGTCTCTCTAGTGCTAGAAGCGATGGCCATCGGGCGCGACGGCCAAGTGATGGTCTTGGAAATGGGGAAACCGGTCAACATCACGACCCTGGCAGAAGCGTTTATCCGTCTGCTCGGCCTGCGCCCGGGGACCGACGTGCAGATCTCCTACACGGGAATCCGACCCGGCGAGAAATTATACGAAGAGCTGCTCACGGCTCAAGAGGGCCTTACAAAGACCCAGAACGAGGGGATCCTCGCAGCCCAACAAGAGCAGCTCGACTATCAGGTCGTGCAAGCGGCGGTCAAGGATTTCCGCTTCGCCACCCACGTTAGCGACGAGGCCCTGATCCTTAAAACGTTGCGAGCGCTCGTGCCGTCCTTTACTCACGACGACCGCGTGGTAGCCGCATCCCCGACAAGCTCGTGCGCGCCTCAGGAAGCCGAGCCGAAAGAGCCTGCGCGCGAAGTTCAGCCTGAGATCGCGACTCCAGCTATCCTACTTACAGATGAGGTTTGCATCTAATGATCGCTCTGCGTCCTACCGTCATTAAAGAGCATTCCGTTGACGAGGGTGCGACAGCGGCGCAACTCCAACAAGGCATTTTAAACCGGAGCGCGGTTATCGGCGTCGTCGGCATCGGGTACGTCGGGCTTCCGCTGGCGGTGGAAAAGGCGAAGGTCGGCTTCCACGTGCTCTGCTTCGACCGAAACGCCATTCGCGTCGATCAGGTCAATCAGGGTTCGAATTATATCCGCGATGTAGACGATGCCGACCTGATCGGCGTCGTATCGAGAGAGCTGCTGAGCGCGACCACCGATTTCAATCTTCTGCGCGAATGCGACGTTTTGGTTATTTGCGTGCCGACGCCCCTAACGATCAACAAAGACCCGGACATCTCGCACATCAAAAACGTGGCCAACGAAATCGCCCGTCAGTTACGCCCGGGTCAGTTGGTCTGCCTGGAGAGCACAACGTACCCCGGTACGACCGAAGACGTTTTGCTGCCGATTCTCGCTGCGAGCGGATTGGTTGTGGGGAGCGATTTCTTCCTGGCGTTTTCACCCGAACGCGTCGATCCCGGCAACAAACGTTATACGACCAGAAACACCAACAAGGTTGTAGGCGGCGTTACGAGCCGCTGCCTCGCGGTCGCGCAAACGTTCTACGAGCAGACGATCTTGCACGTTCTACCGGTTAGCAGCCCGAAGGTCGCGGAGATGACGAAGGTGTTTGAAAACACCTTCCGCTCCGTGAATATCGCGCTCTCAAACGAGCTCGCGCTGCTCTGCGACAAGATGGGCATCAACGTGTGGGAAGTGATGGATGCTGCGGCAACCAAGCCCTTCGGAATCATGCGCTTCAGCCCGGGTCCGGGTGTCGGCGGGCACTGTATTCCGCTCGACCCGTTCTACCTCGCATGGAAAGCCAAGGAGTACGATTTTCGAACGCGGTTTATCGAGCTCGCCGGCGAGATCAATCTCTCCATGCCGCATTTCACCTGCGAAAAATTGATTCGCGCGTTGAACACCAAGAAAAAGGCACTATGGGACGCTCGCATCCTGATGATCGGTGTGGCCTATAAAGCCGACGTCGAGGACTGGCGCGAGTCGCCCGCTTTACATTTGATGGATATCCTCGAAAAGGGAGGGGCGTTCGTTTCATACCACGACCCGCACGTGCCGAGTTTTCAGGACGGGCATGGGCGTCTGCGCACCTCGGTACCGCTCTGCGAAAAGGCCCTGCGTGAAGCGGATTGCACGCTGATCGTCACGGACCATGCCGTTCTCGATTGGAACGCCATCGTCGCCTCCTCGGATCTGATCCTCGACACTCGCAACGCGTGTAAGAACGTCGTCGAAGGCCGCTCGAAGATCGTGCTCTTATGATGACGGCGTACGCTCCGCGCATCGGCGTCATCGGAGCCGGCTACTGGGGATTACAGCTGATTCGCAATTGCTCCGAGCTCGGCGTACTAGTTGCAGTCTGTGACGCCAGCGCCGGGCGGCTGGAAGCCATTACCGAGCAGTATCCGCAATGTGCGGTCTATCAACACCTTGAGGCTCTCTGGCGGGCCCCGTTGGATGCGGTCGTCATCGCCACCCCAGCCGAAACGCACGCGCAGCTAACGCACGCAGCCATCTCGCGTGGTAAACACGTCCTGGTTGAGAAGCCGCTCGCGCTTCGAGTCGAGGACGGTATCGCGATGGTAGAGCACGCGCGCGAAGCCGGGGTCCAGCTCTGCGTCGGCCACCAGCTCCTGTATCACCCCGCATTTATCGCCTTACGCGAAGCCGTTCGCGCGGGCGAGATCGGCGATATCCGACATATCCGATCGCAGCGTTGCAGCCTCGGAAAATTGCGAAGCCGGGAGAGCGTCTGGTGGAGCTTCGCCCCGCACGACTTGGCGGTCATCTTGTCATTATATGAGGACGAACCCCTCGCCGTAGCCGCCAGCCACAGCAAAGTGCGAGGCAATGGCGCTGCCGATGTCGCGTACGCGGACTTCGTCTTTCCGCACGGACGGTCGGCGCACGTTACGGCAAGCTGGTTCGACGACCGCAAACTGCAGGTCACGCAGGTGTTCGGCTCCCGCGGCATCGCAACGTTCTCCGACAGCCGTCAGGGCGCGACGGTGACGATCAGCGACATCGCCATCGGAAGCGATGGCTACGGGGAGCCGACGATCGAGCGCCTGAGCGAACGCCTCGTGCCATATCAGCCTAGCGAGCCGCTCGAGAACGAACTTCGCGCCTTCATCCACGCAATCGTCCACGCAACGCCGGCGCTTTCGTCCGGGCGGCACGGCCTCTCGGTGCTGAGAGCGCTGAGCATGGCCGATTGCGCGGCCACTACAACCGCCCCGACCGAACGAATGGAGTACCAACTTCGGTGATGAGCGCTATAGCTTCACAAGCCGGCGTGTTTATTCACGAATCGGCCTACGTAGACGAGCCGGCGACGATTGGAAACGGTACCAAGATCTGGCATTTTTCGCATGTTATGAAAAACGTTCAGATCGGCGAAAACTGCAGTTTCGGGCAAAACGTCTTCATAGCCTCGAACGTGCGGATCGGCCGCAACGTCAAAGTCCAAAACAACGTATCCATCTACGAGGGGGTCGTTCTAGAGGACGATGTGTTCTGCGGCCCCAGCATGGTCTTCACGAACGTGTTGACACCGCGATCGGGTCACCCGCGCAATCAATCGTCCGATTATTCCATAACGCGAGTACGGCGCGGTGCGAGCATCGGCGCCAACGCGACGATCGTATGCGGCCATACCATCGGCGCGCATGCGTTTATCGGCGCCGGCGCCGTCGTCACGCGCGATGTCCCCGATTATGCCATTGCCCTCGGATGCCCGGCCCGGATCGTCGGCTATGCGTGTGAATGCGGGCTGCGTCTGCAGTTTGAATCCGGGCGTGCCCGATGCCCCGGGTGCCCGCGCGAGTACGAGCAATCCGGGGAACTGGTGAGCGGGGCATGACGATGCTGCCGATCGTCGATCTTACGACCCAATACGAGATCCTCGCTGCCGAGATCGACGCGGCGGTCAAGGGCGTCTTTGGAAGCGGCCATTACATTATGGGTCCCAACGTGGCGGCATTCGAGCGCGAAATAGCCGAGTACATCGGTACGCCCTTTGCCATAGCCGTCAATTCCGGAACGGACGCCTTGCATCTAGCTCTACGAAGCCTTGGAATCGGCCCCGGCGACGAGGTGATCACCACGCCGTTCACGTTCGCCGCCACGAGCGAAGCGATTGGGATCGTCGGCGCGACGCCGGTCTTCGTGGACATCGATCCGGATACGTACAATCTCGATCCCTCGAAAGTCGAGGCCGCGATGACGCGTAGGACTCGGGCTATTCTGCCGGTCCATCTCTACGGCCGGCCGGCACCGATGGTTCCTATTATGGAGATCGCGCGTAAGGCGCAGCTCTTCGTCGTAGAAGATTGCGCACAGGCCATTGGAGCTCGCATCGGTGGCCGTCAAGTCGGCACCTTCGGCGATTTCGGTTGCTTCAGTTTCTTCCCCTCAAAGAACCTGGGCTGCTACGGTGACGGCGGGTTGCTAACGACTGCCTCCGAAGATCTGGCCGAGCGAGCGCGGATGCTGCGCGTACACGGTAGCAAAATCAAATATGCTCATAGCAGCCTAGGAATCAACAGCAGGCTCGATGAGGTGCAGGCTGCTATTTTGCGCGTGAAATTGCGACATCTCGATGGATGGAACCTGGCGCGCCGTGCCGCTGCGTCGCGTTACAACGTGCTGTTAGCGGAAGTCCCCGGGGTGAAAACCCCGACGGCCGACAGCGGCGGCCAACACAGCGTGTTTCACCAATACACCGTCCGCGTAGACGACCGCGCAGCCGTACAGGCGTGCCTGGCGAAGGCACAGATTCAGAGCATGGTTTACTACCCTATTCCTTTGCATCTGCAACAGGTCCACGCCGACCTCGGCTACACCCCGGGCTCGATGCCGCATTCCGAAAGAGCCGCACAGGAGGTCCTATCGCTCCCGATATTTCCGGAGTTGTCGAGCACCGACCAAGTTCGCGTAGCGATCGCGCTGCAGGACGCATTGGCGGTATTGGATCCGGCATGAACGTCGTAACCATAATCGGGGCCCGCCCGCAGTTCATCAAAGCTGCCGTGATGTCGGCGTACCTGCGCACCCGCGCACGCGAGGTAATGATTCATACCGGCCAGCATTACGACGCTCAAATGTCGCAAGTGTTCTTCGACGAGTTGGCGATGCCGGAGCCGGATTATCATCTCGGTGTCGGCTCCGGCGGGCACGGGGAGCAGACGGGCGAGATGTTAAAGCGGCTCGAGCCGATTTTGCAACAGGAACGTCCCGAGATGGTGCTTGTATACGGCGACACGAATAGCACGCTCGCGGGAGCCCTTGCCGCCAGTAAACTGCAGATTCCAATCGCCCATGTCGAAGCCGGGCTACGATCGTTCGACCGATCGATGCCCGAAGAAATCAATCGCGTTGTAACCGACCACCTTTCAACGTTGCATTTCGCTCCGAATCAGCGAGCCAAAGCGCAGCTCGAATCCGAAGGCATACAGGGCGCGGACGTAACCGGCGATCTGATGATCGATCTGCTAAGATGGACGCTCCCAACGCTGCAGCCCGGCAATACCATCATTTCCAACCTACGGCTCCTGCCGAAAGAATATGCGGTCGTAACGATCCATCGGGCATCAAATACCGATGACGAAGGCCGCTTTTCGCGCATCGTGAAGGGCTTGCGGTCGATTGGAATGCCCGTCGTCTTTCCCGTCCACCCGCGCAGCCGGGGCCTCGCCGAACGATATGGCTTGAGCATACCGAAGGGGGCGATCCACATGTGCGCTCCGCTATCGTATCGCGGGATGCTTTCGGTCATGCGCGATGCCAAGGTGATTCTGACCGATTCGGGCGGAGTCCAAAAGGAAGCACATGCATTGGCCGTGCCGTGCGTAACTTTGCGCGAAACGACCGAATGGACGGAGACGCTCATTGACGGTTGGAACGTCCTAGCGGGCGACGACCCCGCGGCGATACGGGCAGCCGCGCTTCGCCCGTCGCCCAGCGTGCCGCCGGCGCCCTATTTTGGCCACGGTCATGCCGCGCAACAGATTGGCGACATCGTGCTTCGCGGACGGCCGGGCACGCGAGCGGCCCAGGAACTCTTCGTATGATGCTCAGCGTTCGTCGCCAATTGGCGCTCTCCAACAAAGCAGCGACCTTCGTTTCGTTGGGGGTGGCGGGATTCGCGCTGGTCCTGTGCTGGATACTCCTGGGCGGCTCGAAGCACTCGTACGCGGCCGCTGTGGTCCTCGCATTTTTCCCCTTCGGCTGTTATCTTGCGGCATACCGCCCGATGATCTTCCCGTTTGGTCTGTTCGCTCTGCTCTTGCCGTTTGATAATCTTTTGGATTTTTCCAGCTTTGGAACGCTTACCAAACTCATTGCCGGCGTTTCGGCGCTTTGCGTCTTCTTGTGGACGGTCCGCGAGCGTCGTTTTATCGCGCCGCCTCGGGCCCTTTTCGTATGGATCGCGTTCTTGGGGTGGGCGGCGGCGACGAGCTTCTGGGCTTTGAACGTGACCGACGCGATACCGATGCTCGTAACCTATATTTTACTCATCGGACTTTTCGGTGTGATGTCCGTCGTCGAGATATCGCACAAGGACCTCTGGTTTGTCCTGGCGGCGGTCGTGGGCGGCGGGCTCATAGCCGCGATCTACGGAGCCTATTACTACCACACCGTGGGTCCCCAGCCGGATGGTCTGGCGCGACTCTTCGTCCGGGTCGGCGAAAACCGCACCATCGATCCCAACCACTTCGCGAACGGGCTGCTGCTCCCACTCGCGCTCGTACTCACGATGTTTTGGTCGACAAAGCGTCTTCTCCTAAAGGCCGGATACTGCGTGGCGATCGTCACCATCCTTGCGGCCATGTATTTTGCCGCATCGCGAGGAGCGTTTCTGGGCGTGACGGCGATGTTCGCGTTCTTCTTACTCTTTGGGCGCCACCGGCTACAAACGCTCGCGACCGTGACGCTGGTTGCCCTGGTCGGCGTCATCTCGGGGAGCAGCATCCTTCAACGCTTCGCGGTGGCCGGGTCGACCGAGGGTGCCGGACGCCTTTCGTTGTGGCGTGTCGGCTATCACGCGTTCACAAAGCGCTGGCTTTCAGGCTGGGGTGTAGGCAATTACAAAAACGCCTACGATGCCTCTTTCCTTTCGGTCTATCAGGATCATCCGAATCCGTGGCATTTTGCCGCTCACGATCTCATCGTTTACAGCAGCGTGGAATTCGGAATCATCGGCCTCATCTTAGTATTGGCCGGGTTTGTGTCCGCATTTCTCATCGTCCGATCCATTGGGAAGAACCACCCGTTGTTCGATTTTCGGATTGCGGTTCAAGGGGCGATCATCGCCATGTTTGTCGTGTCGTTGACGGTGGACATCCTCTGGTACAAATATCTTTGGATGGCCTTTATCGCAGCGGCGCTCGTACGTTCCGCGGGGAGGCACCATGTTAACCGGCACGGCACCTAAGGATGCTCCGACGGTAATACCCTACTTCCGCCCCTCGATTAACGAAAGCGATATCGCGCGCGTCGCCGAGTGCCTGCGTAACGGCTGGCTCACGAGCGGATCCCGGGTGGCGCTTCTCGAGAGCACTTTTGCCGAAATGGCCGGCGTGAAGCACGCGATCGCCATTAATAGCTGCACTGCGGGGATACTCCTCGGCCTTATCGCCCTCGGCGTCGGCCCGGGCGACGAGGTGATTTTACCTTCCCTTTCATTTGTTGCCGCGGCAAATTGTGCAATTCAGCTTGGGGCGACCCCGGTTTTTTGCGACGTTTCGCCGGAGACGCTTTCCTGCAGCGCCGCCACCATCGAACCGCATATTTCCGCCTCGACCAAGGCCCTGGTCGTGATGCAGTATGCCGGGGCACCGATCGGCATCGCGGAGATATGCGCCCTCGCAAAGCGCCATGGCATCGCCGTGTTGGAGGACGCCGCGCTCAGCGTCGGGATGCACGATCGCGGTAGCTGGGCCGGCGTACATTCGGATGGGGCCGCCTACAGCTTTTATGCGACCAAAAATGTCACCTCGGCGGAGGGCGGGATATTCGTGACGCAACGGGATGACGTCGCGCAGCTCGTCCGTAGCCACGCGTTGCACGGCCTCTCGCGCGATGCGTGGAAGCGTCACGAGACGGCCCGGCCCTGGCAATACGACGTGGAAACGATCGGTCACAAAGCCAATCTGGCGGATCCGCTGGCGGCACTCGTCCTCTCGCAGCTCGGGCGTCTGGAAGAATTCCAGGCCCGGCGCGATCGGCTGGCGGCCTTCTATAACCAGCTCTTCGAGGGAGTCGACGGGATCGAGCCCGTCGCCCCCGAGCTGGGCCCCGCAGACCGCCACAGCTGGTGCTTTTATGCCGTGCGGATCGATCCGGAAAGGACCGGCTACACGCGGGACGACGCCATCGAGTATCTGCGCGCGCGCGGCATCGGCACAAGCGTTCACTACATCCCCACGCACCGGTTCCGCGCCTACGCGACATTCGCGGGTGCCGACCTGCCGGTCACCGAGCGAGCCTTCCCGGAACTGCTCTCGCTGCCGCTTTTTCCGGACATGAGCATGGCCCAGGCCGAGCACGTCGCCCTCACCCTAAAGAAGACGATTGCAGTCGCTCGCCTGGCCGGAAAGGAGGCAAGAATTTAACCATGTCTTTACACTATCTTTACACAAATGGTCTTGCTTGCGGCCTTTAGAGATTCATAAACGCGTCCGAAGACCCGGGTATGAAGACCTGGTCAGCGGCACTCGCCATACTCGTCCTCAGCGCTTGCGGCGGCGGCGGCTCGGGGGCATCCTCCGTGCCATCGCTCCCAAACACCGTCGCGCCCGGCCAGGGCGCCCTGACTGGCGGTAATTCGACGCCAACTCCGCCAGGCGTTAATCCGACGCCCACTCCGACAGGCGTTAAGCCCACGCCCACCCCGCCCGGCGCTAAGCCG
>Ga0207416_1001527_pt1 | contig 29921 bp, 29 predicted proteins | sample PaiPotPPM11metaG_FD_184107 | JGI IMG/M metagenome (GOLD analysis project Ga0207416, IMG submission 184107) | Iron sulfur acid spring bacterial and archeal communities from Banff, Canada, to study Microbial Dark Matter (Phase II) - Paint Pots PPM... ... | reverse complement strand
GGAGCAGCCGGCGGGGTGAGGCGGGAGTGCGCCTTTGTCCATTGTGTGTGATTTTGTCGGATTCACGTCCGCGATGCCGCGCCATGGCAGCGCCTTCGTTCGGACCGGGCCACGCCCCACCGTGACCCATGCCAACATCGAGGAGCGGGCGATTGCGACACGAACATTAGGGAGTACCGCATCGATGGCTACCACTATCCGCCTCACCGTTAAGGAACCAGACTTCGTCCCAGACGGCCATTGTCCGGGGGACAGTGGCCTCGCCAACTATCGACACCCTATGGTCGAACCATTTACCCTTGACCGGGTACAATGTCAAAAGTTGGTAGGGAGTGCGTCAACCGTGGCCACGTTACGCGAGGTGCGGCGGCGAAAGTTCCTGAATCAGCGGGAACTGGCCGAGCGCGCCGGCGTGTCGCGCGCCACGATCAATGCAATCGAGGCAGGTAAGACACGTCCATATATGCATACGATTAGGGCGATCGCCGGGGCGCTCGGAATCGATCCGGTGGAGGTGGACTGGCAGCCAATGGCGGATCAGGGCTATGATGAGGCACACCAATGGACCCTTGCTCGGGCACGGCCGGCGCGGTAACGACCGGATGAAAGGTGGCTGGCGCTAATGCCCTTCCCGAGTTCCGTGCGTGTCCAGTATGCCCGAAACCCGCTGAAGGAAGTGATCTGCCAACTCCGCTTCCCCGCGGTCTTGGCGATCTCGGCTAACCCGCCCTCCGATTTCCAGGAAGCGATCCGGCAGGAATATCCGCTCTATGAGCCCTCCGTGCCGCTCGAACAACTGCCCGAGGACGTGAACCGAGTGATCGCCAGCATAGGCATTTCGTTCCCGCTAGGAGGGCGGACGCACGCATTCACTACGCTCGACCATCGTCGCATGGTTACGCTCTCGCAAGATGCGATAGCGTTAACCGACCGCACGTATGTCGACTGGCCCTCTTTTCGAGCAAACCTGCGGTTCGTGGCCGACTGGGTCCGACGAATCTACCGTCCTGTTCTATTTACACGAATCGGACTTCGTTATCAGAATTTCATCGATCGAGAAGAGTTGCATATTGAGGATGTCCCCTGGGCTGCACTTATCCAGCCGTCGTTCGCTGGGCTTATTGCCACCGAGGAGATCGGCGCGGAGATACACAGTATCGATGCACGGACTATCACCAGGCTGGCTATAGAGCCCGAATCTTTCGTTCTTATTCGGCACGGGCTCTTCGATGCGGCCGGCACGGGCCACCGGGGATTCGTGATCGATTCCGACTTTTACACGCAGGCGCAAGTGAGGAGCGATGGCGAAGATGCCTTCTCTATTCTCGACGAGTTCCACCGGATTTCCGGCGACCTTTTTCGGTGGGCCATCAAGCCGAGACTTACCGCCGCGCTTGGCGATGGCCATTGAGGCAGCGGACGCCGAGCGAACCTCTCCCGCTACGCGGGTCGGTGCTCTTCAGCGAGCCCTGTGCTTTGTCCTTGTAGTCGATCGCTACGCGCTGAAGATCGAGGGAATACTGGACTATTGTCGCGAAGTCGCTACACGAGCAGAGACCCCCGGTGCGGCAGTCGTCTACGGATCGGAAAGGACGACGCTCGGTACTGCCGAGTTGTCGCGGCACGATATTGCGACGTGTGCTCCGGGCGGTGCCGCCGAGTGGCGTAACGCGTCCGTGCCTTCGGATGAAGCCTTCGTGGCTGCGTACCGTTTCGATGCCGTTGATGTGGCGTTGCCTGCGAACGTGGGGGCTCCTATGTCTGTGTCCGAGTTGGCAGCCATGTGGCACACGATCAGCAAGCCAGACCCGTCCGAGCAGGTCACAATACCACCGGAGGCGGAGGACTACCCGTTCTAGGGATGGCGGCGGAATCAGGGATCTACCAGGATCTTGCGTCAGTGCTGACGCAGGGAGATATCCTCTCTGGTGTACCCCATCTCTTCCTTACGGGCGAGCTTACGGAAGTGCGAAATAACACCTTCCCCGGCGGACAACCTGGATTGAAGCGGTACCGATACATCGCGAAGCCGACACAGGACGAGCAGGATGCCGGATTAGTGCCGCCCGGTGGCTATCGCATCGCGACGCCCGAAGGCGCGCCGGTCGTGGCAAATGGCCAGTTCTCCAACGCCATCATGCTGACATATGGATGTGACATCGATCACAATCCCAGGCATAGGATGGTGGCGCTCGTGCGACCTTTGGCACAGATAAATGACGAGGGCCAACGTAATCGTATTCGCAACAACTCAAACCTCTACTCTTTCCACCTGCCCGCCTATTCGGAAGGGCTAGAGGAATCGTTTGTTGACCTTCGCAGGATAACCTCGATGCACCCGGACGCGGTGGACAGGTGCCGGCGCGTCGTTAGCCTGAGCGATACAGGGATTGCGGCGTTCTTTACCCAGTTCTTCCGATTCCTCACTCGTCAAGTCGTATCACCTGTAATTCCTGCACAGAGATAGCCTAGTTTCTCGTTCTCCGTGTTCGTAGCCGCCTCCGGGCGACTTTTCCATGCCTGCCCCACCGCGGATCGCCATGCCCGTCATGCTCGGGCCCGGAGGCGCGAGCGTCACGATGCCGGGTAGTTCGCCGAGCCAGAGATGACAGAAATGCCAGTACTGGCGAGCCCGCCTCGGACGGCACGCCGCGAGGCGGCCAGCCTTCTCGGCGTGGGCGACGGCCACGTGGCGAAGGCCGAGCGCGTCGCCAGGGCGGACCCGGCGGTGTTCGGGTAACGGCGCCGGGTAGCTAACGGTCCCGGACGCGCCGCAGCAGCTCGCGCGCCACGGTGCCGGTGTCCGTCGCCGCCGGTGGCTCGGCGGTGGTCCCGGACCCGATGCCCATCTCCTCCAGCCGCACCACGCGCCAGGACAGGCCGGCGAACAGCCGCCGGGCGCAGAAGCATCCAGCCGCAGAGGCGCGGAAGCGGTATCGGCGCTGCGCCACCTGTGGACCGAAGCTGGCCGCGGACTGAAGTCGCCAGTATGACGGTGCCTGGAAGGGCAGTTGGCGAGCAAGAACGCATAGTACAAGCGCGCCAGAATGGCGCGCCAGCGCGTCCTCTCACGTGTGGCGTCCCGCAGGTATTTTCAACCAGGCTTGCCTCTCCCGTTGTCATGACGCACCGATGGCTTGGCGGTGCTAGAGTGTGAATTGGGGCGGCATTCCGCTCGCTATCCAAGTGCAAACAATCTTCACCCTGAATGCCTATTGATACATCGCCGAATGATGGCTACCCTCGGAGTGCCCACGACAACGTCACGGGCGGTGCATTTGGACCAGAAAGCAGAGGGGCTGAGTGGCCTACTTTGACGAACTAATCGCCAGCGTTTCCGATGCTCAATTGCGCCGGTCGTTGGCCGGTGAGCTGTCCCGGCTTAAGGCACGGATGTCGTTCGGCTTGGTGTTCGAGCGCCACATTCCCGAGACAGGCGTGCTCCCAGGACTTCGGCCACGCCGTGGCTCGCTCGTCGCGGTCCGGGATAATTTGCAGCGAACCTACGTCGTCGAGGAGTTGACTGAATCTAAGGCCGTACTTTGTGATTCGACGGATGGCACGTCGCGGGAGGTTGGCCTCGAGGACGTCCTCATGGTAGCGAGCTTCGGCCGGCCGATCTACCCGGCACTGACTTCGCTCGGGTCCATTGAGAGGAGTTCTGAACGACCGTCCCACTCCGTGATCAACGGCGAGAACTACCACGCGCTTCAACTTCTCACGTATCTCTTGGCCGACCAGGTGGACTGTATCTACATTGACCCTCCCTACAACACGGGAGCGCGCGACTGGACGTATAACAATCACTTCGTCGACCGCAACGACAGTTACCGGCATAGCAAGTGGTTGTCCTTCATGGAGAAGCGCATGCGCTTGGCAAGACGGCTGCTCAAGCCGGACGGCGTGCTAATCGTCACGGTTGATGAGAACGAGGTGCGCCACCTTGGCATGCTGCTGGAGCAGCTCTTTCCCGATGCCCTTCTGCAGATGGTGTCTATCTGTATCAATCCGAGCGGGGCCTCGGGAGAGGGTCTTTCCCGGGTCGATGAGTACGCCTTTTTCTGCTTCTTCGGGACCTCTAGACCTGTCGCTGTATCAGACGACATGCTCACCGAGACCACGAGCAAACGCGAGGTCGCAATCAGGTGGGAGTCCCTCATGCGTGGCGGTAACGCTTGGTATCGCGCCAGCAGGCCGAACTTGTGCTATCCCATTCTGCTCGATCCCCACGGACGCAGCATCGTTGGGGTCGGCGAGCCGCTCCCATTTCGCCGGGAGCGAGATGCTGACGATCAGGAGGAAAGAGAGCGGCCAACCGTTATCGACGGGTGCCCGGTCGCCTGGCCGGTCCGATTGGACGGAAAACTCGGCATTTGGAGAGTAGACGCTGCGCGACTGATGCAATTGGTTGAGAAGGGGTACGCGTACGTCTCCTCCACCGATACGGAGCGCGGTACCTGGACAATCCGGTACGTCATGAGTGGAACCATAGATGCGATCGACGCGGGCCTGATCGAGGTTCTGGGTACAGGCGAACGGGGGCAAGCCCTGCTTCGCCGGACAGCAGCACGACGAACGACCGCCAAGACTGTATGGCACAGGGGACGCCACACTGCTGGGGGGGCTGGTGGAACGCACCTATTGGTGGCGCTCCTCGGTGAGCGAGACCTATTCCCGTTCCCCAAGTCTGTCTACGCGGTTCGTGACTGCATTGAGGTGGCAGTCGGTGATCGACCAAACGCGCTCATTCTCGACTTCTTTGCCGGGTCGGGCACCACGCTTCAGGCCACGTGCATGCTCAATCGCGAAGATGGCGGACAGCGACGATGCATACTCGTTACTAACAATGAAGTCGAGGAAAAGCAGGCCATTAACCTGAACAAGCAGGGCTTCTTCAAGGGCGACCCTGAATTCGAAGCCCACGGCATCTTCGAGCGGGTCACGGTCCCGCGCTGCAGTGCGGCGCTAACGGGAGAGACTGCCAAAGGCATTCCCACGCCCGGCAATTACCTCGATGGGACGCCGTACCGCGACGGCTTTGAGGAGAACGCCCAGTTCTTCCGGCTTGACTATCTGGATAAAGACGAAGTCGAGCTTGGCAGGGCTTTCGAAGCAATCAATCCCTGCCTCTGGTTGATGAGCGGCTCGCGAGGTACGAACCGGCTCAACGAAGTCGCGAATCAGGGCTGGGCCATCGCTGAGGGTGGGGCATATGCCGTCCTATTCGATGAAACACGGCTGCGGAGCTTCAAGAAGGCTCTTTCATGCTCAACAGCCGTCGAGCGCGTGTTTCTGGTGACCGACTCCGAGGAGGCATACGCCGAGATGGCGGAGGCCCTTGGGGGACGCTGGCCCACCTCGATGCTCTACCGCGACTATCTGCGCAACTTCCAGATAAACACCGAGGAGACGCAATGAGGGTTCAGCTCAAGGAGTTCCAAACTGCCTGCGTCACGGACCTGTATCGGCGATTCCGGCTCGCGTTTGCGGAGGTCCGCGCGGGAGGGGATCGTCAGGCCATCGTGTTGTCCTCCCCAACGGGCTCGGGGAAGACGCTCATGGCGACGGCGTTGATTGAGCAGATCATAGAGGGCGACGGCAGGTACGCCGGGCTGGACGGCGTGAGCTTCCTCTGGCTCAGCGATCAACCGGAGCTGAACGAACAATCGCGACGAAAGATTCTCGGGACGTCGAACGTGCTCGGCGTCTCCGACCTCGTGACGATCGAGAACACCTTTGACCAAGCCGAATTCGGGCCTGGTCATCTCTATTTCCTCAACACCCAAAAGCTCGGCAAGGAGCGGCACCTGGTCATGCCGAGCGACGAGCGCACGTACACAATCTGGGAGACGATCGCCAACACGGTCCACAAGAATCCCGCGGCACTCGTCTTGATCCTCGACGAGGCCCATAAGGGGATGCTCCAGCGGCGGGCGGACAGCGAGCTGGCGGCGACCATCGTGCAGAAGTTCATCAAGGGATCTCCGGGAGAAATCCCGCCCATTCCGCTGATCGTGGGCATCAGCGCGACCCCGGATCGCTTCACGAATCTCCTGCAAGGGGTAACCGGCATCGTCCCTCGCTATGTGGGCGTGGACATCGCCGCTGTGCGCGAATCGGGCTTGATCAAGGACAAGGTGCTCGTTGTTCATCCTAAGACGGCTGTGGCCGCCGACTGGACGCTCCTCCGCGATGCCACCGAGACGTGGCTGCGATTGACCGAGCAGTGGTCAGTGTACAGCCATAGGGAGCAACTCGCGGGGGCAGTGCGGCCAATCCTCGTCGTCCAAGTCGAGGACGCTTCAGGGAAGCAAGTCACAGCCACCGACTTGCGCCGAACGCTCGACATCATCCGCCTGGCGGCGGGGCCGCTTGCTGACGGGGAAGTCGCGCACTGCTTCGAGGAGAAGCAGCCCATTTCCGTGGACGGAGTGACCGTCCGTCCGGTCGCGCCCTCGGACATCCAGGATGATCCGGACATCCGCATCGTCCTCTTCAAGCTCAGTCTGAACACCGGGTGGGACTGCCCGCGCGCCGAGGTGATGATGTCATTCCGTCGAGCGCTGGACTACACCTCCATCGCGCAATTGATCGGTCGGATGGTCCGGACCCCGCTCGCGCGGCGGGTAGAAACGGACGAGCTGCTGAACAGCGTGGCGCTATTCCTTCCGAACTACGACGCAAACGCCGTGGCGCGAGTAGTGCAGACGCTCACGACGCCCGGCGATGACCAGATCGCGTCAGATGTCGAGGTACGAGATGATCTCCCACGGGAACTCATCCGGGTTCCCGATAGCGAGGAGGCGTTCGCGCTGCTCGATGGCCTGCCCACGTACCGCGCCCGGCGCGTCCCTCCCATGTCCAACGTGAAGCGCCTGGTAGGGCTTGGCCGCTATCTGTCACAGGACGAGCTGCGGCCGGAGGCGGCCGGTGAGGCCAAGGACACCGTCCTCGGGGAGCTGGACGAGCAGCGAAGCTCGCTGGCAGGTGATGCCCAGTTCCGGGGGCAAGTCGCGGGCCTGACGGAAATCGAACTCATTGGGCTGGCGGTCGAGATCGGTGGAGGCCAGACCATTACGGAAGCGCGTAGGGTGAAGCTCGACGAGGCGAACCTCGACCAGCTCTTTGCTGCATGTGGTCGGCGGCTCGGCGAAGGGCTGCATTTGGCGTATGTCAAGCGCCGAGCTGACGCTGCCATCGACGCCTCGGCGGCGAAGCGGGAACTCTTGATCCTCATCAATCGACCCGCTGTCGGTGATCGGCTGGAGCATGTCTGCCTCGAAAGGATCAGCCAATGGATGGGGCAGTACCAGCCGGCCGTCAACGGGCTGCCGGAGGAGGCCAGGGCTAGCTACAGCCGGATTCGGCGGACCGCCCAGGCCGCTGAGCCCGCGCCATTCAAGCCGTTGTTAACGATTCAGGGATCGGCGAGTAGCGAGAGCTGGCCGAAGCATTTGTATGTCGATCCCACCGATATGAGCTTCAAGACAAGCGTCACTGGATGGGAGCGATCCGTCCTTGATGTGCTGCTGGGTCGCTCCGAGACTCGATGGTGGCTGCGGAATCCTCCTCGCAAGGAGTGGTCCTTCTCGGTCGTCTACAAGGATGAGCACGGGGACGAGGCCAACATGTACCCGGACTTCCTGGTCGTGCGCCAAGAGCAGACCGGGCTCGTGGTGGACATCGTTGAACCGCATCGCACGGATGAAGGCGATACCGCCAGGAAGATGCTCGGGCTGGCCGAATACGCGGCACGGCATGGTGAGCGCTTCGGGCGCATCCTGATCGTGGCGAAGACGAGCGACGACATCTTCCGCAGCATTGACCTCAACGATGAGGCGGCACGAGGGGCGGCGAAGGCCGTCACAACAACACAATCAGTCGTCCGCCTGTTCACGGACCATGGCCTGCCCGTCAGTTGAGGCGCCAGCCTATTGTGCTCGGGTGACCGCCGCAGCACTAAGGGACATCTACCTGCCGTTCCAACCGAAGGCCGCCAGGAATAGGCAGTTCGTCCTCTAGTCGTTTGACATCCTCGATCGTCCCTTTGCGGCGGAAGTAATCTTTCCGGGCCATCGAGAGGTCATGCTCGCGCGTGGCTGCAGACGTCGCCTCTGGACGGGTTACCACGAGTGCGTTGGTAGCAGTGGCGCTCATAGGGTTACCACGAGTGCGTTGGTAGCAGTGGCGCTCATAGGATTTCCTCTCCTGTACCCGTTCACCATAAGCAACGGATATTACAGTGTCATCTCCCCCTGTGTCCAACCGTCACTTAATGCTACCCGTCTGGGCCACTTCCCCTTACCGCGCCTGCCCCACCAGCCGGAGTCGAGAGTTAAAGTGATGCTGCTAGCATTGCCTGTGCCAAGACGGCTGCGGCGGCTCCGGCAACTCGTACATGGAAGTCTTCATTAAAGCAGCCGACCGATCTTCCGTTGAGGCACAGGACGCCGAGTTTACGGTTCCCTGCCATGATTGGATAGGCGAGTATGGAGTCGTACGGTGTCAGCGCGATAGGTCGGTCCGGACGCGGTTGATAGATCTCGGAGTGTTGGATGTCATGATCGATTTCGTACTTGCCGCTGACGAAAGCCATTCCAGCGACGCCACGTTCTTTGGGAAGCAGATCTGTTCGAGTACTGAATCGCCGCACGTCTTTGGAATGATCATCCACACCAACCCCGTAGGCAATCGTTAGGTAGGGTTCTGATGGTAACGGGACCGCCACGCTCCCCTGGCAGGTGATCTTCGCACCGATCAGTTCGAAGACGCCGTAAAGTACGTACGCGACGACCTGCTGCATTGCAACTGTTCGGTCTGTCTCTGGTGTGCTAAGCACGTCGCGAAAGTCTTGTAGCGCTCCTAGCCAACGAATTTGCTTGGCCAACGTGGCATCGTACTCCTGGAGACGCTGCACCCCTGCGATCTTGACTTGCTCGCTCAGGCGCCGTGATTGTTCCTCAAGATCGGCATTTTCCTTCTGAAGCCGTACGAGCGTCCCTACTTGAAGGTCGCGCTGTTCAATGGCAGCCTTACGTTCAGCCTCCGCAACTGCGCATGCACGGTCAGCATTTGCGGCAATCTTTTGCTTGCCATACCCCCACAGGAAGAAAGTGCAGAGTATAAGGAAGACGGCAACTTCCGACCAGCGCGGAAAAGTGTGTGTGGCAGTCGTCGCCAACCAAGGGGCAATCGTCCCGAATAGCAGCCCGTCAGTGCGAGACGCGAGGACTCCGATCGCGACGCCAGTAACCAGGAAGCCGAGACCCCCCAACCAAACCTTGCGAAGCGGAACGGGGACAATTTCTGTCCAGACATCGTAGCTCTCCCGGCATTTGCTAATGAGCCACGTCAGAATTGAGTGCATGGGGGAGCGGACGCCTTCCGTTGATCTGCGCAAGTATCAGCGCTAACACAAGAGGTGTCAAAACCGTAATCTTTGGGCGCGCCCAGTTACGACCCGAGAGCGCATATTTCGGACCATCGCGCCGCCGTAGCATTCACTGATATGAACGGGCGAATTCGCAGACCTCTAGGAGCTTATTGTTCCAGCCTCCGCTCCTGCTGCTTTCGGTTCCCAATGTCGGCCAGCCGCGCTCCTGGCCGCCGGGGCATGATCAGCACCTGCTGGCCGGCAGGCCGCATCGCGAGCCGAAGAAGCCACCGCCCCATCATGCGCTCCCCGCGCCATCGGATGGCGGCCCCGGCACGTAGTGCAGCAAGTCGCCAACGTCGCAGCCGAAGTAGCGGCACAGCTTTTCCAGCGTGGGGAAGTCCAGCCGCGTCGCGGTCCCGTAGTAGAGCGTGTGCGCAGTGGTCCGGCTGATGCCGGCGCCGCGCGCCAGGTCCGTGATGCCCTCGCGTCGCGCGCCCAGTAGCGTCGATACCCGGTTCTCGATCATCGCCCCCTCCATCTCCCACTCCCCATAGTGTACGGCTAGTTGGACGATTTTACAATGATACTCTACGAAACGCTTGACAAGCTGTACAAAATGCCGTACACTACGTACAGATAGTTGAACGTAACGTATAGCAAGGAGCAAGCAGATGGTCATGATCAGCGCCCCCGTCACCCCCGCCTGGATCAGCGCGAACGAGCGCGCCTACCAGAATCGCCTGGCTGGCCGCGTGGTCACCCCGGTCGCCGCCGGCGTCTACCAGTGCCCCAGCAGCAAGGCTGACGGCACGCTGTACACCCAGCGCATCGTCAATGTTGGCCAGCTCCAGGCGACGTGCGATTGCCCGCATGGGCAGCACGGCACGGCTGGTCACTGCTGGCACAGCGCCGCCGCCCTGGCCGCCGAGGTGCGCCGGGTGAGCCGCCTCCGCCCCAGCGCCGAGGAAGCAGCCCGCAGAATGGCCCGGTTCGCCCGGCGCTAGCCCTGCTGGCGTGCGGCCCAGGCGGAACCCCCGCCGGGGCGCCGGCCCATCCCCGGGGCTGCCGGACGTCGGCAATCGGCGAGAGCAGGGAGCGATCAATGCAGCGGGTAGTCATCATCACGGCGACAATGGCGGACGGCACCGTCATTCGGGAGCTGGTCCGCGCCTTCGAGCCCTTCACCGCGGTGGCGCTGGCCTTCCGCGCCGACCCCGACTGTGTGCGCCTGGTCTGGCACGTGGCGGACCCGCCGCCACCGCCGGCCCTCTCCGCGGCCCTCGGCAGGCTGCCGCTGTCCCAAGCGGCCGCGCTCGCCACGGGCCTGGCCCAGCTCGCAACCATCGACCCCGGCGACCCCGACGCGTCCGGGATTCCGTGGTGAGGGAGCAGTACCATGCACGAGCACGCCTGGTCGTTCACCTTCCGCGCCGGCGGCTACGACGCGCGCTGCCCCTGCGGCTTGGCCCTCGCGGTCGAGGAACACCCCGATGGCCGTTCCGTCTGGGAATGGACGCACCATGGGCGGATCCCGCCGCCGGCCATGATGCTGGACGCCATCCCGTCCGTTGGCCGTGCCCGTCGCGCCTGGCACCGGACTCGCGGCAGCCCCAACTGAGCGCCGCGGGCCGTTGCTGTGCAGCGTACGCAGCAACGGCCCGCAACGATGCCCAGCAGCGCGTCGAGCGGATGCTACGCACGCGAGGCCGCCGGCTGCCAAATATTGCCAAGCACCCCAGTGGAACCGAGCGCGACGCTTGCCTAGTAGCCGCCAGGCAAGTGCTCAGCAGGTTTCCCCACCCATCTCCCCGCTGCACAGCAGCCCTAGCCCGATCTGCCTAGCGCTGCTGAGCGCCACGTAGCACGCCGTATGCTTCCGATAAGGTGGGAGCCTGTTGAAAAAGCCACGATCGTGTACCGCTCGGTCGTTTCTTGGAGCCGTTCGAGGTCGAAAATGGACGCTGCAGCGCTTGTTATCAGCCCGTACAGGGGTCGATTACGGGGCAAGTCCATCCTCGATTGGGCCGACAAGGGCTTTTCAACAGGCTCGCGGTTTATCGGCAAAAATAGCTCCGGCAGCCTGGTCGGCAAGCGGCGAGGGAGGGTGACGATGCGGCGCCAGTTCGGACAGTTGCGGGCCTCCCTTGCGCATCGTTACCGCGCCCCGCGGCGCGACACGAGCGCCCTCCGGTGGTCTCTCCTCGCGCTCGCGCTGCTCGCGGTCCTGGTCCTCCTCTTGTGGAAAGTCCCCGAGTGGCACGTCGCCGCCGTCGCCTATACCGGTCCCAGCGCCGCGCACGACCGCATGAGCGACGAGAATGCGATGCGCGCCACCCTCGCGCAGATCATCGGCGGCGGCGTCCTCCTCATCGGCCTGTATTTCACGGCGCGGAACCTGCAGGTCGCGCAGCGGAACGTGCATGCCACGGAGGAAGGCAAGATCACCGATCGCTTCTCGAAGGCGATTGAACAACTGGCGAGCGACAAGCTGGGGATTCGCTTAGGCGGCATCTACGCACTCGAACGGGTCGCTAGAGACTCGGAACGGGATCACGGTCCGGTGCTGGACGTACTCACCGCCTATGTCCGTGAGTATGCGCCTTTCCCACTCAAAGTACAGCGTCAGCGGAGGACTACTTCACGGAATCCTAGACACAAACAATCTGCCGCGTCAACCGGAGTGTCGGAGAAGATATACCAGCAGCCCACCGATATTCGGGCAATCTTCACTGTTATCGGTCGCCTTCAACGGATCTTTGGCGACGACCGCTATCACCGGATCTTTGGCGCGGGTAAGGACTACCACCTCGATCTCAGAGCCACCAATCTGGCGAGGGTCCCTTTTCGGAAGACCTGGTTAATGGGAGCCATCCTGAGTGACGCCTTTTCCCTTCGTTCCGACCTGACCGAGGCCCACCTGGAAGGAGCCCACCTGGAGAATGCCAAGCTGGTCTGGTCTTTCCTGAATGGAGCCCACCTGGAAGGAGCCCACCTGGAAAGAGCCATCCTGCGCGCGTCCAAGCTGAATGGAGCCCATCTGAATGGAGCCCATCTGAATGGAGCCATCTTTTACCTCGCCGACCTGACCGGGGCCGACTTGACTGGCACCCATGACCTGACGGAGAAACAACTAATGGAAGCAAGGACCTACAAGAAAGCCATCCTCCCCAGTCACCTTAGTCACTTTCGGACTCCCGAACCAGGGGATTAGCGAGCACAAAAGATGGTTAACGACGATCGATGACGATAAGAGGGAGCAATCTAGGCTACGCGTATCCACCATCAAAAGACTACAGAGAGGACATACCCACGGACGTAGCGATTTCTCAAAGGGAGGTGGCAGCCCTCACTATTATCGCCAACTGGCGCTTCGTCGTTGACTCCTACCTCGACGCCGCCGTCGACAGCCCGCACACCCGCCGCGCCTACCGGCGGCACCTGCAGGCCGCCTTCGCCTGGCTGGGCGTCACCGCCGTGGCGGACCTGAGCGGGGCGCAACTCGCCGCCTACCGCGCCCACCTCGCCGGGGGCGGCCTCGCGCGGGCGTCGCAGAGCCAAGCCCTGGCCGCCCTGCGGAGCTTTCTCCATTGGTCCGGGACCATGGGCGCGCACCGGCTGCCCGCCGAACTCGTCAAGGCCGCGCTGCGCACGCCCCGATCGACCGTGCAGAAGCCCTACCAGGTGCTCAGCGAGCCGGAGATCGGCGCCACCCTGGCCGCGGTCACCCAACCGAGAGACAAGGCCCTGCTGGCGGTCATGCTGGGCGCCGGCCTGCGCGCCGCCGAGGCGGTCGGCCTGGACATCGGCGACGTGCTGACCGACCAGGAAGGCGGCTCGGCCCTGCACGTGCGCCAAGGCAAAGGCCGCAAGGATCGCGTCGTGCCCATCCAGCCCGACGTCGCCAAGCTCCTGCGCGCCTACCTGGCCGCCACCGGCCGCCGGCTCGGCCAGGGCGGCCCGCTGTTCCGCGCCCACGATCGCGCCGCCGCCAAGCGGACCCGCGGCCGGCTCACCACCCGCGCCGCCGGCTACGTGGTGGCGCGCTGCACCGAAGCGGCCGGCATCGACGCCAAGCGGATCAGCCCGCACAGCCTGCGGCATACCTTCGCCATCCGCTCTCTGCGGATCAAGCGCGACGTGATCGCCGTCCAGAAGCTCCTAGGGCATGCCTCCGTCGCCACCACCCAGAAGTACCTCGACCATCTCGGCCTGGTCGAGCTGCGCGACGCCGTACTGTCGCTGCCGATTACCGGATAATGAAGGATCTACCGCCGTGTCCACCGCACCCGCTACGAAGGCCGTTGCCCTCACTGACAAGTTGCATCAGCACCTTCAAGCCGCCGCGCCGCCAGGCAAGATGGAAGCTCTAGCGAACGTCCTACTTTACCTGGCCCTCACGGATGGCCACACAACTCGGCAAGCGCTCGACCTGATCCAGCGTCTAGGGCTGGGCGGTGCGCAAGACCTCCAAAATCGCGGCTGGTAGCGGCGGGGATGGCCGAGCGCAACATCGCCGCCTTTTCCACTCCGCAAAACCCGCATAATCCGACGAACCCGCCGGAAACCGGGCCAATCCCTCGCCCCTACCGCCGGGGAACCGCCAACGAATGAGCGAGCGCACCATCGCCGAGGCTGCGGCCCAGCTCGGCGTCAGCGCCGACACCATCCGCCGGCGAATCAAGGATGGCTCCCTGCAGGCGCGCAAGGACGCCCATGGCCGACTGCTGGTACAACCGGCCGACGACGCCGGCGATGCCCCAGGGTCGCGCCAGGATGCCCCAAACCGGGGCCGCTACCTGCGGTCTGGGTGCCCCTCGGGCGCCGAGGCGGGGAAGTCGCGCGGCGGCGCGCTCAGGTCGCCGGCCCTGACCAGGCGCTCGGCGCTGACGGGGTCCGCCGTCGGCGGGTCGCGGTCGCGGCGCTGGACGCGATCTAGCCAGCGTCGGTACTCGGCGAGCTGGCCGAGCAGCGCGTCCAGGGCGCGCTCGAGGCGCTCCAGCGACTCGTGGAGGGGCTGGAGCTGCCCGGCGAGGCTCCGGAGGTACTCCTCGGGCGGGGACGCCTCGTGCCGGATGTCCTGCTGCAGGTCCCGGATGGTGGCGTCGAGCGGTGCGACATCCCGGACCCAGAACTCCCGGAAGGCGTCCAAGGCCCCAAGGACCGCGGAGGTCCTGGAGGCGACGTCGTCTCCGAGCCTGCGGAGCTTCTCGTCGAGGCCGGGCTGGCCTTCCATGGTCGTCTCCCACGTGGCGCGCTCGGCGTCCCGACCCTCAGCCGGCGACGAACCTACCACGCCTCGGGGCGTTCCGGCGTCGTACCGGCGCCGCCGCCGACCTTGCCGACGCGGGCGACGCGCCCCCTGCCCAGCCGCTCCTTGGCAGCCGCGCCGCCCTGCTTGCCCCACGCGCGGTAGCCCTCGGCGCCGTACTCGTCGCGGGTATCCTTCCCGCCGTGCGTCGCCCGCTCGGCGCCCGGCTGGGGGCCGCGCTGCGCCAGCATCCCGCTCCCCTCGCGGTCCATCGTTCGGCCGCTCGCCTGCCCTGGCGCGGCATCGCGCCGGGCTAGCGCTGGCCCGCCAGCTCCTGGGTTGCTTGCTGGTAGACGCCGAAGAGCTGCTGCAATCCCTCGCCGATGTGCGCGTCCACCACGCCGAACTGCTGCATGATGGTGACCGCGCGGGCGTTGAGCCGCTGCCACTCCTCCGAGTAGCGCAGCCGGCTGAGCTGGTCGCGGTCGCCCTTGATCAGGCAGAACCCGCCGAGCTCGCCGCCGTGCGGCTCCAAGGCCACCGGCTCGAAGCTCTCGATCTCGCCCTGCTGCTGCCAGCGCGTCCAGTGCTGCACGGCCTCCTGGAAGAGCTGCAAGGACTGCGCCTCGCGCCCGGCGATGGGCGCCCCCCAGCCGATGAAGATCGCCGCGTTGGCCATGGCGTCGCCCCTCCGTCTTTCCCGGCGGCTGTCCGTCAGCCGGGTCCGGGTCCGGGGCATGGTAGGGGGAGGCACAGCGCTCGTCAAGGCCGGCGGTCGACGCCGGGAACCAGGCGACAGGCAAGCTCCCGCACTTTACGTTAGCAGGTAGCGGTGTTATACTTGTTCGAGGAGGACGTGGTATGGCGACGGTGGGGGAGCGGCTGCGGTCGGCGCGGGAGCGGCGGGTGCTGACGCAGGCCGACCTGGCGACGAAGGCCAAGGTGACGGTGGTCGCCATCTCGCGCATCGAGAACGGCCGCCTGGACGGGACGCCGCGGCAGAGCACGGTCCGCCGGCTGGCGCGGGCGCTCAAGGTGGACCCCGCCTGGCTGCTGTTCGGTGAGCTGGTCGGCGAGTCGCCCACAACCCAATGACACAGCAGCGGCCGGCGGGTCGGAGTCGCTGGCCGCGCCCTGCCTCCGGTGCGGGGGCAGCGAGTACCGGTCAAGAGAGGATACCCAGTGACCAGCACCCAGCGCGCAGTATCGCACGACGAACAGGCAGCGTCCAGCGTCACGGCAAAGCGGCAGGCGCACAAGCGCGCGGACGGCGAGGGCAGCATCCGCCAGCGCGGCGACGGGCGCTGGGAAGCGCGGCTGTTCGTCGGCTGGCTGCCGGACGGCAAGGTCGATCAGCGCAGTGTGTACGGCAAGACGCAACAGGAGTGCCGGCGCAAGTTGACCGAGCTCCGCAAGCAGCGCGAGACCGGAACAATCATCGCCGCTGACCGCGCCGGCGCGACGATCGCCGGATTCGTCGAGCGCTGGCTCGCGGCAACGGCCGCCAGCGTGCGCCCCTCGACGCACAAGCGCTACGCGGCGCTGCTCCGCGTCCATGTCCTGCCGACCCTGGGCAAGAAGCGACTGGACGCGCTGCGACCGAGCGATATACAGGCATTGCTGGCTTGGCTGCTCACCCAATCGGCGCGAGGTAAGCACGGCGCCCTGCTGACCGCCAGCACCGTGCATCATGTCTACGTCGCCCTGCACGTGGCTCTAGCAGCCGGCGTGAAGTGGGGAGACGTGGCGCGCAACGTGGCCGATGTTGTGGATCCGCCGCACGTCGTCAAGGTGGAAACCTACACGCCGACGCCCATCGATGTGGCCCGCCTCGTGGTGGTGGCCGCCGACGACCCCATCGGCGCCCTGGTGGCGGTGGCTGCCTTCACCGGCGCCCGGCAGGGGGAGCTGCTCGGCCTGCAATGGCCGGACATCGACTTCGACCGGGCAACGCTGAGCATTCGACGCACCCTACTCCCCTCGACCCACGGCGGTGTCCCGGCGTTCGGACCGCCGAAGACGGCGCGCAGCCGGCGCACGGTGACGCTGGCGCCGGAAGCCATGGCGGCGTTGCGGACGCAGCGGGGCCGCCAACGCGAGCAACGGCTCCTGCTGGGGCCGGACTACACCGACCACAGTCTCGTATTCGCGACCGCCCTGGGCACGCCCTACCTGGCGAGCAACGTGCATCGGAGCTTCAAGCGCCTGCTGACCAGGGCCGGGCTGCCGGAGTCGGTGCGCTTCCACGACTTGCGGCACGCCGCTGCCACCAACTCCTTGCAGGCGGACATCCCGCTGAAGGTCGTGAGCGAGCGCCTGGGGCACAGCACGCTGGCGATTACGGCCGACCTCTACACGCACCGTGTGGCGAGCCTGGAAGCCGACGCCGCCGAGAAGCTGGCCGCGTTGTACCGCGACGCGATACCACGAGCAAGCTCGGAATAGGCCGGTTGTGGCTGGTTAGGGTACTGGTTAGGGTAAAGCGACCCGCCCACACCCCAACCAACCTGACACGTCGCAGCACTACCAGAGGGGAAATACAGTGCCGAGGCGCGGAATCGGACCGCGGACACGCGGATTTTCAGTCCGCTGCTCTACCAACTGAGCTACCTCGGCGCGACCGGACGGTGAGACGGGGTCGGACTGCTGCCAACCGGGCGCGCGGACACCGGCAGGCGCTGCCTCCTGGCAGCCGTAGCGCATACGGGATTCGAACCCGTGATCTCAGCCTTGAGAGGGCTGCATCCTAGGCCGCTAGACGAATGCGCCATGTCTCTTCAGTATGGTGGGCGATACTGGACTCGAACCAGTGACCTCTTGCATGTCAAGCAAGCACTCTAACCAGCTGAGCTAATCGCCCCTCCGCGGTGCGTCCTCGAGAGGATTCGAACCTCCGGCCTTCAGATCCGCAATCTGACGCTCTAATCCGCTGAGCTACGAGGACCTGTGCAATGCTGCCCAATCATCCGGGTGGCCAGAGGGATTCGAACCCTCGACTTCCAGAGCCACAATCTGGCGCTCTACCGCTGAACTATGGCCACCATGCTCGTCGAAACACTCTCCCGGTCCGTAGCCTTCGCCCAATCGGCAAGCCCTGACCCGGCCGATTGGGCGACCAAAGCCTGTGGACCTAAGGAGGCTCGAACTCCTGACCCCTTGAATGCCATTCAAGTGCTCTCCCAACTGAGCTATAGGCCCAGATTGCCGGTGTCTTCTACTGTCAACGTGCCGGCCACCGCGGACCACAGCGGTCTGCCAGGTGCCGAAGAGAGGATTTGAACCTCCACGGGGTTACCCCCACTGCGCCCTGAACGCAGCGTGTCTGCCATTCCACCACTTCGGCGGGCCGTTTTCCAGAGCCCCGCTGCAACGTACCAAGCCACGGAACCGCTCCAGCGCTTGGCTCTGGGACAGATAGTCTACCGTGCTCTCCCTTGCCCCGTCAAGCAATGTGGTACGCTGGAAAGGCTTTGGAGGGACATCCTGGAAGACAGTAGCATGCCGCCGGACCAAGACGATCCCTCTGGTGACCCCGGCGAGCGGCCCCCTTCCGGTCCACAGCCCCGCCGGTCGCCGCGACCACGCCGACGCTCGCGCCTGATTCAGACCATCGCCATCGGCGCCATCGTGGCCCTCCTTACCGTCGCCGGCTGGTTCGCCATCACGAGCCATCCTCGAGACGCGCTGCCCGGTATCCCTCGCGATGCCCAGAACGTCGTCATCGGCCAGTGGCTGGCCTCGGTCAACACGGAGCTGGCGGCAGGCCAGCACGTGCAGGTCGTCGTCTACCCCGACCGCGTGGTGGCGAGCAGCGGATCATCGCGCGCGGTATGGGCGTACAAGTATGACTCGAGCTCGATCTGGGAGCTGCTGCCGCGCGATCGCGTCCTCTCCGGCCAATTGACGGTGGACGAGCGCCGTACCATCCCCGCCAGCGGCGCCGGCCGGGTGGCGGCCGCGTCCGGCGCCATCCTGTCGATCCTCATGCTCCTGGGACTGGGAGGCTTCCTGGCCTTCTTTACCTGGTACATGGCCAAGAGCATGCCCAAGACGGGGGTTCGCGCCCGAACCCGCGCCGTACGCCCGGCGCGCTTCGCCGATGTCGCCGGCCTGACTGCCGTGCGCGACGACCTGGACGAGGTCGTGCGCTTCTTGCGCCAGCCCGACGCCTTCACCCGCATGGGCGCCCGCTGTCCACGCGGCATCCTGCTGGTGGGGCCGCCGGGTACCGGCAAGACGTTGCTGGCGCGCGCCGTCGCCGGCGAAGCCAAAGCCGCTTTCCAGGCCGTCAGCGGCTCCGACTTCGTGGAGATGTTCGTCGGCATGGGGGCGCGCCGCGTGCGCGAACTCTTCGCCGAGGCGCGCAAGCGGACGCCGGCCATCATCTTCATCGACGAGATCGACGCCGTCGGACGGCGTCGCAGCGGTCAATCGGGCGGCGGCAACAATGAGTACGAGCAAACCATCAACCAATTGCTCACCGAGATGGATGGTTTCTCCAGCAGCGAGAGCGTGGTGGTCATCGCCGCGACCAACCGCATGGATGTGCTCGACCCCGCCTTGCTGCGCCCCGGGCGATTCGATCGCCACATCTTTGTGGACCTGCCTGATCGCGACGCTCGCGAGCAGATCCTGGCGGTGCATGCTCGTGGCAAGCAGTTCGCGCCCGGCGCTTCCCTCGCCGGCCTGGCGCGCGAGACCTCGGGGATGAGCGGCGCCGACCTGGAAAATGTCCTGAACGAGGCCGCGCTATCGGCCGTCCGACTCAACCACAACACCATTACCCGCGACGACCTCACCCACGCCCTGGAGCGCGTGGCCATGGGCATGGCGACGCAACGCCGCCTCAACGACGAGGAACGGCGCCGCGTCGCCATCCACGAGCTGGGCCATGCCTTCGTGGCTGCCGAGTATCCGGTGCTGGGCCGAGTCGAGAAGGTTTCCGTGATCTCACGCGGTCCGGCCGGCGGCTTCACGCGGGTATCGTCGGACGACGACCGGCGCCTGTTCACTCGCTCGCTGCTGGAAGCGCGCCTGGCCTTCGCGCTCGGCGGGATGGCCGCCGAGGCGCTGTATTGCGCGGAGATTTCCAGCGGCGCCAACAACGACTTGCAGCAGGCGACCCGCACGGCCACGGCCATGGTCTGCGAGTTCGGCATGAGCGACCTCATCGGGCCCGTGCATCTGGAGCAAAACGCTGAGCACCCGCAATCGGAGGAAGTGCGACGGGAGGTGCGTCAGTTAACCGGCGCGGCGCTGCTGCGCGCTCGTGCAATCTTGCGCAGCTATGCTCCCGACTTCACCGCCATGGTCGACCAACTGCTGGTCGAGGAAGTCTGGGATGCGGAGAGGTTCGTCGCCATAGCCGGTGTTGCCTCGCGCCTGCCGGTCGTCGCACCCGCGACGCGCCGCCAACTTCCGCGCCGCCCAGCTGACAGTCGCGTCGAGCCGCTCCGGAAGCGGCCGCCCCGCCGTCCGGCGCGCCCTGCCTTGACGTCCCCAGAGTCGTAGGGCCACCGGGCCAAGCTGCGATGCGCGAGCAAGTCTGAAGCCGGCATGCTGCTCGCGCCGCGGCCCGCCCTGTTGGACGTACCGGCGGTTCCCCACGGGTCCGTCGCCGACGAAGAACTGGTGGGGCTGGGACTACGCCGCGCGGACGTGCTCGATTTCAGCGCCTCGCTCAATCCGCTCGGGGCCTCTCCGGCCGTGTATCGCGCGCTAGCAACGCTCGACGTCACGCGCTATCCGGACGATCGGGCGGTCGCCTTGCGGGCCGCGCTAGCCGCCCAACTCGGGCTGGGAATGGATCACGTCCTGGCGGGCAACGGCTCCGCTGAGCTCATCTGGCTCCTGGCCATGGCGTACTTGTGTCCTGGACGCCGCACCCTGGTGGTATCGCCTACCTTCGGCGAATACGAGCGGGCCTGCCGGATCGCCGGCGCCGGCATCGAATTCCTGCATACGGACGAGCGCCGGGACTTTCAGCCGGACGCGGCAGCACTCTGCGACACTATCCGACGGCGTCAGCCCAACCTCACCTTCCTCTGCAATCCCAACAATCCTACCGGCTGGCTGCTTTCCCCCGATCAGCTTCTCCAACTCGCCGACGCGCACGAGGCGGGATTGCTCGTCGTCGACGAAGCCTACCTCCCCTTCGTGCCCAACGCCCCCGACCTGGCCAGGGAGGTGACCGGCCATCCGCTGGCGCTCCTGCGCTCGCTGACCAAGGCGCACGGGCTGGCCGGGCTGCGCCTCGGCTACCTCGTCGCGCATCCTGAAGTGGTGACGACGCTGGAGCGCGTCCGCCCGCCCTGGTCGGTCAACAGCGCGGCCCAGATCGCCGGGCTGGCGGCGCTGCAAGACACCAAACATCTGGAGCGATCGCTCACTGTGGTACACGAAGCCCGCCGATACTTGCTCGGAGCCCTGGAGGCCCTCCGGCTCAAGGTCATCGCCGGTCCGGCCAACTTTCTGCTCATCCGCGTCGGGGACGCCCGGCTGGTCCGTCAGCGCCTGCTGGCGCGAGGCATCTGCGTCCGCGACTGCACCTCGTTCGGCCTGCCCGGCTACATCCGCGTCGGCATCCGCCGCGTCGAGGATTGCCGGCGGTTGGTTGAGGCACTGGCGGGCGTCATGGAGAGCGACGGGTAGATGGTTCGCCTGCAGGGTCGCGTGATACTTCGACCGCTTGACCGCGATCGGTTGGACACGGAGCGCGGGCGAGACGCCCGCGCTCCGTAGCTCTTGTCCGGCCAAAGGTCACTAGCTATGGTCGCTCGCGTGCTAATGGTCCAGGGGACTGCCTCATCAGTCGGCAAGAGCTTGATCGTCGCGGGATTATGTCGCCTCTTGCGCCAGGAGGGCTACCGCGTGGCGCCGTTCAAGGCGCAGAACATGGCGCTCAACGCCGCGGTGACGCCCGACGGCGGTGAGATCGGCCGCTCGACGGCGGTGCAAGCGGAGGCGGCGGGCGTCGAGCCAACCGTCGAGATGAACCCGGTGCTGCTCAAGCCGGAGCCGGGCATGCGCTCGCAGGTCGTCTTGCTCGGACGGCCAGCCGGGCATCTGGCGGCAGCGGACTTCCTGACACGCAAGCAGGCGCTGTGGGAGCACATCCGAACCGCCCTGGACCACCTGCGCGACGCCTACGATGTGATCGTGATCGAGGGCGCCGGCAGCCCAGCGGAGATCAACCTGCGCGCCGGCGACGTGGTGAACATGCGGGTGGCACGCTACGCCCAAGCGCCAGTGCTCCTGGTCGGCGACATCAACCTGGGCGGCGTCTTCGCCCACCTCGTCGGGACCCTGGAACTGCTGGAGGCGGAAGAACGCGGGCTGGTCGCGGGGCTGATCATCAACAAGTTCCGCGGCGACGCCTCCCTGCTCGCTTCCGGACTCACCTTCCTGGAGCAGCGAACCGGCGTTCCCGTCCTTGGCGTCTTGCCTTACCTGCCTGGTCTGCGCGTCGCCGAGGAAGACGCCGTTGCCCTCGAGCAGTCTGGGATGACTGACCGACAGGCGCCGCTCGACATCGTGGTGATCCGGCATCCGCACATCGCCAACTTCGACGATTTCGACCTGTTGGCCGCTGAGCCGGCGGTCCGGCTGCGCTTCGTCAGCAGCCCGAGCGAGGTGGGGCGGCCTGATCTCCTCATCCTTCCCGGGAGCAAAGCCACGGTGGCCGACCTGAAAGCCCTGGAGGAGCGGGGGCTGGCCGGCCAGATCATCGCCCTGGCCGGCCGCGGTATCCCGGTGCTGGGCATCTGCGGGGGCTACCAGATGCTTGGCGAGCGCATCCTCGATCCGGACGGCGTCGAGTCAGCCGAGCGGGAGGCGACCGGGCTGGCGCTGCTGCCCGCGGTCACGGCGTTCCGACCGGACAAACGAACGCGGCAGGTGCAGGTGCTGCGCGGCCTGGCCGGAGCGTTTGCCGGACTGGACACCCCCGTCTCCGCCTACGAGATCCATATGGGCCAGACCCAGCACTCCGGCACGCCGCTGTTCGAAGTCCGGGCCGGCGCCGAGCCGCCCTATCACGATGGACTGGTCGACGCGACCGGGACGGTGGCCGGCGCCTACCTGCACGGCCTGTTCGAGGCTCGGGCGACGCGCCAGGCGCTGATCCGCTGGCTGGGGCAGCGCCGGGGGCTGGACCTGGCAGCAGGACAGCCGGCCTCCCGTGAGGAATCGTACGACCGGCTGGCGGCCATGCTCCGCGAGCACCTGGACCTGCCCCGGCTGTGGGGCATTGTCGGATTGCACCGCTAATGGGGAGCTTCATCCTGATCACGGGTGGCGTGCGCAGCGGCAAGAGCGCCTACGCGCAGTCGCTGGCCCAGGCGACGGGCAGCCAGGTAGTGTTCGTCGCGACCGCGCAGGCGTTCGACAAGGAGTTCGCGCGGCGGATCGCGCGACATCGCCGCGATCGGCCAGCCAATTGGCAGACGATCGAGGAGCCGCGAGACCTGGCTCGCGCTGTCCGGCAAGCCTTTGCCATGGCCCCGGTCGCGCTGGTCGACGATCTGACGCTCTGGGCCTCCAACCGGCTGCTCCAAGCCGCTCCAGACCCAGACCATGTCGAATGGCACGCGCAACTGGAGCAGGTCGAGACAACGCTACTGATCGAGGTGCAGGAAATTGCCGACGCGGTCCCTGGTGAGGGACGGCTGATCGTGGTATCGCAGGAGACGGGCTGGGGCATCGTCCCGCCTTATCCCCTGGGCCGCGCCTACCGCGACTTGTTGGGGCGGGTCAACCAGCGGGTCGCGGCCCGGGCGGACGAGGTGTACCTGATGGTTGCCGGGCTGGCCATCGAGGTGAAGCGGCTAGCCACCGCTACCCCTATGGGCGCAGATGTTCGCTCGTCAGGGGGATGAAGCGCTTGAGCTTGCCGGTCGCCGGCAGACGGTCGAGGAGCTCGACTGTCGCAATGGAGACCTCGGGCTGGGTCAACCCAGCCTGCCGGAGCGTGTGGACCATCTCCTGCTGGATCGCCTGGAGATCGATACCGTCCGCGGCTTGTACCGCGATATCGGCGCCGCCGGGGGTTTGGCGCACCTGGTACTCGACAATTTTGGGCGCCCGGCCCAGCGGGATCCAGAAAGTGGCGGGATGCACGACCACGCCCTCGGCATAGGCGAAGCTCTCGTCGAGACGACCGCTCGGAGGAGCAATCCGCCGCCCCGTCCAAGGGCCTGGGTTCGGCTCGTCCAGGAACACCACCTCATCGGCGAGCTCGTAGCGAATCAGCGGGAGGGCCTGGTTTACCACATTCGTCACCAGCAGCTTGGCGCTCGCCGTGCCGGCGGGTACTGGCCGTCCCTGGGCATCCACGGGCTCGTACACCGCCGTGTCTTCGGTCAGGTGGAGATTGGGCACGCCTGGGAAGGAATGGGCGACGTTGCCGACCTCGGAGGCGGCGTAGCTGTTCAATACCAGGACAGCGAAGGCTGCCTCGATTGCCTGCCGAGCCTCGGGCAGTAACGGTTCGCCGGTGCAAGTGACGACGCGGGGCGCAATACGCAGCCTCCCGGCTCCCGCCTCCAAGGCAAGACGGTGCAAGATCGAGGGGTAGCCCAGCAGCTCCGTGGGGCCAAACTCGTTGAGACCGCGTACCATCGTGTCGACGGGGAGGTTGGCCGGAAGCGAGACCCCGGACACGGCAGCCGGGCGGACGGTGCGGACCAGGGCCACGTCCATGTGCGACGGGAGCGCCGCGGCCAGCATGGCCGGCCGCGGCGCGGCGAGCGGCGGCAACTGCCGGACCAGCCACAGCCGCGGTCGCAGCAGCGCCAGTAATGCGTCCCGCCAACCGGCGAAGTCCCAGACAAAGACACCGCGCCGCGCGCTGGACCCACCGGACATCAGCACGTGGTAGTGGTCCAGCAGATAGGCCGGCCCTTGCTCGTTGATGCGCGCCAGGTGGCGGTAGGCCAGGTCCAGGTTGAGCCGGCGATCGGTGACGATGTCGTCCCAGTTGTCCATCAGGTCGGCCTTGGTCATGGGCGGGATCATCGACAAATCGTCGCCGCGCAGGATGGCGGGGTCGATGTGGCGGAGGCGCCGGGCGTGCCAGGGCGAGCGCTCCTTCGCCACCCGGATGAGCGACCGCAGCCGCTCGTCGCGCAGCCCATGCAGCCGCTCCAGCGGCCAGGATAGCTTCCCCGCCTCGCCGGGCAGCGCCGCTAACAACGCGCGGACGTGCCGCTGCCGATCCACCGCATAATCGCCGGTCGCCGGGGGTAGCGTGATCGTCGACACGGACGTCTCCTCCTCGCCGCGCTGAGGGCTCCGGCAGCTACCACCCGGCCACCGCCGCCTCCGCCTCGACCGTGGCGCAATGCTCCCGCACGGCCTGGGAAAACTGGCCGGCGGCCTGGGCAGGAATGAGATGCCCGCCACCGGGGAGCATGATCGCCCGACATCGGGGCAGGCGCTCCTGGAGGAAAAGCGCGGTCCCACGGAAGGGACTGTGCTCGCCGAAGAGCGCCAGCGTTGGCGACGTTATCGAGCAGATGCGATCTTCCGTCAACTCGCCCACCTCGTCAAACTCCTCCAGGACAGTGGTCGTGGCGACCAGCGCTCCCATCCGCGCGCGGCGACGCGGGCGGCCTGCCATCAGCCGCTGATCGACGGGCACTTTCTTGAGCTGGGGGAGCAACGTCCGCAGGTTAAAGAGGTCGTCGTTCTCCGGTAGCGTAACCCCGTACTCACCCAGCGCCTGTTTCACATCCTCAAGCAATGGCCACTCACCGAACGATTGATACGTGCGCAGGGCCGTGATTGCCGAGTCAGCGACGACGATACTGTTGACTCGCTCGGGATAGCGGAGCGCGTGGTGCAACGCAATGGTGCCACCGTAACTGTGCCCAACGACGTGGGCCCGCGCGATGCCGAGCGCGTCCATCAACCCGTGCAGCTCGTCCGCCAGGTGCGCAGAGGTGTAGCCCGTGGACGGCCGACCACTGAAGCCGTGGCCGCGCAGGTCGTAGACGGTGATCCGATGGTGCTCCATGAGCCTGGGAACGGTATGCAGAACCCAGAAGGAGAGATTGCTCGTCAGGCCATGCACCAGGATGACGTCGGAACCTGCTCCGTACTGTTGGTAGTGCAGGCTGACGCCGTTGACCAGGACCTTACGCATCGCTGTCACTCCACATAACCAAGCGCCTTCAACCGGTTGGTGATCTCCGCCTCATCCTCAGCCGACATCGACGGGTCGTCCGCCCTCGTTTGAAATGCCGTCTGGGGAACCGTCGGCGGTCCCCTTCGAAGCGGCTGGGAGCGGAAGAAGTCCTGATCAAAGAGGCCATCGGGTACGCGGCCCTCCAGGTCGGCAGGGACCGCTACATTCAGGCTGTACAGCAGTATGGAGGCGACATCGACAATGGAAAGCGTGGCAAGAGTGGCGCCGGAGCGCAAGCCCGGTCCGGCGCCAACGAAGATGCCATCCGGATGATGAGTTCCCAAGGGGGTAGCGCGTCGCCGGGTCACTACGTCGCTCGGTTGCAGCGAGACGAACCCGTAGTCGCGCAACAGCACGGTGAGGTCCGGCGCCGCCTCCATCGCCGCGCCGGGGTAGGCCTCCTCTCGAGTCAGCAGGCGCTGGACGATGGGTTCGCCAGTCTCCGGATCGCGCAATTGCAACAACTCGGCGGCTAACTGCCGGCGCACGGTGTGGTAATCCTCCGCGCTGACGCCTCCCCCGCCCGGCTCTCCCGAACGCCGAATGCGGATGCCGTTGCCGCTCACACTCAAGCCATAGGCGATGGTTCGTGTCCAGTCCAGCAGCCCTATCTGCCGGCGCGGCGCCTCCAAGCCCAGATCACCACCGACAGCCGGCGTGGCATCGCCCGGCCGTCCGGCCCACGCCAGATAGCCATGCTGATGCAGCCAGGCATTGAGATAGAATACGTGGGTCCACGGCCCGAAGCCGTGGTCGGATGCCAAAAGAATGCGCGCCTCAGGACCGGCGCGCTGGACGATCTCGCCGATAAAGCCGTCCAGTTGGTGAAAGTATCGGATCGCCTCCTGACGGAGCAGCTCGTCTTGCGCGCCATAGCCGTCACCTCGTAGCGCCGGATCGAGGAGGCGATAGCAGAGGTGCTGGATCTTGTCCACACCGTCGACGAGGACGGCCGTCAACGGCGCCGGCCGATCGGCCATGAGGCGACAGGTAATGGCCTGCCAGCAGGCTTCGCGTTGCCTGTGCTTCCTGATCCAGTCAATCGCCTCACCGGCCGGCATCCCTTCTAACGCTCGTCCCTCTTCGTTGAGATCAGTGCTGAGGTCCCGCACGTCGACCCCTGCCATGCTGAGGTGGTTGAGTATCCCCTTGGGTCGGCTGGATAGGCGCAGGTAGCGCACGGGAGCCCAGCCTGGGATGACCGTCCCGTCGATCGGCCGCGGCGGGGCCATCATCGGAAAGTTCAGCGCCGTGACGGCGAGACCGGCCCGGTTCGCGATCGACCAGATGGTCTCGCAGCGCACGTCGCGACTGGTCAGGATCGTGAGCAGACGCGGGTCGTCGGCGTCGGGGCGAAAGAAGTCGATGATCCCGTGGTTGCCGGGCGTGCGCCCTGTCATCAGCGACACCCAGGCAGGCGGAGTGAGCGGGTGTAGGGTCGACCGGAGGATGGCGCGCACCCCCCTGTCGATGAGCCGGCGCAGCACGGGCATATGGCCTTCGCGCAGGAGCGGGTCCAGGACCGTGAACGTTGCCCCGTCCAGACCGATCAAGACGGTTTGTGGAGTCATTGCGTCCTGGCCGACGCCGGGGCATTCAAGGCGCTCACCACGAAGTCGACGATCTCGCCCACCGTGAAGTCCAAGTTCAGCTCGGTACTCGCTTGATCGCTTTGTACTTTCGCGCTCAGGAACTGGGCGAAGGGGAGCGTCCGCTGGTACTTCTCTTCCAGCGCCGTGCCTAAGGCAACGGCGTCGATGCTTTCCAAGCCCAGGTCTCCCAGCACGTACGACGCCTCGGTGATCGCCCCATCGAACTCCCAGTCTTCGAGCAGCTCCTGAAGAATCGACACCACATCGGCCAGAATCGTCACTCGCTCCGGCATCGCCTTCTATCCTTATCGCTCACAGGTGGTGCTGGCAACCACCAGGCCCCCGGCACACGCCGTACACACCTTGATCGGGGTACCTCGCAACTGGGGCTCCCGTTGGGCTAGCGCGCCGCTCACCTGAGCCAGCACGACGCCGGTCGCCCAATCGACCGCACCGATGCTGACCGCCGATGGGGCATCGATCGGTCCGTACCCCGTGGCGTTCGCCAGCGCCTCCTTCACACACCACAGCCGTGCCTCCCATTCCTGCCGTTTCCCCGGCTCGACAGCGCTGAGCAGGCGTTGCTCATGGTCGGAGAAGGCGCGTGCCAGGAAGGCGGGGTCACGCGGCTGGATTCGCTCCAGGGCGACGCCGAGATAGTCGTCCAGATTTGCCCCGCCGATGATGGCGACCGCGATCATCCCGGTCTGGGCAAACGCGACCGCGGGCGCTGTGGGGAGAGAGGCAGTCCATGGTCCGGTCACCATCAGACGACCGCGAGCGTTGGTCCCTACCTCGATGTCCGCGGGAAAGACGGTGAGGCCATAGTGCTGATGCAGGTACATGCGGGTCACATCTTTGAGCGCGCTCCGCCCGAGCAGCCACTCATCTCGCCGTTTGGCGCTCCCCGCGAAGCTCCGCCATAGGTCACGCTCCGCTCGGTTGAGGATGATCGAGGCGATCACCTCGGCGAACACGTTGGACGACCGCTCGGCCAGACCGTCCATGAGCACGGCCATGTAGCGACCAGCGGCGGGGAGGGCCTGCACCGGCGCGTCCCAGCGCTCTCCGGCGAACGCGCTCGCCGGCCAGTGCGTCCATTTGGCGCGCTGGGGCGGCAGGTGAAAGCGGATCGACTGCCACCCGGCGACCCGTATGTGGACCCGACCGTCAGGCCCGAGCACCTCGGCATCCATGCGCACGCGCCGGTCGCCAACCTCTAAGAGGTGAACGTGGCAGCGCAACGTGGCCGGCGCCGTGTAGCGAGGACCATAGAACAGGAACTCATCGATGCGGACTGGGTAGAGCATCTCTGCCGACGAGATGCGCTCATAGGTCCACGCAACCTTGAGCTGGCCAATGCCATCGAGCACCACAGGATCGAGGATGAGCCCTTGGCTGCCTCGCGCTCCGAGGAAGCGGTCCAGCGGCGGTACCGCGAGGTCGCCGATGATGCCGTCGTCCCCGGCCGCCGCGACCGCCGATATGGTCCGGAACCGCGGGCCGTGGAAGAGATACTTGTGGACCTGATCGATGGTCAAGCCAAAGGGCCGCGCATTGGTCAACGCGAAAGGAATCGCCGCCCCTATGTCCGGGTAGTCACGGTCAAGCAGCACGATCGAGCGGGCGGCCGGCTCATTCGATGTCGACGTGTCGTCCAGCTCCCGAAAGCGAATCTCGACCTCTACCTGATCGGGACCGGACGTTGCCGGCACGGCACGTGCCTTGATCTGCAGGAGGGTAGGCCGCTCACTCACGGTGATCCAGCGCGAACAGTACACCCGACGCAGCCCGACGACCCGCAGGCCCGGCAGGAGCGCGGCGGCGGCCTCTGCCATGATTTCCAGGCTCACCGTCATGGGGACGACTGCCACGGGTTCCAGCGTGGGATCCGCGGAAATCTGCTGAGTGAACCGGTGATCTTGCAGGAAGACGTCCTCAGCAGTCGTGAGCCGGCGCTCCGCCTGGAGCGTCTGCCCTTGCACGTAGGCGGTGACGTTGCCGAGGAGGGGATACCGCGCCGCCCAGTCAGCCCGTCCGTCCGGCGCTAGGCGCGGATCGAGCTCGGCGGCGGTAGCGGGCGCGGGCCGTTGAGCTGCCGGGCGTTGGATCGCACCGGACTGGATGGCGACGGCAGCCGGTGAGGCTTGCGCCGCCGCGGACAGGGAGACCACGCTGGGAAGCCCCGGCGCGGGCGCCAACGCCGCTTGCATGACCGCGTTCTGCACGGTGAGAAACTGCTCCATCGCCTGGAAATATCCGCGCATCGGCTCGGCGGATACCTCGCGTCGAGGAGTGGCGGGGAGGCGTGCCCCGCGGCCTTCGGGCACTATGCGGGCATTCTCTACCGGTCCTGTCTCCACCGGCGATGTCGGCTGGTGGCGGGGGGAACCTCTCTCCAACCTCTCCCCTACCAAGGGAGAGGCATATCCGTCGCGGCTGGGGAAGCCGTCCCGCCACCATGCCTCCACTGGCGGCTCCCCTCCCTTGCTACCAAATCGGTGGGGCACTGGGGAGGGT
>Ga0207416_1001526_pt1 | contig 29924 bp, 33 predicted proteins | sample PaiPotPPM11metaG_FD_184107 | JGI IMG/M metagenome (GOLD analysis project Ga0207416, IMG submission 184107) | Iron sulfur acid spring bacterial and archeal communities from Banff, Canada, to study Microbial Dark Matter (Phase II) - Paint Pots PPM... ... | reverse complement strand
TCATCATCGTCGGCGCCACGGGCACGGGTAAAAGCTTTCTTGCGTGCGCCTTGGCACACCAAGCCTGTCGGAAGGGCTATCGGGCGCTCTACTGGCGTACCTCGCGCCTGTTCCATGAGCTCACGTTTCGAAGGAACGCCTGAAGGCCGTCGCCTGGCTCAAGGAGCTCGGGCCGAGCACCGGACTGCGCAAGTGGTTCGGCCACGACCCCGCCAGGTGGCAAACATTCCGCGCACGGTACCGGCGAGAATTAGCCGCGAAAGGTGCGCTCCTCGAGGAACTCACTGGATACGCCCGTCGAGGAAAGCTGACGCTCGTGTTCGGCGCGCGCGATCCGCTCCACAATCAGGCCGTCGTCATCAGGGAGATGCTCGTACACATGTATCGTTCTATACAGACTGGGGACCTCCTTCGGTGTTAAGTTGGAGTCAACACAAAAGGAGGCTCCACCACGAAAACCATGAAAATGTGGCTCGCACTCTTGGTTCTCGGAAGCCTTGTCCTTTTCGCTCCGGCCGCCTACGCCTCGCTTGGCGTAGAGCGCTGCTGGTTCGGCGCGATACAAGCCTATCTCTCCTGCCCCGGACAGGGGTTCCTTGCGACGGGCGCGCCATCGGCGGACGATTCCTCGTCAAGCGCCACGTCCACGAGCGCACCTACCTCGACCACGGGTCCGTCCACGTCGACTACGTCGGCTCCGACCAGCTCGACTGTCACGATCAACGGCCCAGGGACCGCCACCGCGACCGACACGGGCGGGGGCACCGCGACGGCCACCAGCACGGGGACCGGGACGGCCACCGCAACGAACACGGGCCCTGTGGGCACCTCCGCAACGGCTCTCAGCACAGGAGCCGGCACGGCGACCGCGACGAACTCAGCGGGTGTTGGCAACGTCACGGCGACTAACAATGGTTCTGGAACGGTCACGAACACGAACGGCGCGATCACCACGTCTCCGACCAGCACTCCGGCGCCCAATACCGGAATTGCCACATCGACCGCAACCAGCGTGGGCACCCCTTCTTCAGCCACAGCAACAACCGGTGCCGGGGTAGCAACCGGAACAAACGGCACTAGCCAGAGCCTCGTCGCCCCGGGTGCCGGCAATGCGACCGCCACGGCCACGGGCGGTACTGCCGTCGCGACGACCCAATCTACGGTGACGACGGTGACGCCCGGCGTGACGACGGTGACGCCCGGGGTGACAACGATCACTCCTGGCGTGACGACGCTCACGAGGGGTGGTTCCGGCGGTGGCTCAGCCGGAGCGGCCCGCGAAGCGGGAGCTGAGCGGTCAGCGGGCAACCAGGCCGGCAACCGCGAAGGGCATTAGGTTCGATCTGATTCACGGCAGATCGGGTCGCCGTCCGTGCGACATGGCGCGGAACGCATTGGAAGGCGAGTTCCTGGGCGTGACGGCCACCCGTCGTTCCGTGGTCTTCTCCGATAAGATTCCCCAAAGGTGACCCACCCGCGCCGGTGTTGATGCTGGCCGCGACCGGAATTCCAATTCGTTACGCAAGGCGGAGGTGGCGTAGTGGTATCTTCCAAATCCCCCTCCCGGCACCAAACATTTGTTGCTCATTTGTTCGTATAAGTGCCGGGTCGCCTAATGTCGGCGCATACCTCACGATCAAGCCCGCACTGCCGATACGACGTGAGAGCCTGCGACTGCACTAAAGAGTGGCGTTGCGGAGCGATTCAACTCGCAGGCCTGCGATGCGTGCGAAGTGGCGGTCCCCGGTCAGCAGGATGAGGCCGTGGTGCAGAGCCGTCGCAGCGATGACGAGATCAAAATCGGGGAGCGGCTGTCCCGACCGTTGCAGTAGTGCTGCTTCCCTCCCGAAGCGCGCCGCGACCTTCTCCGAGAACGGGATGACTGTCACAAGTTGCAGAAAGTTGTTCAAGACGGACTTGGCAGCCTCGGGCTCACGCGCGCTCGCGATGCCCTCATGGAGCTCCGCCAACGTTGCAATGCTGATGGCGAGCCCTTCACGCTCGCGTGCGGTGAGGTACGCGGCGACGTCAGACCGGCCGCGCATCCACCACACAGCCCAGTCCGTGTCGATGAGATATCGAAGTCTCACAGATCGATCGGGTGACGGCGGATCTCGCGCCGCTTGTAGACCTCCGTGATGAACTCTTCGGGCACCAGGTTGCTCCATCCGCCGGCGGAACTATGAAATGCCTCGATGGTATCCGGTGTCGGCTCCGGCACAACGATCGCTTCTACGGCGCCCACCGCCACAGATTCGGGAACGACGACGTCGACGGTGGCATCGTCGGCCAACTCTACTGGCTCGATAGGTTCGAAGGACCCGCTGTGCTTCTTGTACTTCGCTTTGATCGTCCGCATGTGCCTGCCCTCCGCATCGCAGTATAGCATCCCCGCGTATCCACATGCTGCCAGCTTACCGGGCCGGGGCTTGTCCACGAGCTTGCGGGTCGGCTGGACACACTGGTCCGACGCGAACGGCTCAGCCGGTCTACGGCGGGCAGCTTAATCGCCGCTGCGCTTGTTCTCGTTAACGCGGCGGCGGGGCTCTCGCGTTCCGTGGGTGCCGCGGGCGATGTCGGCGAATTCTGCAGCATGACCCTCGAGCGTTTCAAGCGGCTTCCCCGACGGTCCGAGGACGAGTGGCAGGGCGGTCTCGTCCGGGTGTTGAGCTGGATCGAACGGGGTCCCGACGGCAGACCGTACCGCCCATGGGCGGGGATCTGGGTCAGCCGGAAGAGCGGATTTGTCCATCTCAAGATGGAGCCGGAGCCGGGTGCGCATGACTGGTCCCTGGCGCTGGATGCGCTCGTCGAGTTCGGGCTGAAGCAGCGGCTCACCGGCTACCGGCCGGGAAGACTGCAGGTCAGGGACAAAGATCTGGGCGTTCGCCTTCTCGACGCGATCGGGGACAGTGATCTTGCGCTCACGGTCTTGCCCGATCTCCCCGCCGTGCGACACGTACTCACCGATATGGCGGAGCATATGGCCGGCGCGCCCCTGCCGCCGAATGCCCTCGACGCCGCCGGCGTGACGGTGGATCGGATGCGCGCCTTCGCGGAGGCGGCGAGGCGCTTCTACGAGGCCGCGCCCTGGCGCTATCTCACAGACGAAGACCTGATCCGTGTGGAGGCTCCCGCGGTAGAGCTCGGGCTCAGTCACCTGACCGTCCTCGGCGCAGCCGCGCAGACCTTCGGGCTCGGCTTCTTCGAATCGGCCGCGGACCACACCGGGGTGCAAGAATCGCCTGGACCTGAGCAGTTCATGGCGCGGGGGCGGTGGTCGCTCTTCTACGGTCCAATCTCGCATATGCCGTTCGGTGACGCAGATCTCTGGGAGGAGCATAGCCTGCCGGTTGCCGGAGACGACGCGTATCCCATTGCAATCGAGTTCAAGCCCGGCGCGACGCCGCGCCGGCCGGATGCCGGTGCGCTCTGCTATCTGGAGGGCCTGCTGCGCACACTTGCGGAGACCACCGAAGACGAGATGGACCAGGGACGCTGGACGCGTCAAGTGGAGACCTATGAAGGCCCGGCGATCTACCGGCTCTGCATTCCGGATCTGCTCGAGCCGCTCGACGCGCCGCCGACCGGGCGGCCGGCCCTGCGGGACCGGCGGGCGATGGAGCGCGTCATGCTGGAGATGGAACGGTTCATGGCCGGTTCGGAGTTCGACGACATTGAGCAGGCGAACGAGGCGATCCGGCAGCGCTTCAGCGGGCCCATGGACGCGATCCCGTCTACCGGCTCGACGCCGATCGAAAAGGCGCAGGAGATGGCCTACCAGGCCTTCCAGGCTCGCGGCCGGCGCCGGATCCAGTTGGTCCGGAAGGCGCTCGAACTATCCCGCGACTGCGCGGACGCCTATGTGATCCTGGCGGAACAGACCGAGGACGTTGCGCAGGCGCTTGATCTTTACGCGCAGGGCGTCGCCGCCGGCGAGCGTGCGCTCGGCCCCCGGATGTTCGGTGAGAACGCCGGGCGCTTCTGGGAGTTGATTACTACCATACCCTACATGCGCGCCCGCTTCGGGCTAGCGCAGTGCCTGGAGGAACTCGGCCGGCGGGACGAAGCGATCGGCCATTACCGGGAGCTTCTCCGCCTGAACCCGAATGACAACCAAGGTGTCCGCTACAGCCTCCTGGCGGCCCTCTTCACCTCGGGTCTCGACGAGAAAGCCGGAGCGCTTCTCGAGCAGTTCCGGGACGAGCCGACCGCCTTGTGGCTGTACGGCCGGGCTCTTTGGACATTTCGCGGCGAAGGCGACGGCCCGGCTGCGCGCGCGGACCTGCGCCGGGCGCTCGACGCTAACCACCGTGTCCCGAAGTACCTGACGGGTAAGAAGGAACTGCCGCATGAAGACCTGCCCACGTATGCGCTTCACAGCGAAGAGGAGGCGCTGATCTGCGCCCGAGCCCTGGCGGTCGTGTGGCAGGCCACACCGGGCGCCGTGGAGTGGCTGCGAACACAAGCCCGCGCGAAGAAGTCGCGAAAGCGGCGGAGAACTTGAGGAGGGCTCAGGCCAGGAGCACCCGCCGTGTCGGTACCACCAAGAGCAAGCCCCCGCTACCAAGTTCACGGAGAGGACTCGCTCGGTTCACGCCGAGCGGGTCCTCTCGCTTTGTTGCGGTTTGACGCGCCGACGAGTTTCATGATATTGTACAATTGTACATGAATCCGGCGATCGCGGAATTTGTGGTCGATACGTCGGCTCTGCTTGCTGTGCTGCTTGACGAGCCGGAGCGGCCTGCGCTCGTTGCCCAGACGCGGGGCGCGGTGCTGTCGGCCCCGGGGTCCGTCCCATGGGAGATCGGAAACGCGCTTATCGCGGGCCTTCGCAGGAAGCGACTGAATGCCAGGCAGGTCTTGGACGCCTGGGCATCCTTCGAGCAAATCCCGCTGCGCTTAGTGCCTGTCGCCGTCGGCAAGGCGCTCGAGTTGGCAGCAGAACTTGGACTCTACGCGTACGATGCTTACATCCTCGAAGCGACCCGAGCCCAACGCATTCCTCTCCTCGCGACTGACAAGCGCCTCAAGACGGCGGCTGTTCGGCTGGGCCTGGAAGTATGGGAGGTGACTCTATGAAAGTTTACACGTATTCCGAAGCCCGCCAACGTCTCGCAAGTCTGCTGGAACAGTCACGGCGAGAGGGTCAGGTTCAGATTCGCCGCCGCGACGGACAACTTTTTGTCGTGCAGCCGGCCGCCGGCGCAGGCTCTCCTTTGGATGTCCCTGGAGTTAGCGGGCATCTCAGGCGCGGCGAGCTGGCAGCGCTGCTTCAGGAGAGCCGCGAGACCGGGCATCGGTTCTGGCGCACGAGACGGACGCAGCCGGCACGGCGCGCTAAGCACAGGTGATGGTGCCGACAGCTGCCACGCGCGGTGCGCCGAGTTAGGCTATCAAGATCTCTACAGGAGCAAGGTGTACGGCTCGATCATATCCTGCCCCCGCTACCAGCTTTTCCAACATCGGGGCCTGTTCGCCAAGCGCGAGCAGGCCCCGAATGTTTCCCTGGAACTCCGCCATGAGGCCCCGGGCGTGGGACGCAGGATGATCTCGCCCACGATGCCCCGTAACGCTTCCCGAGCCCGCGTCACGTCGTGCGCCAGGGCACGCTCCTGGTCGGCGAGCCGGTCCCGGACCCATCCCTGGGAGAGTCTGGAGCGCGCGCAGGTCGGCTTTGGCCGGCGCATCGAGTTTCGCCCGCAGGTCCCCTGCGCGAGCCTCAGCCTCCTCGAGCAGCTGCCGGGTCAGGCCGGTACCGCTTGAGGCAGACTCGATGAGGGCGCAGGACCGTCAGGATACGCTCGGGAAGTCGACAGCGGCGGATTTTGATTGGGGCAGGTTTCGAAAGGCAAAGCGATGGCGGATTCCACGCAAGACGCGCCGGTGCCGTACGGAGGCAGGTCGCTCACACCGCCGCTGGCCGACCGACCGCATACCGATGTCCGAGTCCTGCTCCGAGTCAACAACCTGCTGCAAATCCTGACGAACTGTGCCTGGTATGTCGGGACGCCTTTCATTCCACTCTACCTCGTGTCGCACGGCGCGTCCGTCGGCGCCGTCGGGGTCGTCGCCGGCCTATCCGGAATTGTCCCGCTTGCCGTGGCGCTTCACGTCGGCGGTCTCGTCGATGAGCACGGTCCCACGATCGTGTTCGTGGGCTCCGTGGTGCTCTTCGGACTCGGCGGCGCAATGCTCACGGTATATCAAGGCATCCCACAGGTAATCACCGCTTATACCTTGCTGGCCATTGCCAACATTGGACTTGCCGTCGCATCGCAGGCTGTCGTCGCACGCGCAAGCACCGACGGGACGCGTATCAGGAACTACGGCTACTATGCGCTCTCGTACTCCGCTGGCGCTGTCGTGGGGCCGGTGATCGGAGGGCTTCTGGCCGCTCGCCTCGGCTATGGGACGGCTTTCCTCGCGATGACGCTGTTGATGTTGCCGTCGCTGGCGGTAGCATTCATGCTGCGGGTTATTCCGGCGTCACGTCACCAAACAGTCGCGGTCAGCGCCGTCCATACACACGTCGGGACGATTTTACGCGCGCGTGGAGTCGGGACGATCCTCTTCGTATCGGGGATCATGATGTGCCCGCAGGCGCTTCAAAGCACCTTCTATCCGCTCTATCTCTCGAAGGTCGGTTTGTCAGCGACGTTGATCGGCCTCGCCATTGCCGCCATCAGCCTGGCGTCGATGGTCGTTCGTATGCTGCTCGCGAGTGCCGTTGCGCGGCTCGGGCAGGCCGGTGCGTTGGTCGGCGCGATGGTACTCAGCGCTGTGGCGTTCGCCATCACGCCGCTCGTGCGACAGTTTTGGCCCCTCGTCGGCGTGTCGGCGCTCATGGGTGCGAGCCTGGGATTTACGCAGCCGCTATCGATGAGCTTGCTCGCTGAGTCGGTCGCTCAGCAATTTTGGGGAGCCGCGTTTGGCATTCGGCAGAGCGTGCAGCGAGCGGTTGCGATCATAAGCCCCTTGGCATTCGGTATGGCAAGCACGGCGCGAGGAGTCGAATCGGCATTCTACCTCGGCGCGCTGGTCCTCTTTGGTGCTGCCGGCATCGCGGTGCGGGCGTCCGGTGGAGTGGGCCGCCAGCCTGATGAAATGGTCGGGGAGGAAGGACTTTCTACGAGTTCAGTCGCGGTGCCTGGACATAGCGGTACTGCGCGACGATGATCCGCTCTTGCAGGGCAAGCCATTTCGAGTGTTGCCGCGTGATCCGCGGCGGGAGCTTCACCTATCTTCTCGCCCGCGCGCTCGAATCGCAGCGCGCCGATGTTCCCCCGGATTTCGCCGCGGCGTTTCTCACGGCGGTGGCCGGCGCCCAGGCATATTTCCGCACCGTGATCTCGACGACCCCGGCGGCCTTGGGTTCCTTTCACGCGAGGGGCAGCTACCCGGAACGCATGGCCGCCTTCCCGAATCCTCACCTGGTCCAGAAGTTCGGCGCGCCGGCAGCGCCTGAGCAAGCCACGAGCGATCCATAAATAGAAGCGCCCGTGACGGCGTGTGTCGGCCGGCCGCTGATTCCTACGGCACGCCGGGGGCCGGCGGCGGCGAGGCCGGGGTCAGCCCGTGGCGGCGCATGATCTCACCCATCTTTGCGCGATCGGGCGGACCCCCGGCCGCGGCGCCGATCACCGCCGCCATCTCACGGAAGTATTCTGGTCCCAGCACGCCGGGGCTGAGGACAGAAAGCGCCTTCGCGTCCTCGGTGCCGTCGTTGTCGAACCGATGCACCGCGCCCCGCGAAATGCAGAGCGATTGCCCGGGCGCCACCGCGACCCGAGCGCCGTCGACCGTGAAGGTGATGATTCCCTTGAGTCCGTACACGGTCTCCTCATAGGCATCATGACTGTGCGCCGGCGCCATCAGTCTCTCTCCCGCCGGGACGTTCACTTCGAAGACCGTCACGCTGTTGTTTGAATCGGCGCCCGTGACCAGGAACCGTATGCTGAGCGGCCCGATCTTGATCATCTCGTCCGAGGGATTCACCGCGGGTGCTGTCATGAGAACCTCACATGGCGCCGGAGTCGTCGCGACGACGCTGAGACTTTCGGTCCGGCGCGGTCGCCCCCTCCACACCAGCTCGACCCGCATGCGCCTCCCTCCGGGTACCGTTCCTCCTGTCTTAGCGACTAAGTCACCTGGGCACACAGAGGATTGCGGGCGGACAGGTGTAACAGCATTGGACTGGGCCGGGGGGTTGACTATGCCGGGACTCAACCGCGTTGGCAACGACGGGGCGCCGCGGCCCCGCATCGCGGGCGGGTCCGGCCTCCGCGACGACCCCATCAGCCCGCTGGCCTGCACCGTGCGCTCTCTCGACGGCGCGATGTGCCTCTCGGTCAGCGGCGACTTGGACCTCGCCAGCGTGCCGCTGCTGCTGGGTCATCTCAACCGGGCGGCCGACGGCGCGGCGAACGTCATCGTCGATCTGAGCGGCCTCCGGTACATTGATTCGTCCGGGATCCACACGCTGCTGGCCGCGGGGAAGATATTCGCGCGGAGGGACACCAGATCGTGTTGGCCGCGGTGTCGCCGATGACGCTTCGGCTACTCCGGATTATCAATCTCGAGCAGGCGATGCCAATCTTCCCGACGGTCGAAGCGGCCCTCGCCGGTCTCCGCGATGGGGGGAAGTCCGGGTAGGGCGGACGTTCGGTTTAGGCGCCCGCGCCGCGGGCCCCGCCGTGTCTATCTGACGTAGCCTTCCACCGTCTTTTCGTCCCGCACCTGCGCGCCGGATGGATCGAGCCCGGCGGACCGGCGGGCCTTGCGCTGCTGGAGGAGATCCCAGCACTGGTCCAGGGTCACCTGAATGTGGCGGAGGCGTTCACGATCCGCGTCCGTCGCCTGGCCCTGAGACTCCTTCTGCCAGATCTCGTGCTCCTCGCTCGCCAGCTCGTTGATCCGGTGAAATACGGTCTTATCTTCCACGGCCGTCGCCTCCTCGGGCGCAGTTCGCACCCCGCCTCTCGATGATACCACCGAAACGTGCCGCGCCCGGTCGTCGGGGACCGGCGCTGCTACCGATCCTCAGGCTCGCCGCGGACCGCGCGGATGGCCGGGTCGAAGTGCCGCCCCGCGAAGTCCGCGGCCTTGGCGAGGTCGAGCACGGCGCCGCGTAGTGTGGGATGCGTGTCTTGCCATCGGGCGGCATGATCGCGGCCGCAGAAGAACTGGATATGCGGGCAGCGTGTCAGGACGGCGGGCCCCGGAGCGCAGCAGTCTTTGTCAGGATAGAAGACCGCGATCGCGGCGGGCTCAGATCCGAGGATCCGGCCGCCGCGCATGGTCACCGCGACGGGCATCCGGCAGTACCCGCAACTCGATGACACGCGGGCCGGCTCGTCCGCCATCGGCGGGACGGCCAGGGCGTCGATGGCGCAGTTGGCATACGCCGTGACTCCACCGATGGTCACGCGATGCGGCGCGGCCACGAGGGAGAAGGGGTACGCGGCGACGACCGCCCCGTCGCGAAGATAGATCGCCCCGGCGTCGTGGAGCGCCGCGAGCGCGGCCTTGACATCATCTTGGGTGAACCCCGTCGCGGCAGCCAGAGCCTCGACCGTCGCCGGCCGAGCGCGCAGCGCGTGGCGCAAGATCGAGGTCTGGACACGGCCATCCCGGTTGGTCATCGTGATCTCTCCAGGTCGTGGTCGGCGTCTTTGACTATAACAGGAAAACCTGTTACTACAGTTCGTACGATGGCCAGGTCGGTCACGGTCTTTAATCAGCCCGGTTGAATCTTCTGCCGCAGGGTCGAGGAGTTCCTCACCCAACACGGGGTTCCGTTCCAGGCGCGAAACGTGGCCGAGGATTCAGCCGCGATGGACGCGCTCGAGGCGTTGGGCGTCGCGACCACGCCCGTCACCGTCATCGACGGCGAGGTCGTCGTCGGCTTTGACCGAAAGCGGCTGGCGACGCTGCTGGGTCTATCGGAGTGACCGATGCCGCCCACACGCCTGAGGCTTGAAGAGCTGGAGGTGACGCGGCGGCCCGGGTGCTACCGCACGATGGCCGTGGTGGACGCGGGGCCCGCGGTCGACCTGCCGGTGATCGTAATCGCGGGAGAACGCCCCGGCCCGGTGTTCGTGGCGGCGGCCGGCGTCCACGGAGACGAGTACGAAGGGCCCCGGGCTCTGTGGGAAGTCTCCGACTCGCTGCCGCCGTCGTCGCTGTCCGGGGTGTTCGTCGCCCTGCCGATCTGCAACCCATGGGCGTTCGCGGCCGGATCGCGCACCACGCCTCCGCAACTCGACGGCGTCAATCTCGCCCGCACATTTCCCGGAGATCCGGCGGGCTCTCCCACCCAGCGGCTCGCCGCCGCGCTGCTCGCGTTTATCATGCGCCTGCGGCCGGCGCTGTTCCTCGATCTGCACAGCGGCGGAGTGCGGTATCGTTTTCTGCCGGCCGTCGCCTGCCGCCGGGGGCTCGGTGATCCCGCGCGGTCACGCGCGGCCGTGCGCGCGTTCGGCGTCCGCAACCTGTGGCTCGGCCGCGATCATCCGGGCACGTTCAATTCCGAGACCGCGCGGCGCGGCATCACGACGGTCGGGAACGAGATGACGGGCGCCGGCGGATGTCTCGACGAGGACGTCGCGGCCGACCGCGAGGGCGTCGTCAATCTCTTGCGCTGGCTCGGGATGGTGCGGGACCGGGCGGCGCCGGAGGTGCCCGGACCGTTCTGGGAGACCACGGAAGTGCCCGCGCCGGCAGGCGGGTACGTGCAGATGCGGCACTCGGTGGGCGAGCCCGTGTCGGAAGGCGCGCCGATCGCGGTGGTGCGATCGCCCTTCGGCGAGATCGTCGGCGAGGCGCGGGCTCCCTACGACGCCGCCGTCTGGGTCACACGCCACCTTCGGGTGATCGAGGCCGGAGAGATGATCGGCGCGGTCGCGAGGCCCGTTAACGATGACGCCGGCTGACACCGTTCCTGCCGGCCCGCGACGTGACCGCCGCACGCAGTTTGGACAGCGTAGACTGCTTCCCGATCGGCGGGACATCGCGCGGGGTGAGCTTGACCGGCTTCGGCCGTCCCCCCTTTACACCGCTATGTGACGCCGTTTACCCGAACACGTCGGTTATGCTCTGGTGAAGCAATCGTCCCAGTTCCGCGATCTGTTCCTCGGTAATCGTCAGCGGTGGCCCCACGAGGATCTGGTTCGAAACCGACCCGGGGAGCGACCCGCCGGCGGGATAGACGAGCAGCCCGTTGCGCAACGCGGCGGCGACGACGGCGGGTCCCGGCGGCACCGCCGGTTCTTGCCGCGGCGCGTCCGGCTGGCCCGGCTCAGAAAACTCGATGCCCCACATGAGGCCGAGACCGCGGACCTCCGCCACGCGCGGGTGTTCTTTCAAGGGTGCCAGTTCGCGTTCGAGCACGGCCCCCTTGCGCTTCGCGGCGGCGACCAGATCGTGCGCCTGGATGTACTCGAGCACCGCGGCGGCGGTGGCGCACGCCAGGGGGTTGCCGGCGTACGTATGCCCGTGGATAAACCGGCCCGACACGCGGAGGATCTCATCGCCGATGCGCTCGTGCGCGACCACGGCGCCGATCGGGATGTACCCGGCGCCGAGTCCCTTCGCACACACCAGGAGATCCGGGACGACGCCCCAGTGATCGATCGCGAACTTGGCGCCGGTTCGGCCGAATCCGGTCATGACCTCGTCGGCGATGAAGAGGACGTCGTGACGGTCACAGATTTCGCGGACGAGGCGGAAGTATTCGGGCGGCGGGACGACGGCCGCGTTGGCCGCGCCCGAGACCGGTTCGGCGATGAACGCCGCGACCGTGTCGGCGCCCTCGCGCCGGATGGCCGACTCGAGCTCGGTCGCGCACTCGATCGCGCAGCGGCCGTAGGTGAGACCGTACGGGCACCGGCGGCAGTGGACCTCTGGGATCTGCGGAAACGGCAGCAGGAGCGGACCGTACGGCGCGCGGCGGGCGGCGAATCCCGACAACGACAACGCGCCCAGCGTGGCGCCGTGATAACTCGCCCGCTTGCTGATGATCTTGTATTTGGACGGCCGGCCGGCGTCCACCCAATACTGCCGGACCATCTTGATCGCCGTCTCCGTGGCCTCGCTGCCGCCGGAGACGAAGAAGACGTGCGAGAGGCCGGGCGGTGTGAAGGTGACCACGAGATCGGCCGCGCGCTCTTGCGCTTCGGTCGTGAATTCCGAGCCGTGCGCGAAGGTGAGCGCCCGGAGCTGCCGCTCCATGGCCGCGAGGATCTCCGGCACACCGTGGCCGAGGTTGACGGCCAGCGGTCCCGAGGAGCCGTCGAGATACTTCCGGCCCTCGGCGTCGTACACATAGACACCCTCGCCGCGGACGGCCTGCCGCGGGCCGCCCGCGGCGGCCCGGTAGAGGACGTGGGTGGCCGTGCGGGACGCCGCGTCGGTCACGGGTGCCGCAGGGCGAGATCCTGGCTCGTTGCACGTGAGTCGCCGGCCACGAGTGTTCTCCTCTTCGATGAAGTGCCGCGATCGAGGTGCCGCGCTTCAGTTCAAGGGCGTGGTCCGGCTTCCTCTCGTCCGGCATGATGACGGGACCGAAGCCGCGAAGTGTTTCGCCCGTGGCGGACGTCGCAAGCGTCGGGGTCGATGTGGGCGGCACGTTCACCGATCTGGTCGCGCAGGCCGGATCCGGAGGTCCGCTGCGTCTTTGCAAAGTCCCGAGCACGCGCGATCCGTCGCAGGCACTGCGAGCGGGCCTGCGCCTCGTCTGTCCGGAGGGCGAGCGCGTTGCCCGTCTCACCTACGGCACGACCGTGGTCACGAATGCGGTGCTGGAGGGACGCGGAGCGCGCACCGCGCTCCTCACGACCCGCGGCTTCCGCGACGTACTCGAGATCGGCCGCCAGCAGCGGGACCATCTCTACCGGCTCGACGTGCCGGGACGGACGCCGCCCGCCGTGCCCCGGGCGCTGCGGTTCGAGGTGGCGGAGCGTGTGGACCACCGCGGCCAGGAACTCGTGCCGCTCGACGAAGCGGAGGTCCGCCGCCTCGCCGGTGTGCTCCGGGAAGCGGGTGTCGAGGCCGTCGCGGTGAGCTTCCTGCACGCGTACGCGAACCCGGCGCACGAACGCCGGGCCGCGGTGATTCTGCGGGCGGTCCTGCCGCACGTCTGCCTGTCGTCCGAGGTGAATCCGGAATTTCGCGAGTACGAGCGCACGCACACCACGTGCGTGAACGCGCAGATGATCCCCCTCGTGGACCGGTTCCTGGCCGACCTCGAGACCGGCCTCGCCGCGGAGGGGCATCGCGGCGCGCTCCGCCTGATGCAGTCCAGCGGCGGGATGGCCGCGCCCGGTCAGGCGCGGCGCGCGCCGCTCGCGATGCTGCTGTCCGGCCCCGCCGGCGGCGTCGCCGCCGCCCGCGCCGTCGCCACCGCCGCCGGGATCGCCGATGCGGTCGCGCTCGATATGGGGGGCACCTCGACCGACGTCTGCCTGATCCACGGAGGACAGGTGGAGACGCTCACGGAGCGCCGCGTTCTCGGCCAGCCCGTTCGCCTTCGCTCGCTTGCCGTGGAGAGCATCGGGGCCGGCGGCGGGTCGGTGGCGTGGATCGACGAGGCCGGGGCGCTCCGGGTCGGGCCGCGCAGCGCCGGGGCCGAGCCGGGTCCGGCCTGTTACGGCCGGGGCGGTGACGAACCTACCGTCACGGACGCGTACGTGGTCCTCGGCTATCTCGACCCCGACGGCGTCGTGGGCGGGCTCCACCTCGACCCGGCCCTGGCATGGCGCGCCTTGACGCCGCTTGCGAAGCATTTTGGCATGCCGGTTGAGGCGGCGGCGGCGGGCATTCTCGAGGTCGCCAACGCCGCGATGGCGCGCGCGCTGCGCATGGTGTCGGTCGAGCGGGGCGCCGACCCGCGCGGGCTCGCGCTGATCGCGTACGGCGGCGCCGGTCCGGTGCACGCCGGCCGGCTGCTGCAAATCGCCGGCATGCCGCGGGTTCTCGTGCCGCCGTGCTCGAGCGGATTTTCCGCGTACGGGTGCCTGGCGGCCGATCTGCGCTACGACACGGTGCGGACGGCGCGCTTCGACCTAGCGGCCGCGCGGCCCGGCGCGTGGGAAACGCCGTTCGCCGAGATGGAGCGAGAGCTGATGGACCGGCTGGCGGCCGACGACGTGCCGGCGGGCGGCGCGCTCGTGGAGCGGACGATGGACCTCCGGTATCGCGGCCAGAACTATGAGCTCGAGATCGCGGTCGCGCCGGCGCTGGACGCGCAGGCGATCCGGCGGCGCTTCACCGACCGGCACCTCCGGCGCTACGGCTACGAGACCGAGGAGCCGGTAGAATGCGTGAATCTGCGCCTCCGCATCATCGTGCCGTCCGCGGGCGCCGGGATGCCGGTCGTGGCCGAGGGTCCCGGCTCGGCGGGGCGGGACGGCTCCGGTAATGCAGGGCGCGGCGAGCGGCGGGTCTTCTTCTACGAGCATGGGTGGATGCAGGCCGGGGTGTACGCGCGCGGCGGACTCCGTCTGGAGAGCCCGGTGGCCGGCCCGGCCGTGGTCGAAGATGAGTGGTCGACCGTCGTCGTGTATCCTGGCCAGGCGTTGCGCCGCGACGCCGCGGGCCTGCTGCGGATCGAGGCGGCCTAGTGCGCGATACTCCGATCGACCCGGTCACGCTGGAAGTCGTGCGGCACGCTGTCTTGTCGGTCGCCGAGGAGATGCGCGCGGTGCTGATGCGCTCCGCCCGCTCACCGGTTCTCAAGGAGGCGGGCGATCTGTCCTGCGCGCTCACGGACGCGCAGGGGCAGCTCGTGGCGCAGGGCCACGATATCCCGATCCACCTCGGCGTGATGGCCTTCACTGTCGGGGAATTTCTTCGGCGCGTCCCGCCGTCCGCGCTCCACGAGGGCGACGTCTACTTCACGAACGATCCCGAGGTCGGCGGCAACCATCTGCCCGACGTGAAGGCGATCACCCCGGTCTTTCACCGCGGCCGGCTTGTCGCGTTTGCGGTTAACCTCGCCCACTGGCCGGACGTCGGCGGCGCGCGCCGCGGCAGCTACGTGGCGACGGCCCGGGACCGGTACGCGGAGGGTCTCTGCATTCCGCCGGTCCCGCTGTTCGTGCGGGGCGCGCCCAACGAGGCGATGCTCGAGATGGTGCTCGCGAACGTCCGGGGGCGGGAGGAGCGGCGGGGGGACATCCTCGCGCAGTGTGCCGCGAACACGGTGGCGGCGGTGCGCCTACGGGAGATCTTCGAGCGCTTCGGCGCCGAGACGGTCCAGGCGTGCCTGGAACGGATGCTCGATGAGTCGGAACGGCTGATGCGCCGCGCGATCGCGTCGCTGCCGGCCGGGGAGTACGCCGGTGAGGACTGGCTGGACGGCGACGGCGTCGAAGACGTCCCGGTCCGTATCGCGGTGCGGGTCCGGCCGGCCGGAGACGACCTCCATGTCGACTTCGACGGCACCGCGCCGGAGACGAAGGGACCGCTCAACGCCACCCGGTTCGTGACGGCGTCGGCGGTGTTCTACGCGATGCGGGCGCTGTTGGGGCCGGAGATCCCGGCGAACGGCGGCTGCTACCGGCCGATCCACCTGCGCATTCCCGGCGGCACGGTGCTGCACCCCGGTCCCGAGGCGCCCCGCGTCGGCGGCAACCACGAGACCTCCCAGCGCGTCGTCGACGCGGTGTTCCGCGCGCTCGCGCCGGTGCTGCCGGACCGGATCGTCGCCGGCGGGCCGGGGACGTCCGGGCTCGTGATGTTCAGCGGGCGCCACGAGGACGGCCGCCCCTTCGTGTTGTACGAGGTGCACGGCGGCGGCGAGGGCGCGAGCCGGACGCGGGATGGGACCAACGCGGTGCGGGTGCACATGAGCAACGTGATGAACACACCGGTCGAGGTGATCGAAAGCGAATATCCGCTGCGCGTGGAGTGTTGCGCGTTGCGCCCTGACAGCGGCGGGCCCGGCCGGCACCGCGGCGGGCTCGGCCTCTGCCGGTCCTACCGGGTGCTGGGCGAGCACGCCGAGCTGTCCACGATGATCGAGCGCGCGCGTATCCGGCCGTGGGGTGTGTTCGGCGGCGGGGACGGCGCGCCGTTTCGGGTGACCTGCGAGCGCGCGGGTGCGCGGATTCCGATCGGGGCAAAGGAAAACCGCGACGTGCGCCGCGACGATCTGATCGTGCTGGAGAGCTCCGGCGGCGGAGGGTACGGACGGCCGGAGGAGCGCTCCGCGGAGCTTAGGCGGGCGGATCTCGTGAACGGGTACGTGACCCCGGCTTCGCGGGGCGGGGCGGCCGAGGGGGTGGACGAGGCGTGAGGCTTCGGGATCGAGTGGCGGTCGTCACCGGCGCGGCGAAGGGGATGGGCGATGCGATCTGCGAGGCGCTCGCGCGCGAAGGCGCGTCCGTCGTGGCCGCCGCGCGCGACGCGGGGCCGCTTGCGGCCCTCGTGGAGCGGCTCGCGCGCGTGGAGGGGGCGCCGCCGCGCCACCTCGCGGTGCCCACCGACGTGACGCGGGAGGACCAGGTGGCCGCGCTCGCGGACCGGACGCGGAAGGAGTTCGGGCGCGTCGACATCCTCGTCAACGCCGCGGGGACGATCGGTCCGATCGAAACGCCGCTGCACAAGATCGCGCCCGAGGAGTGGGACCGGGTGCTGGCGGTCAATGTGCGCGGCGTGTTTCTCTGCTGCCGCGCGTTCGTACCGTCGATGATCGAGCAGAAGTACGGCAAGATCATCAACATCGCCGGCACCTCGGGACTCCGCGGCTACCGCTTCCGCGCCGCGTATTCGTCCTCGAAGTGGGCGGTCCGCGGGCTCACGCGCACGCTGGCGCTGGAGGTCGGTCCCTACAACGTCAACGTGAACGCGATCTTCCCGGGCGTGGTCGAGGGCGACCGCATGCAGACGATCATCGCGGAGAAGGCGAAGGTGCGGGGTACCTCGCCGAAGGCCGTCTTCGACGAGTACGTGGGGGAGATGGCGATGCGCCGGTTCACCGAGGAGACGGACATCGCGAACGCCGTGGTGTTCCTCGCGTCGGACGAGAGCCGGCAGATCGCCGGCCACGAGATCGTCGTCGACGGCGGCTGGGACGTCTAGGGATGCCGGCGGCGCCGTTCGACTATCATGCCCCCACGACCGTGCCCGAGGCGTTGTCGCTGCTCGCCGCCCTCGGGGAGGACGCGAAGGTCCTCGCCGGCGGGCAGAGCCTCGTGCCGCTCCTGACGCTGCGCCTCGTGCGCCCCACCGCGGTCGTGGACATCTACGGGCTCGAGGAGCTGCGGGGCGTCCGCCGTGACGGGCGCACGCTCGAGATCGGCGCCCTCGTCCGCCACCGCGCGCTCGAGCTCGGCGAGGGGCCGCTCGCGTCGTGTCCGATGCTCTCGGAGGCGGCCGCGCTCATCGGGAACGTGCGCGTCCGCACGATGGGCACGATCGGGGGCAGCCTCGCGCACGCGGACCCGGCGGCCGAGCTACCCGCGGTCGTCCGCGCGCTCGACGGGGTCATGGTCGCCCGCGGCCCGCAGGGCGAGCGGGCGATTCCCGCAGCCGAGTTTTTCGCCGGCCTCTTGACGACGGCGCTGCGGCCCGGCGAGCTGCTCACGGCGGTTCGGCTGCCGCTCCCAGAGGGGCGCGCGGGCTATGCCGTCGAGGAGTTCACGCGGCGCGCCGGGGACTTCGCGATCGTGGCGGCGATGGCCGTGGTCGAACTGGACGGAAGCGGACGCACCGCGCGCGCGCGCGTCGCCATCGCGGGCGCGGGTTCAGCGCCGGTCAGGCTGACGGCGGTGGAGGGCGCGCTCGCCGGCGTCGAGCCGTCCGAGCAGGCGTTCCGGACGGCGGTCGGAGATCACAAATTGGAGATCGAGCCCGAGGGCGACGTGCACGCCTCGGCCGAGTACCGGCGCCACCTGACCCGCGTGCTCACGGTCCGGGCGCTCGTCCGCGCGGCGTCGCGGGCCGGTCGCCCCGCGTCAGACGGGGCCGCGAGGGGAGCGGGCGCATGACGGAACTGACGATCGCCTTCACGTTGAACGGGAAGCCGCAGGAGGTGCGGACCGCGGCCCACGAGACGCTTCTTACCTTATTGAGAGACGAGCTCGGAGCGGTCGAGGTCAAGGACGGGTGCGGGGAGGGGGTGTGCGGCACCTGCACCGTCCTGCTCGACGGCGAACCGGTGAGCAGCTGCCTGCTGCTGGCCGCCCGGGTTGCCGGGCGCGAGGTGACGACGGTGCGCGGGCTCGCGCCGGCCGGCAGTCTGCACCCGATCCAGGAGGCCTTCGTCGCCCACGGCGCGGCGCAGTGCGGATTTTGCACGCCGGGGATGATCCTCACCGCCTACGCGTTCCTCCGCGAGAACGGCCGGCCGACGCGCGACGAGATCCGGCGGGCCATCGCCGGGAACCTGTGCCGGTGCACCGGCTACACGAAGATCGTCGACGCCATTGAAGCATCTGCCCTGTCTGACGCAGGACCTCCGGCCGCTTCGCGGCCTCCTGCCGGCTCGGTCACGCCGCGCCGTGGCTAAGCGCCCGGCCGCGGGGGCGCCGACGGCCGTGCTCCCTGCGGCGGAGCAGCTTCGCGTCGTCGGCCGTTCTATCGCCCGCCACGACGCCCGGGACAAGGTGCAGGCGGCCACGCTCTACGCCGCCGACTGGCAGATGCCGGGCATGCTGCATGGGGTGGTGCTGCGGTCGATGTACCCGTCGGCGCGGATCCGGCGCCTCAACACCGGGCGCGCGGCCGCTCTGCCCGGGGTCGTCGCGGTGCTGACGGCACGGGACGTTCCGCACAATACCTTATGGACGGACGTGCCCGGCCAGACGAGCGAGGTCGGCGCGCTGCGGGCGCGGCTTCAAGTGCTTGCTGAACACGTGGTCCGATACCAGGGCGAGCCGGTGGCGCTGGTCGCGGCGGAGACGCCGGAGGCGGCGCAGCAGGCGCTGGAGGCGATCGAGGTCGACTACGAGCCGCTGCCCGGCGTCTTCGATCCGGAGGACGCGCTGCGTCCCGGCGCGGCCCGGGTTCACGAAGAAGGCAACCTGCTTGCGCGGTGGCGCGTGCAGCGCGGCGACGCGGACGCCGCGCTCGCGAGCGCCGACGTCGTGGTCGAGGACACCTACCGCTGCCAGTTCATCGACCACGCGTATCTCGAACCCGAGTGCGGCGTGGCGTGGATCGATGCCGACGGCGTCGTGACGATCCGCGTCGCCACGCAGGTGATCGAGCACTTCCGCGACGTGGCCGACGTGCTCGGTGTGCCCCACAACCGGGTGCGGGTCATCGGGACGTACGTGGGCGGCGGCTTCGGCGGCAAGGAAGACGTCACGGTCGAGGTCTTCCTCGGCCTGCTCGCGTCGAGGACGCGGCGTCCCGTGCGCATGGTCTGGTCGCGCCAGGAGTCGCTGCTGGCGCGCCCCAAACGCCATCCGTTTATTCTCCACTATAAGACGGGGGCGTCGCGCGACGGCACGCTCACAGCGCAGGCGGTGGAGCTCGTGGCCGATTCGGGCGCGTACGCCTATCTGAGCGCGCTCGTGCTGATGTACGCGACCGTTACGGCCGCCGGCCCGTACCGCGTGCCCAACGTCGCGATCGATGCATGCGTCGCCTACACGAACAACCCGCCGACGAGCGCGATGCGGGGCTTCGGCGGCATGCAGATGGTGCTCGGCTATGAGTCTCAGATGGACCGCCTCGCGCGCCGCCTCGAGATCGACCCTGTCGAGATCCGGGTCCGGAACGCGCTTCAGAAAGGCGACCGGCTGCCGGTCGGCCAGGAGCTCGAGACGCACGTCGGGGTGGCGGAGGCCGCGCGGCGTGCCTGGGCCGCGCTCGGGCCGCGCCGGACCCCGTCCGCGCCGCGCTACCGCGCCGGCCGGGGCCTGGCCTGCAACATCCAGCCCTATGGACGCATCGTCTGGCTGCACGACTGGGCGAGCGCCTGGGTCGGGTTCGAGATGGACGGCACCGCCGTCGTGCGCACCGGCGTCCCCGACGTCGGCGGCGGTCAGGCCTCGTCGCTGTGCCAGATCGCGGCCGAGGTCCTCGGTCTCGAGCCGGAGCAGGTGGCCGTGCACATCGGCGACAGCGCGCTCACACCGCTCGCCGGTACCACGACGGCGACCCGCCAGCTCTACATGTCCGGGAACGCCGTGCTGCAGGCGGCGACCGGGCTTCGCGCGCAGGTGCTGCCCGTCGCGGCGCAGATGCTGGAGACGCCGCCGGACCGGCTGATACTGCGGGATGGAGGAGCGGCCGACGCGGCCGGGCGTCGCGTGGAATGGGCCGCGGTTTTGAAGGAGTGCGCGCGGCTCGGGGTCTCCCGAAGCTACCTGGGCGTCTACCACGCGCCGGCCGGAGACCCGGTGGATCTCGATCGCGGCGGCGGCCGCATTTTCCCCGACTACACCTTCGGCGCGCACGCGGTCGAGGTCGAGGTCGACACCGAGACCGGTGCCGTGGCGGTCGTCAGGCACGTGGCGTGCCACGACGTCGGACGCGCCATCAATCCGCAGAGCGTCGAGGGCCAGATTCAGGGCGGCGCCGTGATGGGCGTCGGCTACGGGCTGATGGAAGAGGTCGTGGTGGACCGCGGCGTCAACCTGACCACCAACTTCGCCGCCTATCTGATCCCGACCGCCCTCGACGTCCCAGACGTGGAGCCGCTCGTGCTCGAGTCGGGCGACGGCAAAGGGCCGTTTGGCGCGCGCGGCATCGGCGAGCCGCCGATCGGGCCGCCCGCCGCCGCGATCGCCAACGCGGTCGAGGACGCCGTCGGCGTGCGCATCACCCAGCTTCCGATCACGCCGGAGCGGGTGGCGCGGGCGCTGGGGCTGCTAAAGCCGGAGTAGCTGCCGGCCGCCAGAAGACTATTAACGCCGTGGCTTGCCCGGTGACTGGATCGGCGCGCCCTTGCCCGTGGGCTCCACCTCGTACACCACGACCTGAAGCGTCGTCGGGTTGAAGCCGTTGCAGGGATTGCGTTCTTGGGGACAGTTGGACACCGCGACGAGCAGATCGAAGTCGGCGCGCAGGTCGAGGTAGTCGCCCGGCTTCGACTTGGGTTCCTGGATGCCGGTGCGCCCGTCGGCGGCGACCGGGGTGTTCATGAAGACGTTGAACGAGTACGGGATCTCGGCGAGCGGGATACCGTACGGCTTGAGTGCCTGCTCGAAGTTGTTGCGGCAGTTCGGCGTGCCGCGGACGCCGTAGCGCAGCGCGTTCGTGAATTCGCTGCAGGACCCGCTGATCAGGTCGTGCACGCCGCAGGTGTCCCCGGTAATCGTCATCAGCTGCGTCGCTTTGGTGGAGTAGAGGTGATGGCCCGTGGTGAGGAAGAGCGTCCCGTTGAGGAGCTGCGTGTTCTCGGGGGACAGCTTGTCGCCGTAGTCGTTGAAATTGAAGCAGATGAAGTCGGCCACCTGCTTGCCCTCGAGGTCGACGATCCGGCAGACCTGCCCGGCCTTGATCGGAAACGCCGTGCCCGCGCGGGGGGCGAGCGTTTGTTCGAAGGCAATCAGCGAGGGCGTGATCCCAGGATGCTCCATCCGAGCCACCTCCGATGACGCGTCGAGTGAACCTACACCGGCCGTCCGGGCCTGCGGCGCGAGCCAGGACGTCCCGCGCAAGACGGGGACGCTGCCCGGTCGCGTGAAACCGTGGCCGTCCGCCGTCCGTAGAGGGGATAGCGCCACGTCCGGTTAGGCAGAGTTCTGCCGGGGAGGATTTGCAACCTGCCTCCGGAGAAGGCGGGTGGCGCGCGGCGCAGCTTGTGCGCCGAATTGTGGGGAGGGGTGGAAGCATGCGGAACGGGTTTGCAATCGGCACGCTGCTTGTGTTCCTGCTGTCCGTGATGGTCCCAGGCACCGGCGCCGCGACTGCGACGCTCAAGATCGGCGTACCGGTCCCGCTGTCGGGCGGGAACGCCAAGATGGGCACCGACATCGTCCAGGCGGCCACGATGGCCGCGGACGAGCAGAACGCGAGGGGCGGCGTCCTCGGACGCAAGCTCGAGATCGTCCCGTTCGACGACGCCTGTGACGCGCAGGCGGCCGTGACGGCCGCGCACAAGCTTGTGGACGCCGGCGTGGTCGCGGTGGCGGGCGGCTACTGTTCCTCGGCGGCGATTCCGGCGAGCGCCGTCTACCACGACGCGGGGGTCGCGTTCGTCGCGGACGCGTCCAGCAACCCCAAGCTCACGGACCAGGGATTCGAGAACGTGTTCCGGGTCATCGGCCGCGACGATCAGCAGGGCCCCTACGCGGCCGGCTTCATGACCAAGACTCTCAAGGCCAAGAAGATCGCGATCATCCACGACAACACGCTGTACGCCAAGGGGTTGGCCACGGCGACCCAGGATGCCCTCAAGAAGATGTCGGGCGTGCAGATCGTCTTCTTCGACGCGATCACGCCGGGTGAGAAAGACTTCTCGGCGGCGCTGACCAAGGTGAAGAGCCTGAACCCGGACGTCACCTACTTCACCGGCTACTACCCCGAAGGCGGCCTCGTCTGCAAGCAGTTCAAGGACTTGGGCGTCTCCGGAAAGCTGATGGCGGGCGACGCCAACAACGACCCGACCTTCATCAAGGAGTGCGGCGCCGCCTCCACAGGCGTCTACATCACGTCGACCCCGCTGCCTCAAGATCAGTCCACCGCCAAGGCGTTCATCAGCCGCTACACCGCGCGGTGGAAGCAGGATCCGGGCCCGTACTCCGCCCTCGAGTATGACTCCGTCGCCGTGGTGATCAACGCGATGCAGCGCGCGAAGAGCGCGAACCGGGCGGCGATCATCAAAGCCCTCCATCAGACCAACGCCTACTCGGGCGTGACCGGCAAGATCACCTTCGATCAGAAAGGCGATCGGAAGCAGGTGCTCTACATCACCTACATCATCAAGGGCGACAAGTTCGTGCCCACCGGAATGTGAGGTCTCCGTAGCGCTGCGGGGCCGCCCCGTATCTGGGGCGGCCCCGTTTGCGCTCCTCGGCCCGCGGGGAGCGGGACCACCCTCCTAATCCATGGAGATCGCCCTCCAGCAGCTGGTCAACGGGCTGACGGTCGGGGCGTTCTACGCCCTGATCGCGCTGGGCTACACCATGGTGTACGGCATCATCCGCCTCATCAACTTCGCGCACGGCGACATTTATGCGGTCGGGGCGTTCCTGGGCCTGTCGACGTACGGCCTCCTCGCGCTCCTGCATGTCGAGAACTCGATTCTGACCACGCTGCTGGCCTTGATCGTGTCGATGGGCTGCACCGGCCTGCTCGGGATGTTGCTCTTCCGCGTGGCCTATCGTCCCCTGCTGCACGCGCGCCTCTCGATCCTCATTTCGGCGATCGGCGCGTCGCTGACGCTGGAGTACGGTCTGCTGCTGATCTACAGCCCGTCGTTTCTGGTCTATCCGCACCTGTTCGGCCGCAGCGGTCCGGCGTTCGGCGGCATCAGTATCTCGTGGCTGCAGGTCCTGATCTTCGTGTCGAGCATCGTGCTGATGGCCGGGCTGTATACCATGGTGCACCGCACGAAGACCGGTATGGCGATGCGGGCGCTCGCCATCAACCAGGACGCCGCCCGTCTGATGGGGATCAACGTCAACCGGGTGATCGGCCTGACGTTCTTCATGGGGTCCGCGCTGGCGTCGTTCGCCGGGGTCCTGACCGGCCTGTACTACTCCCAGATCTCCTTCCTGATGGGCTTTCTGATCGGGCTCAAGGCCTTTACCGCCGCCGTGCTCGGCGGCGTCGGCAACATTCCGGGGGCCGTGCTGGGCGGCTTCCTGCTCGGGATCCTCGAAAGCCTCGCGGCCGGATACTATTCCAGCCGGTGGAAGGACGTCGTGGCCTTTGCCGTTCTGATCGTCGTGCTGGTGGTGAGGCCGCGCGGTCTCCTCGGCGAGCGCGTGGTCGAGCGCATGTGAAAACCCGTTCCGATGCCCCGCCCCGCCCCGCGCAGACGGGGTCCCGGCCGTTATATCTGGTCGGGCTGACCGCCGCGGCGGTGCTGGCCGCGATCGCGCTGCCCGCGTTCGGCGACGCCTATCTGATCGACGTCGGCACGCTGGTCCTCGTCTACGTCATGCTCGGCCTGGGCCTCAACATCGTGGTCGGGTTTGCCGGCCTGCTGGACCTCGGCTACGCGGCGTTCTTCGCGATCGGCGCCTACACGACCGCGTACTTCATGGTCAACACGCACATGTCGTTCTGGCTGACCCTGCCGATCGCCGCCTGCTTCACCGCGGTCTCCGGCGTCATCATCGGCGCGCCCACGCTCCGAATGCGCAGCGACTACCTGGCGATCGTCACCCTCGGCTTCGGGGAGATCGTCCGCATCGCCGCGACGAACCTGACGTTTACCGGCGGGCCGGAGGGCATCTACGGCATCCCTCACGCGGCGCTGGGCGCCCTCGTCATCCGATCGCCCCGGGCGCTGTACTTTCTCGGGATGGCGTTCGCGCTCGTCGTCCTCGTCGGCGGTTACAACCTCTCGACGTCGCGGCTGGGACGCGCCTGGCTCGCCATCCGGGAGGACGAGTCCGCCGCCCAGGCGGCCGGCATCAACACCGTCTATTTCAAGCTGCTGGCCTACGTCCTCGGGGCCGTCTTCGCCGGCGCCGCCGGCTCGTTCTTCGCCGTGAAGCTCACGGCGATCAACCCGTCGAGCTTCACGTTCATTCAATCCGTGACGATCCTCATGGCCATCATTCTGGGCGGCCGCGGCAGCCTGCCCGGGGTGATCCTCGGCGCCGCGGTGATCGTCATCCTGCCCGAGGTGCTGCGCGCGTTCGACCAGGTCCGGATGCTCGCGTTCGGGATCGGGCTCATCGCGATGATGCTGCTGCGGCCCCAGGGACTGTGGCCCAGCCGGTACGGCCGGATCGAGGCGCGCGAAGTCGCGGCCTCGGAGGCGGAGGCCGCGGCGGGCGTCGCCGCGGGTGCCGCGGCCGTGGACTCGCCGGCGCCCGGTGCGTCGTCGTGACCGCGCCCCAGGCGGCCGTCGAGGCCGGGGCGATCTTGGGCGTCGACCACCTCACGATGCGGTTCGGCGGCCTCGTCGCCGTGTCCGACGTCTCGTTCGTGGTGAAGCCCCGGGAGATTCTGAGCATCATCGGTCCCAACGGCGCCGGGAAGACGACCGTGTTCAACTGCATCACGGGCTTCCTGCGTCCGACGTCGGGCCGCATCACGTTCGAGGGCAAGGACCTCACCGGGCTTCGCCCCGACCTCGTGGTCAAACACGGGATCGCCCGCACGTTTCAGATGATCCGCCTGTTCCCCGACCTCGGCGTGGACGAGAACGTCATGATCGGCCTCCACCGTCGGATCCGCGCGGGCACGCTCGACTCGCTGCTGCACACCCCGCTGCACCGCCGGGAGGAGGCGTGGGTGCGCGAGGAGACGCGCAAGGGCCTGGCGTTCGTCGGCCTGGAGGGCCAGGCGCGCCGGCAGGCGCGCGAGCTGGCCTACGGCAACCAGCGGCGTCTCGAGATCGCGCGGGCGCTCGCGACGGGGCCGCGCCTTTTGATCCTCGACGAGCCGGCGAGCGGCATGAACCCCCCGGAAAAGGCCGGGCTCGTCCGCCTCGTCGAGCAGATTCGCGACTCCGGGGTGACCGTGCTGCTGATCGAGCACGATATGAGCGTCGTCATGGGCATCAGCGACCGGATCGTCGTGCTGGATCACGGCGTCCAGATCGCCGAGGGCGTCCCGGACGAGATCCAGCGCGATCCGAAGGTGATCGAGGCCTACCTCGGGCGGGAGGACGTGGAGTGAGTCTTCTCGAGGTGCGGGACCTGGTCACCGCGTACGGCAGCATCGAGGCGCTGCACGGGCCGTCCTTCCACGTCGAGGAGGGCGAGATCGTCGCGCTCCTCGGGGCCAACGGCGCGGGCAAGACGACCGCGCTACGCACGATCTCCGGCCTCTTGCGCCCGCGATCGGGCGAGGTGCGCTTCGCCGGGCAGCGGATCGACACCCAGCCCGCGCATGAGATCGTGCGCCTCGGCCTGACGCAGGTGCCGGAGGGACGGTGGATCTTCACCTTGATGACGGTCGAGGAAAATTTGCGGTTGGGCGCCTACGTGGAATCCGGCGTCCCCCGCGCCGGCCTCGACCGCGTCTTTGCCTTGTTCCCGCGTCTTGAGGAGCGGCGCACCCAACTCGCGGGCACGCTGTCCGGCGGCGAGCAGCAGATGCTGGCGATGGCGCGCGCGCTCATGACGAGGCCGCGGATGCTCCTGCTCGACGAGCCGTCGATGGGTCTCGCGCCCGTGCTGGTCCATCTGATCTTTCAGAAGATCGCGGAGATCAACCGCGAGGGGACGACGGTCCTTCTCGTTGAGCAGAACGCCAACGCGGCCCTGCGTCTCGCCACGCGGGCGTACGTGCTCGAGAACGGCCGCGTGGCGCTCGAGGGGCCGGCGGCGGATCTCGCCCGCAACGAGGCGGTCCGCCGCGCCTACCTCGGCATCAGCACCGGCGCGCGCGGCTGACCCGAATCGGCCGGACGATAGAGGAGTGCCGGAACCAAAACGGAAATTCCGACCAATCCGTTACATCGCGCTCGGAGGTCAATATGGCCCGCCGCAGGATGCGCTTTGGCATCTGCACGGATCAGAACCTGCCTTGGCCCACGCTCGTCGAACGGTGGCAGTACTTCGAGCGCCTCGGCTTCGACAGCATCTGGGACTGCGACCACCTGAACCAGCCGAGCAATCCAACAGGACCGTACTACGAGGGATGGACGCTTCTTGCCGCCCTGGCGGCGCGCACGGAGCGGATCCGCGTCGGCGTCCTCGTGAGCTGTAACACGTTCCGCCACCCCGGCCTACTCGCCCAAGAGGCGGTCACTGTGGACCACATTTCGAACGGCCGCCTCGAGCTAGGCTTCGGGGCCGGATGGTTCGTCCCCGAGCATGAGCGCTTCGGCATTCCCTTTCCGCCGAGCGGCGAGATGGTCGTTCGCTTCCGCGAAGCGGTACAGGTCCTCGACGGCCTCTTGCGCAATGAGACTACGACCTTCGCCGGCAAATACTATCAGCTTCAGGGAGCCTATGTGCGGCCGCGGCCCGTGCAGAAGCCACGCCCGCCGCTCACGCTCGGGGCCCACGGACCACGAATGCTTCGGATCTGTGCCGAGTACGCAGACCGCTGGAACTCGTTCGGCACTGTGGAGGAGATTCGCGAGCGCAACCGGATTCTGGACGAGCAGTGCGCGGTGATCGGGCGCGATCCCCAGACGATCCGGCGGTCATTTTACGGATGGGCGAGTCAGATGGCGAGTCAGGGATTGCCCGATCCATGGTCGAGCGTGTCGGCGTTCCAGGAGGTCGTTGGCCGGTACAGCTCGGTCGGGATCAACGAGTTCATCATCGATCAGCCGCGCCCCGAGCAGTTCGCGGTCCTTGAGCGGGTCGCGACTGACGTGATTCCCGAGCTGCGCTAGGCGAGGATCCCAAGCGACATCCTCGTCACTTGGCAGGCCGTCGCATCCTCGCATGACCGACGACACACGCACCCACGCTCCGGCGGCGCCAGACGCCGCGCCCGACTTGGCGCCGGCGGACCTCGAGCGCCTCTACTACTACATGCTGCTGCAGCGGCTTGCCGAGGAACGCGTCGTCAAGCTGTACCAGACCGGCGCGATCGTCGGCGCGTGCTTCACCGGCTGGGGTCACGAGGCCGTCGCGGTCGGCGCGGCCGCCGCGCTCGGCCCCGACGACGTCGCCGCGACGCTGCACCGGGACCTCGGCGCGCGCCTCGTGCTCGGGATGCCGCTCGGCTATTATTTCGCGAACTTCCTGGGCCGGACCGGCTCGCCGACGCGCGGGCGCGAGGGGAACTTACATATAGGCGGCCTCGGCCCGCGCATCCTGCTGCACACCGATTTCATCGGCGGCAACGTGCCCATCGCGGCGGGCGCCGCGCTCGGCTTCACCGTCCGCAAAGAGCCGCGCGTCGCGATGGCCAACTTCGGCGAAGGCTCGCTCGCGACAGGCGAATTTCACGAGGCGGTGAACATGGCGGCCGTGCTGCGGCTGCCGCTGGTGCTCGTCTGCTGGAACAACAAGTTCGCGCTCTCCACGCCGCTGGCGCGCGAGGTCGTAGGTCCGCTCGACGTCCGGATGGCCGGCTACGGCATCCACTCGTGCTCGGTCGACGGCAACGACGTGCTGGCAGTCTACCGCGCCGCGCGGGAGGCGGTGGACCGCGCCCGGACCGGCGGCGGGTCGTCGTTCATCGAGGGCCGCACGATGCGGGTGCGGGGACATTCCGAGGCGGACGATGCCTCGTACGTTCCGCGGGCGCTGATCGAGGAGGGCCGCCGCGGCGATCCCGTGGAGCGGTTCGCCCGGCATCTCGTGGACGCCGGCGTGGCGACCGCCGCGCGGGTCGACGAGATGCGCGCGCAGGCGCAGGCGGAAGTGGACGAGGCGCAGGCGTGGGCGGAGGCGAGCCCGCCGCCCGACCCGGCGGAGCTCGAGCACGGCGTGTACTGCGAGGGCGCGCCGTGGCCGTAATGACCTATCTCGAGGCGATCGCGGACGGGCTGCGTCACGCGATGCGGGCGGACGCCTCCGTGATTCTCTTCGGCGAGGACGTCGGCGTCTACGGCGGCGTGTTCAAGCTGACGAAGGGGTTTCTGGAGGAGTTCGGGCCGTCCCGCGTGATCGACACGCCGATCAGCGAAGCCGCGATCGTCGGCGCCGCGGTCGGCGCGGCGCTCGTCGGCCTGCGCCCCGTCGTCGAGATGCAGTTTGCCGATTTCATCTCGAACGCGTTCACGCAGATGGTGAACGTGGCCGCCACGTCCGCCTATCGGGCGGGCGGCTGCGTGCCGATGGTCGTGCGGGCGCCGTGCGGGGCCGGCACCCACGGGGGGCCGTTTCACTCGCAGTCGATCGAGGCCTATTTCTTCCACACGCCGGGGCTCAAAATCGTGATGCCGTCGACGCCCGCGGACGCGAAGAGCCTGCTCCTCGGGGCGATCGGCGATCCGAATCCCGTTTTGTACCTGGAGCACAAGGCGCTGTACCGCTCGCAGCGGGGTCCCGTCGAGGCCGGGCTGGCCATCGAGCCTCTCGGCCGGGCCGTGGTGCGGCGCGCGGGCCGCCATCTCACGCTGCTGACCTACGGGATGATGGCGCACCGGAGCCTCGAGGCGGCGGAGCGGGCCGCCGCGGAGGGCATCGAGGCGGAAGTGATCGATCTCCGTACGCTGCTGCCGCTCGACCTCGACACGATCGCGGAGTCCGCCGCGCGGACGAGCCGTGTCCTGATCGTCCACGAGGACCGGCTGCGGGGCGGAATCGGGGCGGAGATCGCCGCGCACCTCGGCGAGCATCTGTTCACGTCGCTTGATGCGCCGATCTCCCGCATCGGCGCGCCGGACACGCCGGTGCCGTACGCGCCGCCGCTCGAGACGGCCTACCTGCCGAGCGTCGATCGGATCTTCGAGGCGATTACGCGCCTCGCGCGCTGGTAACACAGTGCCGGTTGGAGCATCTTGCCGATGTCACCGCAGGTCGGTTGCGCCTCAAGCACCGTTCCTGAGCAGTCGCTCCAACTCTTGCGCTTGAGCCTCGAACTTCCTAGGATTGGCTTTCGCCAAGCGCTCAAGATTCATGAGCTTCCATCTGATGCCTGGCATCTGATGGAGATGCTCGATATCGAGCAGGTCCCACCTCGGTTCGTTGCGTGCAAGCGATAGTAGGAACTTCCGCTCAGCTGCATCGAGGCCACCTTGCAACTCCGCAAGCATGCGCTGTCGCGCGGACAAGAGAGCCTTCAGTTCCACCCGGCTCCGTTGTCATGCTGGACTTGCCCCGGTTTGGTGGACACCTTATCGTTAGAGGGGCCTGAGCCCCAGAGGGGAGTCCACAGTGCCAAAGTCGCGCCCGCCATATCCGCGGCAGTTCCGCGAGGAAGCCGTTCGTCTGGCT
>Ga0207416_1001525_pt1 | contig 29946 bp, 28 predicted proteins | sample PaiPotPPM11metaG_FD_184107 | JGI IMG/M metagenome (GOLD analysis project Ga0207416, IMG submission 184107) | Iron sulfur acid spring bacterial and archeal communities from Banff, Canada, to study Microbial Dark Matter (Phase II) - Paint Pots PPM... ... | reverse complement strand
ATATCCCGCCCCCAGACCATCCGTGGCGACGATCGGCCGCTGAAGACAGACGACCCCGGCAGCTCAAAGGCCAAGGGGTGACATTTTCATAAACCCGTTAGGGTGACAAGGTCACTGACCTACGACATACAAATAAACACGTTTGCATCGAAATCCACCTTGACCCGCATGAATGGCGCCGCCTATACTGAGATTGCACGCTCGGATGTGACCCTCGGAACGATATGCCTAGGAACGATATGCCTAGGAACGATATGCCTAGGAACGATATGCCTAGGAACGATCACACTTCGGAGGTGAGTCATGGATCTTTCCGGTAAGAAGGTCGCGGTGCTTGCGGAAGACTACTACGAGAATCTCGAGCTCTGGTACCCGGTCATGCGGCTGCGCGAGGCCGGCGCCCACGTCACGATCGTCGGGCCCAAGGCGGGAGAGACGTACAAGAGCAAGGAAGGGTACCCGGCCAGGGCCGATGTCTCGATGGATGACGTCAAGGCGTCGGAGTTTGATGCGGTGATCGTCCCCGGCGGATACGCCCCGGACAAGATGCGGCGGTACCCGGCGATGCTGCGTCTCGTCAAGGACACGTTCGATCAGGGCAAGATCGTGGCCTCGATCTGTCACGCGGCATGGGTGCCGATCTCCGCGGGGATCCTCCGCGGCAGGACGATGACCTGCGTGAGCGCGGTAAGGGACGACGTGATCAATGCCGGCGCCAACTACGTGGACAAGGAAGTCGTCGTAGACGGCAACCTGATCTCGTCGCGGACCCCCTCGGACCTGCCTGCCTTCTGCCGCGAGATCATCAAGGCGCTCAGCGCGGCTAGAGTGGCCGCCCGCGCGTGACCCGCAGCACCGGACGGAACCCGCTGCCCGTCCGGCCCGATCGGAGCCCGTGAGATGATCCTCGAGGGGTTTCCGGTCGGGCCGGTGGGCGCCAACTGCTTCATCTTCGGAGACGACGCCACGCACGAGGTCTTCGTGATCGATCCGGGAGACGAGCCGGACAGGATTCTGGACACGCTCCGCCGGCTGGGCGCTCGGCCGATCGCGATCGTCAACACCCACGGGCACTTCGACCACATCCAGGGGGTGGATGCGGTCCGGCGGGCGACGGGCGTCCCGTTCTGGATTCATGAGGCGGAGCAGGAGGTCCTCACAAGCGGCCCCGCCCGTGCCGGGCAGATGTTCGGCCTGGAGCTCGAGCCGTCCCCCATCCCTGACCGGTGGCTCAAGGACGGCGACCGCCTGGCGGTGGGCGGCCTCAGCCTGACCGTCCGGCATACGCCCGGGCACAGCCCGGGGGGCGTGTGTCTCGTGGGTGATGGCCTGGCGTTCGTGGGTGACACGCTGTTTGCCGGCAGCATCGGGCGGTCGGACCTTCCGGGCGCCGATCTCGAGACGCTGTTGACCTCGATCACTCGCGTCCTGCTTCCGCTCGCAGATGAGAGCGTGTGCTACCCCGGCCACGGGCCCGAGACGACGATCGGACGGGAGAAGCGGACGAACCCGTTTGTGGTGCCGCTCGTCCGTGCGCAGCGCCGGAAGGAATAGCCTGGTTTTCCTGCACGGCGCCGGCGGAACATCGCACGGCTGGGACCTTCAGCGCCTCGCGTTCCCCGCCGCGGTGGCGCCGGACCTGCCGGGGCACGACGGCGAAGGCCAGGGCTATCGGCAGGTCGAGGACTACGCGCGGTGGCTTCGGGCGACGGGGCAAGCCCACGAGTGGTTTCCCGGTGTCCTCGCCGGCCACTCGATGGGTGGAGCGATCGCCCTGTGGTACGCGCTATCCTGGCCGGAGGATCTCGCGGGGATCGTGCTCATGGCCACCGGCGCCCGCCTCCGGGTGGCGCCCGAAATCCTCACCGGGGTGGCCGCCGACTACCCCGCCGCGGTGGATGCGATCATCGCGCGCTCGCTCGATCCCGGTGATCATGCCCGGCTGGCGGCGCGTCTGCGCGAGGCGATGCTCGCCGTGCCGCAAGCGGTGACGGCCGGAGACTTTCAGGCCTGCGACGCGTTCGACGTGAGGGGCCGCCTGGGGGAGATCCGGACGCCGGCGCTCGTCATTGCGGGGGCGGGAGGATCGGATGACGCCGCCCGCGTTCGCCGAGTTCCTCCACGCGCATCTGCCCCGCGCCCGCCTGGTGTTGATCGAGGGCGCGGCCCACATGCTGCACGTCGAGCGGCCCCGGGAGGTGAACGCGGCGATCGGGGACTTTCTGGAGGAGGTATCGCATGGGCACCAAGGGGAAAGCGATCGTTGACCTGAACGTCGAGGACCTCGTCAAGGAGCTCACCAAGGCCTACCTGGACGAGCTCCTCGCATTTTATTCGTACTGGATCACCGAGCAGGTCGCGGAGGGCTTCCACGGGGAGGAGGTGGCCGAGCACTTCGCCGAGGAGGCCAAGGACGAGCTCGGACACGCTCGGAAGCTGGCCGCCCGCATCATGGAGCTGGACGGCAATCCTGTCATCCCCCCGAAGCAGTGGGAGGGCGGCGCCCACGCCCCGTGGACCGCTCCGCCGGAGGACTGGAGCGATGCGGACGGGATGCTGCAAGATCAGATCAAAGCCGAGCGGGTCGCGATCGAGACGTACAATCATCTGGCCAAGATGACGTTCGGCAAGGACCCCGTGACCTACGCGCTCGCGACGGAACTGCTCGCAGACGAGGTCGGGCACGAGGAGTTTCTGGAGAACCTCCTGGGTCCGAAAAGGCGAAAGGAAGGGCACGGTAAGAGTTAGAGCGGAGTGCGTGTCGGAGCCGTGCCGGTGCAGATGACGACGGTATCCTATGTCGAAGAGGCCGATGCGGATCCGGTCAAGCACCGCCTCGATCTCTATTGCCCGGCGGCCGGGACCGCCGCACCGACCCTCCTCTTCTTTCACGGCGGCGTGTGGCAGCAGGGCGACAAGAGCCACTACCGAAACATCGGCGAAGCGTTTGCCGCCCGCGGGATTCTGACCGCGGTGGTGAACTACCGGCTGACCCCGGCCGTCCGGCATCCCGAACACGTGCGCGATGCCGCTCGGGCGGTGGCATGGATCATGCGCCACGCCGCCGAGTACGGGGGGCGCCCGGACCGGATCGTGCTGAGCGGGCATTCGGCGGGCGGCCACCTCGTGACGCTCCTCGTGTTCGACCCCCGGTATTTGCGGGCGGAAGGCCTCGCCCCCGAGCAACTGGCCGGCGTCGTCCCGTGCTCGGGCATCTTTGACCTCACCTGGCCGATCGACGACACGCCGGAAGGGGGGTTCGTGCGGTTCATCCACCCGCCGTTCGGTGAGAGCACCGCTCTCTTGGAAGATGCCTCACCCATCCGCCACCTCCGCCCAACGCAGATGCCCCTCCTGGTTGTGCTGGCGGGGAACGACTACCGGGACATGCGCGCGCAGTCGCGGCGCTTCGTCGATGCACTGCGCCGGACCGGCGTCCCCGTCACGTTCGAGACCGTTCCACGCCGCGAGCACTTCGCGCTCGTCGAGATGATCGGGACGGACGGGGACCCGACGACGGAGCTGATCGCCCGGTTTGTGAACGAAGCGCGGATGGATTAGCCGCGCGGCCTGCGGCGGACCGACCGGGAGGATCGAGCCCGGGAGGACCGGGTGGCGGGCCCGCGGAATACTCGGCGTGATGGCCACGATCGACCGCACGGCAGCGCAGAGCGCGTCTCCCCGCGAGCTGCGCCTGCGCATGCGGCAGGGCGAGTGGCAGGCGCCCACGGCGGGGATGGCCCCAGGCTACGCGCAGGCGAATCTGGTCGTCCTGCCGCGGACGATCGCGTACGACTTCCTCGTCTTCTGCCAGCGCAACCCCAAACCGTGTCCCCTGATCGACGTCACCGATCCGGGCAATCCGGAACCGCCGATCGCGGCGCCGGGGGCGGACGTGCGCACCGATCTGCCGCGGTACCGGATCTATCGCCACGGGAAGCTCGAGGCCGAAGAGACGGAGATCACCCGCCTGTGGCGCGACGACCTCGTCGCGTTCCTCCTGGGTTGCTCGTTTACGTTCGAGACCGCGCTGGTGCGCGCCGGCATCCCCGTCCGCCACATGGAGGACGGCCGCAACGTGTCGATGTACGTCACGAACCTCGCCTGCCGGCCGGCCGGGGGCCTGCACGGCCCGATGGTGGTCAGCATGCGCCCGCTTCCCCCGCGCGATGTCCCGCGGGCGGTGCTCGTCACCGGGCGGTATCCTCGGGCGCACGGTGCCCCGGTCCACGTGGGCGACCCCGCGGCGATCGGCGTCGGGGACTTGAGCCGGCCGCAGTTCGGCGACCCTCCGCGGATCAAGCCGGGAGAGGTGCCGGTGTTCTGGGCGTGTGGCGTGACGCCGCAGGCGGTGGCGATGACCACGAAGGTGGAACTGATGATCACGCACGCGCCGGGGCACATGTTCCTCACTGATCTGCTGGACGAAGATCTGGCGGCGGACTAAGCGGGCTGGGGGTGAGATGATGGCGCGGGATCGTGTGACGCGACGGAATTTTCTCAGGCTGGCCGGAGGAGCGGCGGCGCTGGCCGCCGGCGGCTGGCGGGCCGGTCCGGCCGCGGCGCAGGCGGACGAGATCAAGATCGGCGCGCTCTACCCGCTCTCGGGCTCGCTGGCGCTGGTCGGCGCCGGCTCGAAGCGGGCCGTGGATCTTGCCGTAGAGATCGTCAACACAGCGCACCCCGAGCTCGCGCCCCTTACGCTGGCTGCGCCGGCGGGGCTGCCCCGGCTCGGCGGACGGAAGATCCGGGTCGTCTGGGCAGACGCCAAGGACCCGGCCACCGCGCGGGCGGAGGCCGAGCGGCTGATCGACCAGGAAAAGGTCGTCGCGCTCATGGGCTGCTACGCGAGCGCGTTCACCGCGACCGCCAGCCTGGCGGCGGAGACGAAGGGCATCCCCTTCCTCAATGCCGAATCCTCGTCGCCCACGCTGACCCAGCGCGGGTTCAAGTGGTTCTTCCGCACCGGCCCGCACGACGCGATGTTCACCACGATGTTCTACCAGATGTTCGCCGACCTCAAGAAGCGGGGGCGGCGGATCGCCAGGTTCGCGATCCTCTCGGAGAACACCGAGTTCGGCGCGACGGCCGCCAGGGTCGAGGAGGAGATGGGCCGGCAGCAGGGCTACCAGCTGGGGGCCCGCGAGATGTACACGTCACCGCCCGCGAGCCTCGATGCCGAGCTGACCCGCATCCGGGCCGCCAACCCCGACGTCCTGATCGCCAACGGCTACCTGATCGACGCCGTGATGACGATCAAGACGCTCAAGACGATGGGGTACGTCCCGCCTGCGCTCGTCGTCCAGGACTCCGGGTATGTCGTGCCGGACTATTTGAAGAGCACCGGAAAGGACGGGTGGTACGTGATCAGCCGTGCGTCGTGGGCGCTCGGCCTCGGCGTCCGCAAGCCGCTCGTCAACAAGGTCAACGACCTCTACCGCAGCCGCCACAACGAGGACATGGATGAGACGAACGCGCGCAGCTTCACCGGCCTCCTCACGCTGGCGGACGCGATCAACCGGGGGGGCGGCACGAGCGCGATCCAGATCCTCCAGGGGCTGTTGACGACGAACGTGCCGGCCGCGGACATGGTCATGCCGTGGCAGGGGATCAAGTTCGACAGGGACGGCCAGAACATGTACGCGAGCGGAGTCATGGTCCAGATCCTTGACGGCCGGTACAAGGTCGTCTGGCCGTTCGACCTCGCGGAGACGCCAATCGTCTGGCCGGCGCCGGCCTGGAACAAACGCTGACGGCCCACCCATAAGCGGGAGCGTGGAGCTCCTCCTCACCGCCTCCGTCGACGGCCTCGTCATGGGGCTCGTCTACGCCCTCGTGTCCCTGGGGCTCGGCCTCATCTGGGGCGTCATGGACGTCATCAACTTCGCTCACGCCGAGTACGTAATGCTGGCGATGTACGCGACCTTCTTCGCCGGCCAGTGGCTGCGCCTCGACCCTCTCCAGGCGCTGCCGCTCGTCGCCTTGCTCGGCTTCGGCGCGGGGGTGGCCACCTATGCCGTGCTGATCCGCCGCATCGTGGGCGCGTCGATGGTCACGCAGATCTTCGCGACGTTCGGCCTGCTGTTCTTTCTGCGATACGCGGCGTTCGCGGTGTTCGGGCCCAACTTCCGCGGGATCACGTGGGGGGCGGCCGCCGGCAGCGTCGCAATCGCCGGTATCCCCGTGAGCGCGGCCAAGGTCATCGCCGGGATCGCCGCCCTCGCCACGTTCGCGGTCCTCCACGTGTTCCTCCAGCGCACCAAGGTGGGGAAGGCGCTCCAGGCGACCGCCCAGAACCCCACGGCCGCCCTCGCGCTCGGGATCGAGGTGGAGCGGATGTACATGCTCGCGTGGGGGTTGAGTATCGCCACGGCGGGCGTGGCGGGTGTATTCCTCCTCCCGTTCTACCAGGTGAGCCCCGCGGTCGGCGATGCGTTCCTGCTGATCACATTTGCCAGCGTCGTTCTCGGCGGGTTCGGCAGCCTTCTCGGGCCGCTCCTGGGTGGGGTCGCGATCGGGCTGATCGAGGGGATCGCCGGCACGATGATCTCGCCGACGTTCAAGCTGGTTTTCGTGTTTGCGGTGTTCCTGCTCGTGCTCTTCGTCCGGCCCGGCGGCCTGCTCGGGAGAGACCCGGCGTGACGCCCCGTGCCGCGGCCGTCTGGGGGGCGCTCGTGCTGCTGCCCGCGGTCGTCCACAACGCGTACTTTCTGAACGGCATGATCCTCGTGTTTATCTACGGCACCGCTGCGCAGGCCTGGAACCTGCTCGGCGGCTACGGCGGACAGCTCTCGTTCGGGCACGTCGTCTTCTTCGGGACCGGCGCGTACACGAGCACACTCCTGCTGTCCATGGCCGGGGTGAGCCCGTGGATCGGGATGTGGGCCGGCGCGGCGCTGGCCACCCTCCTGTCGTTCGTGGTTGGATATCCGACGTTCCGCCTCCGCCGCCACTACTTTGCACTGGCCACCCTCGCGCTGGCGGAGATGGTGCGGATCCTGGTGCTCAACTGGCCGCTCGCCGGAGCGGCGGTCGGCCTGTACTTGCCCCTCCGCCTGATGAACCGGCCGTGGGCGATGCTGTGGAACACGAAGCCGCCGTACTATCTGCTGAGCCTGGCGCTCTTCGCCGTCGCCTGCGGCCTCGTGCTGGTCACCGACCGCACCCGCCTGGGCCTCTACCTGCGCACGATCGACCAGGACGAGGACGCGGCCGCGGCGCTCGGCATTTCCGGACGCCGCTACAAACTCCTGGCGATGGGGTTGAGCGCCGCGTTGACCGCGCTCGCGGGCACGCTCTTCGCGCAGTACGTCTTGTACATCGATCCGTCAACGGTGCTCGATCCGTCACGCTCGGTGTTGTTTGCGATCATGGCGCTGCTGGGCGGCCGCGGGACCGTGGTCGGCCCGGCGGCCGGCGCGGCGTTCCTGACTCTGCTCTCGCAGTACGCCGGCGGCGCGCTCGGCGGGCTCGGCCGCGGCTACGACTACGTCCTGTACGGACTGGCGATCATGGTCGTCGCGGTCTACGAGCCGCGCGGGCTCGTGGGCGTGCTCGAGCGTCTACGCCCGCGGCCCCGGCCGCTCCCGGGGGCGCCCGCGGGCGCCGCGGCGCCGTCATCGGTCCCGTCTCCCGACGGGGCGCTCCCGCCGGCGAGCGCCACGCGTGCCCCGGGGGACCCGCAGCCGCCGCTCCTCGAGGTGGCCGGTCTGTCGAAGCGGTTCGGGGGGCTCGAGGCGCTCCGGGACGTGACGCTGACCGTACGGCGCGGGGAAATCGTGGGCGTGCTGGGTCCGAACGGCGCCGGCAAATCGACGCTGTTCGACTGCGTGACCGGGTTTCTGGCGCCCTCCCGCGGCGCCGTGGTGCTGCGGCGGAATGGAGATCGCCGCATCCTGACGGGGCGGGCGCCGTTCTGGATCGCACAGCAAGGACTGGCCCGGACGTTCCAGCTGATTCGCGTGTTCCCCGGCCTCACGGCGCTGGAGAACTTGCTCGCCGGGCAAGAGCACGACGGCGAGCCGCTGCTCTCCGTGTTCCGGGCGAGCCCGCCCGCTGTCTTCGAGCAGGCCGGCACGCTGCTGCGCCTCACCGGCCTCGAAGCCGTCCGCGATACGCCGGCCGGACAGTTGTCGTACGGGCAGCAGAAGCTGCTTGGGCTGGCGATGGCGCTCGTGCGCCGGCCGCGCCTGGCCCTCCTCGACGAGCCGGTGGCGGGTGTCAACCTGACCGTGATCGAGCGGCTCAAGGACCACATCCGCGCCCAGCATGCGCAGGGCGTGACCTTCTTGATCATCGAGCACAACATCGAGGTGCTGATGGAGCTGGCCGACCGCCTGTACTTCCTGGCGGAGGGCCGGGTGATCACCGACGGGCCCCCCCGGGCGATCCAGCGGAACGAGGAGGTGTTAAGCCTGTACTATGGCCGGTGACGCGGCTGCCGCCGGCGCGGCGGCCGGCGGTGTGGACATCCTGACGGTGGCCGACGTGCACGCCGGCTACGGGCAGCAGGAGGTGCTGCGCGGGGTCACGCTGGCCGTGCGCCCGGGAGAGATCGTCTGCATCATCGGGCCGAACGGCGCCGGCAAGTCCACGCTCCTGCGGACGGTGTTCGGTTTCCTGCGTCCGACGAGCGGGGCGGTGCGGTTCGAGGGGACGTCGCTGGTCGGCCGCCGGCCCCCGGAGATTCTCCGGCAGGGCATCGCCTACGTGCCGCAGGGGATCAGCGCGCTGCCCAACCTGAGTGTCGAGGACAACCTGGTCCTGGCCGCCTACACCCGGCGCGATCGGGAGGTCCGGCGGGACATCGAGGCGCTCCTGGTGCTCTTCCCCGCGCTGGCCGCCCGCCGGCGGATGCGGGCCCGCACGCTGAGCGGCGGGGAGCGGAGGATCCTGGAAATCGCCCGGGTGCTCCTCCTGCGTCCCCGCCTCGTGCTGCTGGATGAGCCGACGATTGGGCTGGCGGGTGCGGCGATGACGTTCATCTACGACAAGATCCAGGAGTTCCACCGTCGCGGGATCGCGGTGCTCCTCGTCGAGCAGAATGCCCGCACGGCCCTGCGCCACAGCCATCGGGCGTACGTGCTCGAGCAGGGGCAGGTCCGGTTCGAGGGAAGCGGGGAGGAGATCCTCAACCACCCGGAGGTCCGGCGGGCCTATCTGGGAGCCCGCGCGTAACCGATTCCTGTTTGTGCCGACCCCCCTATCCGGGATCGCAATACATGGACGCCATGCGCCGCCTGCCCCGGGACCCCGCTTGACATCATCATACAAGCCTTGTATGGTGGCAATTGAGATGAAAACACGCACAATGAACATTTCACTGCCTGAACGACTCGTGGAGGCGCTCGACCGCCGTGCGGAGGCCGAAGCACGCTCGCGCAGCGAGGTGATCCGCGCGGCCGCCTTGTCCTACCTTCAGTGGTGGGAGGAATGGCGCAAGCTGCAGGCCTACGGCCGCAGGCAGGCCAAGCGGCAGGGGATTCGGCCGCAGCGTCTTGAACGGCTGATCGCGCAGGTCCGCACCGAGCGATCCCTCCATCGCTAATGCGCGTGGTGCCGGACACGAATGTCCTCGTGTCCGCTATCGTGTTCGGTGGGCCGCCCGGCCGGCTCGTCGAGCTTGCCGGAGAAGGCCACCTGCAATTGATCCTGTCACCGCCGCTCATCGCGGAGCTCCGGGAGGTCCTGCGTCGGAAGTTCGGTTTCTCCGACGCCGCAGCTTACCAAGCGGAAGCGCTGCTTCGTCGGATCAGCATAGTGGTCGAGCCGCAGCAAGAGGTCGCGATCATCAGCGAAGACCCGGAGGACAACCGCGTGCTGGAGGCAGCTCGTGCGGGTGACGCCGACGTTATCGTCTCAGGCGATCGCCACCTGCTCAGTTTGGAGAGGTTTGGCACCACGGCAATCATGAACCCGCGAGACCTGCTCAACAGTATCGAACCAAGGCGCTAACTCGGTTCCCTCCTATTGATCATCCGAGTTAGACCATCGCCTTGTGGACCCCACGTGACGGTGTTCTCTGCTTATCCATGTGGTGATCAAAGTAGCAACGTTCCTCATCGCGCTGTCCAGATTCATCCGAAAATGTGAAGCTGCCTGGCCGTCGGCTTCACTAAAGTGACAAGCTCTGGCGCCGCCAGCGCCTTCCCAAGCAACGGCGAGTGCGCCGGTCCACTGGTGGATCTCCTTTCGTCTATCGTGATCTACCACGTCCTCATCTCCACTACACCCTCGGCCTCGTGGGCGCGACACCATCCGGTACCGAGGGTCCTGGCGGCGGTTGAGGCAGGTCCCATCGGAGACGCGGTGGAGAAACCCGCCCCGGCCCTGAGGCAGCCATGAGACCCCAGGACACTTTGACGGAGGAACGCGGTGCCCCTCGATCATGGTACGTGAGGCTGAGCAACAGCCTAGCCGATCTTGTCGAGTTATTCAGGACGCTTCATGGTGGCGACGTACATCTCTCAAAAAGTGCAACGACTGACGTTCCCCTCCCGAAAAGGAGGTCATGAAGTCGTTCGGCCAGCCATCCCCCGGCAGCACCACCGAAAAATCCACCGGCCAATCCGCCCAGTATAGCCCCAATGAGCGTTCCCGGTCAGGGGAAGAAGAACGTGCCGATGGCTGCCCCCGACTTTGCGCCCAACTCCCCAGCGACCAGAGCGCCGGCCCAAGTGCCGGCTTCGCCAAACCCCACCCGAAGCCGTTCGCCTTCGGGTGCTGTAGCGATGTTGTATGCGGAGAGTAAGAGTCCCAACCCCAGGAGAGCCGTTCCGCCAGCTTTAGAAATTCCAGCGGCCTGGTTCCAAGAACTACTCGTCCTCGATGCACTCCCTACCAATTGCGTACGCGTCTTGCCGGCCAGTTGCCCGATACGTGAGCGATCGGCCAACTGCGAGAGGGCCTTGCCTATGCTACTCAGGGCGATTGTGCCTCTGTTGACACCGGGGGCAGAAAGCGCCTACAATGGCTCCGACAGGCAGGTGTCGTCGCGGCCGCGACAGTCGGAGTTCTATCTACACTCCTCGTCTATGCAGTTGCCTTCGGAATGGTGCAGGTTCAGGAAGGCCATAGTCCCTGGAGTGGGGGGTTGCCCCAGAGTGTTTGGGATAAACGTCATCGGGTCTCCCACGAACAAGAGGAGCCAGCAGTACCGAGTGATATGTTTCTTGGTGTTCGGGAACACGTCAAAATATTCGATCCATCCCCACATATAGATGAACTTCTTCCCGGTCTGAGCGTCACGAATGTCTGGCGGTGTTATGGCTTGGCCCCTGGGTACCTGCCCCCCATTCACATCAAGCCTAGGTGGAATCGTGCCCCCAGCAGTATCTGCGGCTTGATAGGCAAATCCATGCCCTGGTGGGAGAATCGTATCGCGGACTTCGCACTGGACGTACATTCGCAAGTTTTTGGTGGGCGTATCACCGCTATTCCGCAATATTGGTCTGAATCGCCAATTGTACAAACCGGAACTCGGATCACGTTCCCAGAATTGGGTGTAGCCGGTAGTGAATACAAAAGCGCGTCTATTGGCAACGAGCGCTTCTTGAGCGATATTGGCTTGATGTCGTATCGCCTGCCATTGGCGAACAGCGAAGAACGCGTAAACGGCCGCGCTAGCGGCGATAACCCAATCAGTGAAACTGGAGCGACCGAAGAAGCGCAACGCGGACTGGAGAAACTGTTGCACATAGTAGAGGGCATCGTGCTGTTTATATGCGGACTTACCGTCACCGGTTGGACGGAGAACTGGCGACGGGGTAAGGTTGTCGGGTTTGCTTTGGGCTTCTTGCTGATACTCGCCGGGATTCTTGTTTTCTCTGCCTAATGCGGCGCTTGCGCTTCCGAGGAGGACGCAAACCCAAAGTGTCAGGGTCAGCGCGAAGAATGTGCGTGACCACCTTATCGAAGTCCACATCGGCTTCGAGGGCCTCCGGCGCTTCGCGTTTCAGGTTCGCGAGGAACGCCTTATCAGACTTCGGTTTCGGCATGGTCGGCTCCCGGAGTGATGTCGTGCGCTCGCTGGGTGTCGTGGTTCGCTGGGGCCGTGCTCCCAGCGAGGCGACCTCAGCATCCTGCTACGATTTCCCCGAACATGTCAGGGTGCTCCCGTTTGTTGTGCCGGAACGAGAACTCGGCGAGGTAGAGCGGCAGATATTTCTTGCTCACCTGATGATAGTTGCCGATCACACCGCGCTTCAGGAGGCTCCAGAAGTTGTCGAGCGTGTTCGTGTGGACGGTCCCGCGCACATACTCACCCTTGGAGTGCGCAACCACCTGATGAGGGAACTGCTTGCCGAGGTTCTTGTAGCCGAGCCATTCGTCCGTTGCCACGAGGTCCACCTTATCGGAGACAGTCTGCCGGACGAACTTGGTGAGGGTCGTGGCGTCGGCGTTCTCGATGACTTTGCAGACCACGTTCCCCTTTCGGGAAATCGCGCCCACAACGCCGATCTTGCCAGCACCACCGGTAATCCCGGACTTCTTATCCCAATGGCGGTTCTTGTCCTTGCCGCCGATGTAGGTCTCGTCCACTTCCACGGTCCCCATGAGTTTGTCCCAAGTGGTGTTCTTCATCGCGGCGCGGATGCGGTGGCACATATACCATGCGGTACGGTAGGACCCCATACCGAGCATCCGCTGGATTTGCAACGCGCTCGTGCCCTTCTTACTCTGCGACATGATGAGAATGACCTTGAACCACTCCGGCAACGGGTACTTGGTGTTCTCGAAGATCGTCTTGGTAATGACGGAGAACCGATAGCCGTTTTTGTTGCAGGCCTTGCAGACCCAATGGAACGGACGGTGCGTAACGTGGAATACCTTGACGTTCCCACACTTCGGACAGGCGACCCCATTGGGCCAGCGGCGCTGCACCAAGTAGGTCTTGCAGGCTTCGTCGTTGGGGAACTGGGCGAGCAATTGGTTAAGTGTCATGGACCAAATCTAGCACCTTTTGGGGCTGGTGTCAAGTGAAGCATAGTCGCCCTACTCAGCCTCTCGCGCGTTCGAAATTTGGCCAGCCGGCGTATGTTTGGACCAAGTTCTCCTATCCCTCGACCACCGGCAGTTCTCCGATACCAGTCCCGCCAGCGGCTGTCGTTTCGCAACGCCCGACCAAAGTGGATGATGTCTCCCTGAAGGCCCCTCCGCACCGGGCCGGGCGTCGCGTATGCTACCCGAGAAAAATCCTCAGGGGTCGGCGTTGTTGATGGGGTAACATTCCGCACCTTGTGGGTCGCCTGGCTGTATGTGACAGAGTCGACATACCAGGAGACCTGTACGCGGCTCTTTGGGAGTTCACGCAGGTCGATGTGGAACGAATAATGCACGTCGCGAATCAGCTGCTCGCGCACCTCGGGGGGTAGCTCTCCACCTATGTCATCGATGCTCTTGGGAACCGACGCGAGCGTGGCAACACCATTCGCGGGGAGAGTTCCACTGTAGACCTTGATGAATTGCCGCGCGGTGAATCGCGCCGCACATACGCGAATCTCTGTGCCTTGCTGCACGATCGCTATCTTGTTCCCCGTGCCACCAACCCATGCCCCTGTCAAGTCGGCTACCGATTCCTGGGCAAGGACATTTGCCGGGGCGAACATGTCGACACCACTAGCTAGAAGCGATCCGATCAACAGGACCGAGCAGATTCTAAGGATTCGAGTGCGCATGAACCGGCGCCTGTTCGGTTAGAGTCACATCCAGCAGCCTCTCCAGAGGCTTTGTTACTGCACCGCAGAAAGCAGAGGAACGAAAAGGGCGACCAGGTGAGGATCGAATTGGTGGCCGGCCTCGCGTCGCAGTTCGGCCGCAGCCTCGTCAACCGTTAGCGCCTTGCGATACGGACGGTCGGCGACCATCGCATCATAGCTGTCTGCGATGGCGAGGATTCGGGCTTCAAGGGGGATCGCCTCCTCGGCCAGCCCCTTCGGATAGCCCGTGCCATCCCAGCGCTCATGGTGAGTGGCGACAATGCTCACGACCCTCTCATCCACATCGAGCATCTCGAGCAGGGCCACGCCCTTCGTCACGTGCTGAATGAGGAGCGTGCGTTCCGCGGGAGACAGGATCCCCGACTTGCGCAGGAGCGACAGAGACATCGCGAGCTTCCCGACATCATGCAGGAGCGCGGCCTGGACCAGAATGTGCTGCCGCCGTGGTTCGAGGCCGGCCCTCGTGGCAAGCCGGAGGCCCCACAGGCCCACATGGGCCAGGTGCTCGTCGACATCGAGCTTGATTTCTCGGGTGTCGATTAGGTGGACAAGATGTTGCGCGCCCTCGGGCAGAGCTTTGAGCCCGCCGAGAAGCTCTCCAGGCAAGGTCAGCCGGGGATGTCTCGCCCGCTGCGCCCGCCCGCCGTAGCTGTTGGCCAGCGCAAGAACGAGCTCGAGTCTTGCCTGCACCCCGTCCTCGGCCAGCCGTGCATTTTCCAGCGCCAGGGCAGCGTGCCGGCAGAACGCCCCGAACGCGTCCTGCTCCGCCGGGGACCAGGCACGAGGCTCCTCATAATAGCAGCTGATCAGGGCGGTGGCCCGCTCGTCATAAAAGAGGGGCAGGACCCAGGCGGCTCGGTATCCCTCGGACTGGGCCAGGCGCCGGCCGACGGAATCAGGGGGGAGCTGCTCGGCGTCGGAGTAGAGGAAAGGACACCGGCCATCGACGACACGTCCATCGGGGAGCGTCAGCCTGTCGACCACACCCCCGCGTATCACCGCCGCCGCCGCGAGCTCTGATTCGTGAGCAATGACCCGGGCGATGTATCCTTCGGATACCCCCCGCGCCCAGGAGCAGGCCAGAGTCCCGTCTGATTGGCGCACGAACATGGTCCCCCGGCTGGCGCCACTCAAGCGCAGCGCGCTCTCCCCAATCGCTGGATGCACCTCGGGCATTGTGATGGGGCGGACCAATGGCTCACTGACTGAAAGCATCCGTTGCATCAGGGCCGTTCGAGTCCGGAGATCGTCTTTCTCGCGTTGGCGCTCCGTGAGATCGCGCGCGGTGCCTTGAAAGCCCATGGGCTTCCCATTCTGGTAAATCACGTGTTCGTTGAGCTCCACCGCGATCAGCCGGCCATCTTTCGCGACGATCTGGACCTCGTAGGGAGGCAGCTCCTCTCCGGCGACCCTCCGGGTCCTGATGTCTCTCAGGAGATCCAAGTATTCTCGATCGACCACATCGGTGATCTGTAAGGTGAAGGCTTCCTCACGCGCATAGCCGGTCAGCTCCTGGGCCTTCGTGTTGACCGCGAGGAAGCGCCCTTCCATGTCAGTCACATAGAGGGCATCGGTGGCATCATCGAAGAGCCTCCGATAACACTCCTCGTTGTGACGCCCTTCCGGATCTTGACGCAGAGGTGTGCCCTCCTTCCTGCCACACTGAAGCTACACACCACTTAGAGTATAGTTGAACAATAACAGGAGTCAATCAGGAGACGTACTGATCCAGCGGAGGGGAAAATCCCTAAACTTGCGGCGGCGAGAGGGGCCTAACCCGCGCGCACTTCCACACCCAGCAGCGTCTCCCACACCTTGACGATCGCGACCGTGTCCTCGCCATCCAGGCCGAGGCTCCGGGCCATCGTGTAGGTGAGGAGCGCCGCCGAGGTCATCGTCGACGCGAGCTTGACCTCCTGCGCGGCCTCTTGGGCGAGCCGCAGGTCCTTGTGGGCGAGGTCCACGCGGAATGTGGGCGCGAAGTTGCGGGCGAGAATCCGCTCGCCCCGGCCGGGGATCGCGTTCGTCGCGCCGGTCCCGGCCGCGAGCGCCTCGATCATCTGCGTCGGATCGAGGCCGGCGCGGACACCGAGCGGCAGGACCTCCGCGAGGATGGCCATGGATCCGAGGGAGAGCATCTGGTTGAGCAGTTTGGTCAGATGTCCGGCCGCGCTCGGGCCCATGTGGAAGATCGTCCGGCCCATCGCCTCGAACGCCGGACGAACACGCGCAACCTCGGCCTCAGATCCGCCGACGTAAATCGTGAGGGTGCCCTCGCGGGCCCCGCGGATCCCGCCGGTGATCGGCGCGTCGAGCATCCCGATGCCGCGCGTGCGAAGCCGCTCCGCAAGCGTCCGCGTCGATGCGGGCCGGCTCGTCCCCATGTCGACGAACACGGCGCCGCGCTGTCCCGCTTCGAGCATTCCGCCGGCCCCCAGGACGGTCTCTTCGACCTCCGCCGACGTCGGGAGGCACACGATGACGATCGGGGACTCGGCCAGGAGGTCGGGGAGCGACGGGGCGAGGCGCGCGCCCAGCGCTTCGAGCGCCCGCGCCGGCTCCGGCCTCCGGTGCACGAGCGTGGTGACCGCGAACCCTTTGCGCAGCAGGTTGGCGGCCATGGGTTCGCCCATGGCCCCGATTCCGACGAACCCGATGCGCTCTCCCATCGTCAGTACCGTTCGGGTCAGCGGGCAGGGCTTCCTGTGCGCCGGCACGTATCCATCCCGATGTGCCTCCCGTCGCCGCAGGTGCGCCCTGCGGCGAGGGCAGAGTCTATCGGAGCGTGCGCGATGGGACGGGCCGTGGACATCAACAGCGATCTGGGTGAAAGCTTCGGCGCGTATACGATCGGGGACGACGCCGCGATGATGCCCGTCATCACCTCCGCAAACGTGGCCTGTGGATTTCACGGCGGAGATCCGCTCGTCATGGAGCGGACCGTCCGGCTGGCGCGCGCGCATGGGGTCGGCATCGGCGCACATCCGGGACTGCCCGATTTGGTGGGCTTTGGGCGCCGCGACATGCACCTTTCGCCCGAGGAGCTCCGGACGGCCCACGTCTACCAGATCGGCGCGCTCTGGGCGTTCGCGCAGGCCCAGGGGGTCCCGCTCCAGCACGTCAAGTCTCACGGCGCGCTGTACAATATGGCGGCCAAGGACGAGGGCGCGTCCCGGGCGATCGTCGATGCGGTCATGAGCGTGGACCGCCGCCTGATCCTGGTCGCGCTCCATGGGTCCCTGATGGAGCGCATCGGCCGGGAGAGGGGGCTGCGGGTGGCCCGCGAGGCGTTCGGCGACCGCGGGTACGAGCGGGACGGCTCGCTGGTCAGCCGCGCGAAACCGGGCGCGCTCATCACGGATCCGGACGCCGTGGCCCGCCGCGTCGTGCGCATGGCGAGTGAAGGCGCGGTGGAGACGGTGGACGGCGGCGAGATCCGCATCCAGCCCGACACGATCTGCTTCCACGGCGATACGCCGGGCGCGCCCCGGCTCGTGCGCGCGGCTCGGGACGCCCTCACCCGCGCCGGCGTCGAGATCGCGCCGATGGGCCAATGGCTCTCCTAGCCTCCGATGTATCCGCCGGCGACCCCGGAGCGCCCGCGGGGATCGACTGGCGCCTCACGATTGCCTACATCGATCAGAACGGCAGCGAGATGGAGCGCGCCCGCCTGCGCGGGATCCTCGGCCGCGCCCGGCCCGATGCCAAAGTCGTGCGCGCGCTCGAGGTCCGCCAGAACGACGACGGCGGGTTTCCGCACGGCATGATCCAGGGGCGTCTCTCGACGATCGAGGCCACGACCACGGTGCTCCGCTGGATTGATGACCTCGGCCTGCTCGGCGGCCCGCACGCCGAGCGCGCGGGGTTGTTCCTCCTGGCGGCGCAGCGCCCTGACGGATCCTGGGACGAACCGCCCGGGCTGATTCGTCACACGCCGCCGCCGCGCCTGATGCCCGGCGACCCCCGTGTGCGGAGTCTGTCGACCGCGCTCGTCGCTTTCTGGCTGGTGCGCCTCGGCGAGCACGGGAGCGATGCGGTCGCGAGGGCGATGGCGTACCTCCGTGAACGGCAGGCGCCGGACGGACGGTTCGTGGGATATCTGAGCACGACCTGGCTCGCGGCGGCGCTGTTCCGATTCGGGGAAGGGCCGGACTCGGCGGCGGCGGCAAAGGCCCTCGCGGCGCTCGCGGAAGTGCCCGCCTCCCGGTGGTCCCCCGCCACGCTTGCCGGCATGCTGAACTGTCTGGGCGACACCGGCGCCCGGGACGATCTGCCCCTGGTGCGCGAGAGTCTCGCCCGGCTCACGGACCTCGGGCGGAGCGATGGGTCGTGGGTGTCCGAGGAGGGCGACGCGCACCACGTCGAGGTCACGCTCGGGGCGCTGCGAGCCCTCGTCCTCTGCGCGGCCGTCTCGCCGAGGCCGCGCGCCGCGGTGAAGCCTGCGCAGCCCGGGACCGCGCTCGACACGAACGCTCCGGGTGGGAGGGTACCGTGATGAGCGAGCAATCCCTGAAGCAAATCCAAGGCGTGGTGAGCGAGGCGATCGAGGAGCGCCGAGGCCTGGTCGTCTACTCCCGGCTGGAACCCGTGGAGATGGACCGGATGGCCCGCCGCGTGGAGCGGGAGGCGCTCGAGAAGATTCAGCGCCTGGTCCCGGAAGAGACCGCGGATCAACAGCTCCTCGGGCTCCGCAACCGGCTCAAACGCATGGCGGACGAACTGGCGGACCTGGGGGAACAAGGCCAGATCCGCGACGGGAGCCGGCAGATGCAGAACGACGAGATCGTCTGGCAAGCGTTCGAGGATATCGCCTGGATCGTGGGCGTGCAGTGAAGCCGGGCGGGTTTACCGGCGGCGGCCGCCGCGCTTGGCTTCCGTGTTCCGCTTGAGATCGAGGAGGCGCTCCTCGCTCTCCTTCATGAACTTGGTCAGCTTTTCTTCGAAGGTGGCCTTCATGCGCACCCGGGCTTGGCGTTCCGAGGGGTCCAGCGCCTGCTTCACGGAGAGGTCGAGCTTGCCTTTGTCGTTGTAGCCGAGCACCTTGACCTTGATGCGCTCCTGCTCTTTCAAATAGTCCCGCACGTCCTTGACGTAGGTGTCGGCAATTTCAGAGATATGAACGAGGCCGCTCTTGCCGTCGGGGAGTTCTACGAACGCACCGTAGTGGGTAATCTTGACGACGATGCCTTCCAAGACCGTCCCTGCCTCAAGACTCATTCCCGGTTGCTATGCCTCCCCCCCGACAAGAGATGCGGACCCGATTATATCGTAACGTTCTTGAGGGTGTCAAGAAATCCGCGTTTACGGCGGTGTCCCAGGACACTGCCGTGTTATGGCAGTGTCAAGGACGGCACCGGCGCTACCGGTAAAGCCACCCGAACATATGCTTCATGATCGCGCTGATCCGCCCGCGCCACGTTGCCGCGCGCGCCGCGGGGACCGCGGCGCCGGGGTTCGGCGGCGCCGCCGCGGTCGTGCGAAGAGGCCCGGGCGCGGGGGCCATGTGCGCCGCGTCCCCGCTCGATCCAGCGTGGGGCGCCGTCCCGCCGGCCGGGACGATCAGGAGCTCGATCTCCCCCGAGCGAACCAGGCCGAGCTGCTGCCGCGCGATCCGTTCGATGTACCGGTCGTCTGTCTCGAGCCGCTGGATCTCTTCGCGGAGCGTGTCGTTCTCCGCGGCGAGCGCGGTCCGGTGCTGCTCGAGGTGGGCCGCCTGGCGGGCCAGCGTGTATGTGCGGGCGTACTGGGTCGACAGCGCGACGATCATCGCCGCGGCCGCCACCGCGGCGATCACCGTGAGGAGGCGGCGGAGGGGAGAGGGTCTTCGCCGCCGGAGCGGCGCGGGCGTGCGCCGGACGCCGCGCTTCCGGATGCCGCCCGGCCGCGTAGGCGTCATCGGGGTGCCACGCCGCCGCGCCGCGAAACCGGCCAGAACAAGGGCACGGCCAGGAGCGCAACAGCGATCACGAGAATCAGCCGCGCCCGCTGCCAGCGGTCGAACGAACGGATCACCGTGAGCCAGAACGGCGTCAGGGTGCCCTCCCGCTGCAAGTGGAACCAGGCGAGCGCGACCTGTCGAAGGTACCGCGTCGTCTCGGGAAACGGCGGGACTCCGCGGTGCTGCAGCACCGTGCCGGCCCCGGCGTTGTACGCGGCGACGGCCAGGGCGACGTTCCCCCCGAACCGGTCCATGAGGCGGCGCAGATACGTGGCGCCGACCTCGAGGTTGGCGGTGGGATCGTCCATGCACGGCGGGCGCGTCAGGCGCGCAACCGCGTCGGCGCATGCCGGCGCGCCGCCGACCTCCCGCCACGTGGCCGGCATCACCTGCATCAGCCCGTACGCGCCGCGCGGCGACCGCGCGCGCGGATCGAAGCCGCTTTCGGCCACGACGATCGCGCCGACGAGCGCGGGGTCGAGCCGGTGGGCGGCGGCGATGCGGTTGATCAGGCGGGCGTACGGAATACCGTGAATCTGGCGCGGTGGGGCGGCGTCACGCAAGAAGCGGGCGACGGCGGTCCGGACGTGCACCGTCGTCAGGTAGATGATTGTGAGTGTGAGTAGGAGGGCCGCCGCAAACACGATCCGGTACACACCCATCCATCGCGGCGCCCCTCCCATGCCGCGACCACTGGCCATGATTAGGGGCTCGTTCTGGGCGCGCGGCCGGAATCCTCCCCGGCTGCCCGGCGGGCCAGCGCTGCCGCGCCGGGGTAGCAGGCGCGTGCGCCGAGGGCCTCTTCGATCCGGAGCAGCTGATTGTACTTGCTCACCCGCTCGGACCGCGCGAGCGCGCCGGTCTTGATCTGGCCTGCGCCCGTCGCGACCGCGAGATCGGCGATCGTCACGTCTTCCGTCTCTCCCGAACGATGGGAGATGATGGCCGCCCAGCCGTGACCGCGGGTCAGCTGGATCGCCGCGAGCGTTTCCGTCAGGGTGCCGATCTGGTTCAGTTTGATCAGGACCGCGTTCGCGGCGCCGCGGCGGATGCCTTCGCGGATCCGGACCGGGTTGGTGACGAACAGGTCGTCTCCGACGAGCTGGATCCGGGCGCCGAGCCGCCGGGTCAGCGCGACCCAGCCGTCCCAGTCGTCTTCGGCCAGGCCGTCCTCAATCGAGATGATTGGGAACCGGTTCGCGAGGCCGGCGTAGTACGCGACCATCTCTTCCGAGGAGCGGTGGGTGCGCCCCCCGTCCAGCACGTACCGCCCGCCGTGGAAGAAGTTGCTCGCCGCGGGGTCGACCGCCAGGGCCAGCTCGCGGCCCGGCGCAAAGCCGGCCCGCTCGATCGCCGAGATCAGCAGCTCCAGCGCTTCCTCATTCCCCGCCAGGACGGGCGCGAAACCGCCTTCATCGCCCACCCCCGTGGCCAGCCCCCGTTCGATGAGGATGCGGTGCAGCTCGTGGTACGTCTCCGCGCCCATCCGGAGCGCCTCGCCAAACGTCGGCGCCCCGACCGGAACGACCATGAACTCCTGGAAGTCGAGCCCGTTGTCCGCGTGTTTGCCGCCGTTCAGGATGTTCATGAGCGGCACCGGGAGCGTGGTTGCGCCGCTGCCTCCCAGGTGGCGGTAGAGCGGCGTAGTCTGGTCCGCCGCCGCCGCGCGCGCGACGGCGAGGGAGACGCCGAGAATGGCGTTCGCGCCCAGGCGGCTCTTGTTGGGCGTCCCGTCCGCGTCACACATCGCCCGGTCGATCCCCGCCTGGTCCAGCGCATCCCGGCCGGCGAGCAGAGGGGCGATCGCGTCCCGGACGTTCCCGACGGCGGTGCGGACGCCGAGGCCGCCGTACCGCGACCGGTCACCGTCCCTGAGCTCGAGCGCCTCGTGGACGCCTGTGCTGGCCCCGGACGGCACCGCGGCGCGGCCGCACGCGCCGGACTCGAGCGTCACCTCGACCTCCACCGTGGGGTTCCCGCGCGAATCCAGGATCTCACGAGCCGTCACCGCGACGATCGCCGTCACCGCACCCCTCCTTCGGAGCTGCTGCGCACAGGCCGGGCGCTCACTCGGCTGGACTTTCCTCGAGCACCTCACACAGATCGTGCATCCCCGACCGCGCGTGCGGGCCGGGAACAGCGCGCACCCGCGCGCGGACGCGCCGGCTTGCGGCCTCGACCGTCACGATGTCACCGGGCCGGACGGAGGCCGCCGGGAGGGCCGCCCGGCCGTTGAGCGTGACCCGCCCGGCGTGACACAGGCTGTTGGCAAGCGCCCGGCGCCGGACGAGCCGGCTTAGTTGAAGGAACTTATCGAGTCTCACGCCAGAGGGCCAGCAGCTCGTCCGGCGTGTACTCTCGGAGCGGGCGGCCAGCCGCCCGCGCGCCGGCTTCCAGGCGGGCGAACCGGTTCCGAAACCGGGCACACGCCTCTCGCAGCGCAGACTCGCCGTCGAGCCCGAGATACCGGGGCAGGTTCGCGGCGGCGAGCAGGAAGTCGCCGAGTTCGGCGGCGACTGCCTCCCGCGTCTCGGATTTCCCGTCCGAGCTAGGCCGTCGCGACACGGCACGATCGAGCTCCTCCAACTCTTCGCGGAGCTTGCCGGCGGCCGCTTCCCACTCCGGCCATGCGAAGCCGGCCTGGGCCGCCCGCGCTTGCATCTGCTGGGCCAGCGCGAGAGCGGGCAGCGTGCGCGGCAGCCCGTCCAGGACACTTCCGACAGCGCCGGCGCCGCCCTGCTCGCGCCCCCCGCCGGCACCGCCCGGCTCGTGCCCCCCGCCGGCCTGCGCTCGTTCTTCTTGCTTGATTTCCTCCCATCGCGTCAGGACCGCGTCCGCGCCGCTGACCGTCGCATCCCCGAAGACGTGCGGATGCCGCCGGATCAGTTTCTCCGCGAGCCCGGCGACAACATCATCGATCGTGAACTGCCCGGCGTCGGCGGCCATCTGGGCGTGAAACACGACTTGGAGGAGCAGATCGCCCAGCTCCTCGCGCAGCCGCGCGGGCGAGCCGGCGTCGATCGCCTCCAGGGTCTCGTACGCTTCTTCCAGGAGGTAGGGGCGAAGCGACCGCGGGGTCTGCTGGCGGTCCCATGGGCACCCGTCCGGCCCGCGGAGGCGGGCCATGATCGCGACGAGGTCCGCGAACGTTTGGCTCCTCATTGGCGCGCGCGGCCCCGGCTGCCCCCGCCCGCGGGCAGTTCGGCGTCTACCGCGGGGCGGGGGCCCCGCTCTGCGTCACCGCCGGTGGTCAGCCGGTCGAGCACCTCGCCGATCACGCGGACGGTTTCGGCCAATCCCAACCCGTCCGTCCGAATGCGCACACCCTCCGGCACCGGCTGCAGGCGGTCGCGCGATCGCGCGACCAGCGCCCGGACGCGAGCGTCCACGTTGCCCGGATCAGCCAGGCGCAGGACGACCCCCCCTGACTCCCGGGAGATCGCGGTGACTCCTGCCCGGCGCGCGAGGACCCGCAGGCGCACGACTTCGGTGAGGTTCCGCGCCGGTTCCGGGAGCGGTCCGTAGCGGTCGCGGAGTTCTGCGACCGCGGCCTGCCACTCTTCGAGAGTCTGGACCGCCGCGAGCCGGCGGTACGCCGCCATCCGCTGCCCCGGCGCGGAGATGTAGGGCTCGGGCAGGTAGGCCTCCGTGTCCAGGTCCACCGCGACCTCGGCGGGTTCTTCGACGATCTGGCCACGGCCCTCCCGGATCGCCTCATCGAGGAGGCGCATGTAGAGATCGAAGCCGATGGCCGCGAGGTGCCCGTGCTGCTCGGGACCGAGGAGGTTCCCGGTGCCTCGGATCTCGAGGTCCCGCATCGCCAGGCGCAATCCCGAGCCGAGCTCGACGAACTCCCGCATCGCCACGAGCCGCTGCTCCGCCTCGGAGGTGAGGCGGGCGTGCCGGGGGTAGAGGAGGTACGCGTACGCCTGGCGGTCCGCCCGTCCGACGCGTCCACGCAGCTGGTAGAGCTGGGCGAGGCCGAGCAGGTGCGCATCTTCGATGATGATCGTATTCACCCGGGGAATGTCCAGGCCGATTTCCACGATGGTCGTGCAGACGAGCACGTCGTAGCGTCCCCCCAGAAAGTCGAGCATGACCTGCTCGAGCCGGGCCTCGGGCATCTGGCCGTGGACGGTGGCGACCCGCGCCTCGGGGATCATGCGCCGGATCCGCTGCGCGGCGCGCTCGATCGTCTCCACCCGGTTGTGGACGACATAGACCTGCCCGCCGCGCTCGAGCTCGCGCCGGATCGCGTCCTGCACCACGTCCGAGTCGGCCTCCCGGATGAACGTCCGGATCGGCTGCCGGGCTTCCGGCGGGGTCTCCATGATCGAGAGGTCCCGCAGCCCGGCGAGCGACATGTGCAGCGTGCGCGGAATCGGCGTCGCGGTCAGCGTGAGCACGTCGACCTGCGTTCGAAGCTGCTTGAGCCGTTCCTTGTGCGCCACGCCGAACCGCTGCTCCTCGTCGATGATGACGAGCCCGAGGGTCTTGAACGAGACCGACTTGCTGAGGAGGCGGTGCGTCCCGATCAGGATGTCGACGGCGCCGGCGCGCGCCGCCTCGAGAATCTCCTTCTGCTCCCGAGCGGTGCGGAACCGGCTCAGCATCTCGACGCGCACGGGATAGGCCGCGAACCGCTCGCGAAACACCGTGTAGTGCTGCTGGGCCAGGATCGTCGTCGGCACCAGCACGGCCACCTGCTTGCCGTCCATCACCGCCTTGAACGCCGCCCGCAGCGCCACCTCGGTCTTCCCGTAACCGACGTCACCGGAGACGAGCCGGTCCATGGGGCGCGCCGCCTCCATATCCCGCTTCACATCGTCGATCGCTTTCTGCTGGTCCGGGGTTTCCTCGTACGCGAACGCTTCCTCCATCTCCCGCTGCCACGGCGTGTCGGCGGTGAAGGGATGGCCGCGCGCCCGCTCCCGCGCCGCGTACAGCTCGAGCAGCTCGCGCGCCATTTCGCGGGCGCGCTCCCGGACGCGCCGCTTCTCGCGCTCCCACTCGGTGCCGCCGAGGCGGTGGACCTGCGGCGCCTGTCCCTCGACGCCGACGTACCGCTGGACGAGGTTGATCTGATCGGTGGGCACGTAGAGCGCGTCCCCCTGCGCGTATTCCAGGTGCAGGTAGTCGCGCTCGCTCCCCCCGATCGCCAGACGCTCGAGGCCGCGGTAGATGCCGATCCCATGGTGGATGTGGACGATCAGGTCGCCCGGGGTGAGCTCGGTCCAGGTGGCGAGCCGCGTGCCGTCCCGGAGCCACCGGATCTGCCGCCGGCGCCGGCGCCAGCCCAGGATCTCGCTGTCGGTGAGCAGCACCAGGTCGTCGAGGGCGAACCCCTCGCTCAGCCCCTGAGGGACGATGAGAACCGTTCCGGGCGCGGGCAGATCGTCCAACCGTTCGGCCAGCCCGGCGGCGACCCCGTGTTCGGCAAACAGCTCACTCATCCGGTGGGCCTGCCTGCTCGCCACGACCACTCGGCGCCCACCGGCGATCCATCGGCGCACGCTCTGGGTCACCGCCTCCATCTGCCCCGCAAACGACTCGATCGCGCCGAACTGCAGTTCCACCGCGTCTCCCGTTGGCGGCCGGTGGAGCGCGGAGAGGCGGACCGTGCGATGAGCCTCGATGGCTTTGGCGATCCGGTCCCATGACACGAGCGGCACAGGGGCGTCTCCGGTGATCCGGCCGGTCTCGGCGGCCCGGCGGTGCGCCGTGACCGCCTGTGCGTGGAGCGATTGCGCCTGCCTGGCGGTCTCGTCCGGCTCGTCGATGACACAGACGGCGTCCGGGAGCGCCTCCGGCAGGACCGGGCCCCGCGGTCCCGAGGGGCGCGCAGGGAGGAGGGTGATCTCAGCCCGCGCCCCTGTCGTGCGCTGGGTGTCCGGATCAAACATCCGGACCGATTCCACCTCATCACCCACCCACTCGATCCGCACCGGCCGGTCTTCAGTCGAGGGGAAGACGTCGACCAGCCCGCCGCGCACGGCGACCTCACCGGGCGCATGGACCAGGTCGGTACGCTCGTAGCCACCGGCGGCCAGCCGCCTGGCGACCTCGTCGATGCCGATCCGTTCTCCCGGGCGCAGCGCCACCCGGACGGTCTCCACCCACCCGGGTGCGGGCAGCGGCACAAGGATCCCGGCCGGCGGCGCCAGGACCACGACGGGATCCCGGCGCCGGATGACTTCCAGCAGGCGCTGGCGCCCCCCCTCGGCTTCGACAGACGGCGGATCCTCGGGACTGAGCGCTTCCCACGATGCCAGCAGGTGGATCGCCGGACCGCCCGCGGGGAGGAACGCCGCCAGGTCATCGGCCAGCTTTTCGGCCTGCTCCCGGCTCGGCGTGAGCACGAGCCAGGCGGGGGTGTCGGTCGAGGCGCCCACCAGGGCGGCGAGGAGGCATGCCTTGGCCGTGCCGGCCGGCCCGGTCACCCAGGGGCGGCGGCCCGCAGTCAGATGGTCACAAACGAAGAGAAACTCCCGTCTGCGCTGCAGAAGCGGGAGCATTCCGGACAGCGACATCAGCGATCCTCCGCCCCCCTATTGTACGGGAGCGAGGAAAAACGCGTCAACCAACGGGTCTACCGGATGGTGTCTATGCCGGAGGGGTCGCGCGCTCCACCGAACGGCGAATGCGGTACCGGTTGGTGATCGGCAGCCGTCTGTCCTTGCCGAACGCCTTCGGCGTGATCTTGATGCCGGGGGGAGCCTGGCGGCGCTTGTATTCGCTGCGGTCCACCATGGCGATCACGCGCGCGACCATCTGCGGATCGAATCCCTCGGCCGCGATCTCTTCGGCGGACCGGTCGTCCTCGATGTACAGCTCGAGGATCGGATCCAGGATCTCGTACGGGGGCAGCGTGTCCTGGTCTGTCTGGCGCTCACGGAGCTCCGCCGTCGGCGCCCGCTCGATCACCCCCTCTGGGATCACCGGCCGGGCGTCGCGGGCGTTGCGCCGTCTGGCGAGGCGGTACACGAGCGTCTTCGGGACGTCTTTGATCACCGCGAACCCCCCGGCCATGTCGCCGTAGAGCGTGGCGTACCCGACACTCATCTCGCTCTTATTCCCGGTCGTGAGCACCAGCCAGCCAAACTTGTTCGAGAGGGCCATGAGGAGGTTTCCGCGGCTCCGCGCCTGCAGGTTCTCCTCGGTGATGTCCTGCGCGCGGCCGGCGAACGCGGGAGAGAGCACCTCGCCATAGGCGGCGGTGACCGGATCGATCGGCAGCTCGAGGACCTGGATCTTGAGTCCGCGCGCCAGCTCGGCGGCATAGCGTCGGCTCTCGTCCGACGTGAAGCGGGACGGCATCGTGACCCCGTGCACGGCGTCGGATCCCAGCGCGTCGGCGGCGATGCACGCGACGAGCGACGAATCGACGCCGCCGCTCAGGCCAACGGCGACGCCGCGGAACCCGTTCTTCCGCACATAATCCCGCGTCCCCAACACGAGCGCGCGGTAGACCTCCTCGACCTCCTCGGCGGGGGCGGTGACCGGCGCCTCCGGCAGCGCGGGCCGGTCCGCCGGAGGGGCGGCCGGGGACAGCGTGTAGACCGGCGCCCGGACGCCGTCGCTCTGAATCGCATCCGCCGTCCGGATCGGATTGTACCGGCGGATGCCTCGGATCGCCTCGACGTCCAGGTCGGCGACGATCAGCGCTTCCTCGAACGCCGGGCCGCGGACCATCACGTCGCCGGCGGGATCGACGATCAGGCCCATGCCGTCGAACAGGAGCTCGTCCTGGCCGCCGACTAGATTGTTGTAGGCGATCGCGATCGCGTAGTCCCGGGCCCGGATCTTCAGCATCTCTTCCCGCACCCGCCACTTCCCGGCGGCGTACGGGGAGCCGTTGATGTTGATGGCGACCAGCGCGCCGGCAACCGCCTGCGCGAGGAGCGGCCCGCCCGGGGCCCAGATGTCCTCGCAGATCGTGACGCCGACCGGGACGCCGTGGATGACGAACACCGGGCTCTCGGCGCCGGCCTGGAAGTACCGCTTCTCGTCGAACACGCCGTAGTTCGGCAGGCGCATCTTCCGGTAGACGCCCGCAATCCGGCCCTCGGCGAGCACCGCGGCGGCGTTATACAGATGGTTGCCGGAGTCGACGAAGCCGACCACCGCGGCCGCGCGGGTCGCGTGGCGCGCGATTTCCTCCAGACACGCGAGGTTCTCGCGAACGAAATCCGTCTTGATCAGGAGATCCTCGGGTGGATAGCCCGGGATGGCGAGCTCCGGAAAGGACACGATGTCCGCGCCGAGGGCCTCGGCCTCTTCGAGGCGCGCGATGATCTTGCGGGTGTTGCCCTCAAAGTCGCCGACGGTCGTGTTGATCTGCGCCATCGCGACCCGAAACCGCGGCGTCATGCTCGTGCCCTCCGACCGGGCTGGGAGCTGGCCGGCCCGTCCCGGTCTCTACCGCGAGTATTATAGCACCGGCCCCGCCGGCGCCGCGAACAGCCCCGGGACCCCGCCGGCTGGCGGGGTCCCGGGTGTCCCAATCGGGCGTCTCGACCGGGGGGTGGCTAGGGAGTCTCGGAGCCGCGCCTAGACATCGTAATAGAGGAAGAACTCGTACGGAACCGGCCGGATGTTGACTTCGTGGACCTCGCGTGTCCGCTTGTAGTCGAGCCACGTCTCCAGCAGGTCCCGCGTAAAGACGTCCCCCTCGAGCAGGAACTCGTGGTCCGCTTCGAGCGCGTCGAGCGCGGTCGAGAGCGCGCCCGGGACGCTCTTGATCTTGGCGGCCTCGTCCGGCGGGAGGTCGTACGTGTTCTTGTCGAGCGGGCCGAACCCGGCCTTCACCGGATCGATCTTCCGCTTGATGCCGTCGAGCCCCGCCATGAGCATCGCCGCGAACGCCAGGTACGGGTTGCACGTGGCGTCCGGACAGCGGAACTCGATGCGCTTGCTCGAGGCGCCCGCCGGGCCGGCGAAGTACATCGGGATCCGGATCGCGGCACTCCGGTTGCGCTTGCTGAACGCGATGTTGACCGGGGCCTCGTAGTGGGGTACGAGCCGCCGGTAGGAGTTCGTCGTGCACGCGGACAGGCCGAGGAGGGCATCCACGTGCGTCAGCAGGCCGCCGATGTAGTAGAGCGCTTCCTGGCTCAGCTCGGCGTACCCGCCCTCGTTGTAGAAGATGTTCTGGCCGCCCTTCCACAGGCTCTGGTGCGTGTGCATCCCGGTGCCGTTGTCGCCGAAGAGCGGTTTCGGCATGAACGTGGCCGTGAGCCCATGCCGGCGGGCGACGTTCTTCACGATGTACTTGTAGCTGAGGAGGCTGTCCGCCATCCGCGTCAAGGTGCTGTACTTCATATCGATCTCGCACTGCCCCGCGCTCGCCACCTCGTGGTGCTGCATCTCGACCTCGATCCCCCACTGTTCCATCTCGATCGACATCTCGCTGCGAAGGTCGAGCAGCGTGTCGGCCGGCGGAACGGGGAAATACCCCTCCTTGCTGCGAATGCGGTTGCCGAGGCCCGGCTGCCCCGTATTCCAGCCGGCCTCCGAGGAGTCGATGCTGTAGCCCATCCGATGCGGCTGTACTTCGTACTGGACGTTGCTGAAGACGAAGAACTCGGCCTCGGGCCCCCAGTAGCTCACGTCGGCGACGCCCGCGGACTTGAGGTAGTCCTCGGCCTTCTGGGCCACGTAGCGCGGGTCGCGGGAGTAGGGCTTGCCGGCGATGGGGTCGTTGACGTTGCAGATGATCGAGAGCGTCGGGACCTCCGTGAACGGATCGGGCCGCGCCGTGGTCGGATCCGGCATCAGGAGCATGTCGCTCTCCTCGATCGCCTGGAAGCCGCGGATGCTGCTGCCGTCGAAGCCGATGCCGCGCTTAAAGGTCTTGTCGTCCACCTGGCTCGCCGGGATCGTCGTGTGCTGCCAGGTGCCGGGGACGTCCACGAACTTCAGGTCTACCATCTTGATGCCGCGGTCCTTGATGTACGCGACCACGTCCTGCGCCGTCATCTCCTTATTCGCCATGCCCCACCTCCACGTCCCGGCCCGGGACAGAGTACGTACACTGCCGGAAATACAAGACGCCCCCCGAGCCTCAACGGCTCGGAGGGCGTCATGGCCCTCCAGTACGTCTCAGTACCTAGTCAGGTTTATACCACGCAGCGGCATGAGAGTCAACCTGCATTCGGCGCGTTTGTAATAGCTCAATGATTCTGTCACCCCTTAACAGATCAGTGATTCTGTCACCCTGGGAGCATGAACAGGGGGAGAGTCACCTTGAGCAAGAGAGAGCAGCAACGAGCCCATGTCCTGGTCCAGGTC
>Ga0207416_1001524_pt1 | contig 29961 bp, 27 predicted proteins | sample PaiPotPPM11metaG_FD_184107 | JGI IMG/M metagenome (GOLD analysis project Ga0207416, IMG submission 184107) | Iron sulfur acid spring bacterial and archeal communities from Banff, Canada, to study Microbial Dark Matter (Phase II) - Paint Pots PPM... ... | reverse complement strand
GAAAACGGGCAGAGATTGGCCAGTTAACAGGGCTTGTCACTCACCGAGAGATTCCCACGGCCTTTTGGCAAGAAGTAGCTCTTTTCGAGCTGCCTGTAGTCTAAAGAATCGCTTCGCCGCAAAAACTTACCCGCCTGATGAACGAGATGTCTTGCTATCTATCGTCTTCAAAGGTAGCTAAAATGGCTCCATCTTGCGGAGCCAGCTCAAATGCACCATATGGCGGCGAGGTCGGCGTATGGGCGTATGGCGTATGCTCACCCCAGCAATTCCTACTTTTTTTCACCGGCGGCGGGACCCGTAGCTGCAGGCACCAGCGTCACTATTGCGACCGCCACGACTCCCGGAGCGAAGATCTACTTCACGGCTGATGGGACTGATCCGACGGTGAGTTCGACACTATACTCGGCGGCTTTTTCTATTACCCCGCCGAAGACTGTGAAGGTCATAGCCATCAGCCCCACAACCTTAGCAAGTCCCGTGGGTTCGGCTCAATACACGGCGGCCCCATAAGTTAAGGACCGCCGTCTTGCTTCGTTAGGTTGACCCCCAAATTGGGACTAGTGCCGGTGTAGCTGACTACAAACATCCGTTGTTGAGCAACGTCGATAATGCCGCTGCCGGTTAGAACGTCGTCGTAGAGGACAGCACCAGATATCCCCTTGCGACTTCCCGAGGCCACAAATCGATGCAGACCAGCGCTTGGGACTATCACGGATAACTCTTTCGCGGACGAACCCGGTACATCTAGTACTGCCGCAATAGTGTCGTCAAAAAGGAAGTTGATATGTGTATATTGACCCGGGGGGGACAGATAAAAGATTTCAAATGTTGTAGGTTGTGCTTTGGACCCCGACTCGGTCACTTGAGGAACGTTAGTATTGGCTCCCGGAGGAGTGTCGGTGGGTCGAGTGGTGAGGACAATTCCCGTAATCAGCAACAGCACTCCGATAACCCCGCAGAAACCGCGAGCAAAACCGTCTACTTTCGGTACGGTAATCCATTGTGAAGTAAAACCTCCGCCTAACAAACAGATGAGAAGAAAGCCAACACCTGCGATCAGCAAAATTACGACGGGAGTCATGCCCGCAAGGATACCAAATTAGCCCGGCATCACCGGATGTTGCTTCACGCGCCCGATCGTCGGTTCTTGCAGGAAGCGATGGCACATCGCACCGCGTCCATCGATTGGCTGGCCTCCGTGGCTCCAGCCCCAACACGGCGTCGATATCCGTTACTCCATCAGCCTTTCAATGGCCCTTCAGTTCCCGATCTGGCTTCAAGAAGAACTGGAAGAAGTTTCGCACGTATTCCGCACGCTGTTCCGCCGTAAGATCACTTGGGCCTGGTAAAGTGATTCCGTTGTCTGATAGAAAAGCTAGATATTGGTCATCCAGAACAGTGCCCATGTGCTCGCCCAAAGCCCGATAGGCTTCGAACTGAGTTTCGGTAAAAAACTGGTTCAAGGTCGTATCGTGTGGAAACGGGCTGCCCGCCGAACGTTGGCCTAGCACCTGCGCGGGTTCGTCACCTGTGATCGAGCTCTTAATGTAGAGCAGAACACCCTCATCTGCGCCGTTGGCCACCTCGCTCGCTGACTGGGGACGGTAATGGATGCGGCCGATCGCAAAGTGCGTCTCGCTTAGCTTTGTCTTTTCATTTGCAGCGATCTTGCTATAGTCGTTCATCTCAATCTGCACACCGAAGTCCACGCGACATTTCTCGATCGCGTTGGCGAGATCGCCGAACTCGTATTTTGGGTCGGCATCCGCATCACAGATGATGATGTATTTTACTCGGCGCCGAACAAGCTCATACACTCCAAGATTCTCGAAGTGTCCTCCGTCGGAAAGGTAGACATACTGCTTGTCCTCGTTAGCGGAGCCGAGTAACTCTGCAAGAAAGTATCCGATTCCAGGCGCATATTTCCGATACCCCTTCGGGTGAAGCGGATTGCCGGCCCACCAGCCAATGCGCACATTGAACAGTGCCAGCAGAGCCGCGACGGCTGGTTTGGTGTGGTAGCCCCAGTTGGGTGAAATCGCAGCTCCAGACGCCGCCATGGCGGTCCCGATCAGTGGTGCGCCACCTTTACCGCCATATCCTTCGCCGTTGCTTATCCCGGCGTCCGTACAGGCTGCGACTTCGCGATAGGCATTGCCCTTGATGCGGTCCTTGATGCGCATCGTCGAACTCGGCATATAGTCCCAACCGCAGAATAAGGGCGAGTAGATAAAGGACGATGCCTTGCGCTGCTGCCACGCCAGGTCTTCACCACTGGTGAGGTTCAGTGCCGTACACCACAGAGGATAAGGACCGTTGAATTTTCCCTGGCGCAGGCTTCCGAGATAGTGGTCGTCGTCCAGAGTGAACCCAGTGAAAGGGTCAGGCATACGAGTGGACACCGCCGTACGCGCGTTGATATTCGAAGCGCCTAGGAACGTACGGACCAACCGATTGCGGTAGAAAAGGTGTAGTGAGAACTCATTTACGCTAATTCTCCATCCGAGCAACCCTGCCAGGCCAAGCGATATCAACGCGAGAAGCCCGAGCGACGAGAACGGCGTCGTACCCTTGAGTACATCTGCAGACGACATCGGCAACATCAACCACCGCGGTGTCGGCGCCGCTGCCGCTGCAGGACAACAGCAAGTGCAGCTTCCAGATTGAGTTGCTGCCACCGGCACCGACTTGCCGAATGTTACGTACTCTTCGCTATTGAATAGTATGGCAATTGAATGGGTGCTCCACGACAACAACAGCATCAACCCAAGAAGAAACACGGGAGGGGCGACGGCCGCGATGGCTCCTATGACAGGTTTGGTATTGCTACCCCCGGTGGCTGGGCTGCGCGCGGCGAACAAGCCACCGACAGTCGTTGCGATCCAACCACCTGGTAATGCCCATTTGAGGGCTGTGCTGCCCCACCCTGCATGTGGGTTCTTGAAGAGCCACTCCATGCAAAGCGGTCCGAACATGGCCATGAAGAGGACTGTCCCCACGATCATCCCGAAGTATAGGAAATAGCCAATAAAGCGGCCGAGCCATTCGCGTTTGGCATCCGGAAACGCGTCTCCAAACATGCCCACCTGAATGAAAGAGACCAGCGATGCCGCGAGCAGAATCGCCGGCAAGCCGAGAACCACGTAATACTCGGAAACGACCGCTTGATTCTCCGCATGGAGCCAACACCAGAAACCATGAAGAATCGCAATGCCTAAGCCGGAAGCTCCCAGAGCAGCCAGTACCCTTGCCCACCAGGTGTCCTGTGGTCTTACTCCCTGCAACATCTCGGCAGAGCGAAAATGAATGGTTTGGATATACGCAACAACGAGTTCCAGGAGGAAGAACCCAGCAAGCCAATACGAGGGCTTGAGTAAAGCGCTTGATTCAGCGGGGTGAGATTGGACATACGCGGGAAGACCGAGCCACAAGACGACGCAGAAAGCGAATCCAAAGCTACGCGCGAAGGTGGCCCAGAACATCCTCTTTTTGGAGTCCACATTTCGTGCCAGCAGTCCCAACGCTGACCAAACGGAGATGGCCAGCAAAACGAGCAAAACCTCGCCCCCAATCCTGAACCACCTATAGCCGAATCCGGTCGCGAGGTCTTTCCATATCAGTGCCGGGGCGGCCATCTGGAGCAGCGCGAACACGCCAATAAACGCTGCGGCTAGCATCGTTTGCAGCAGCAGGACATTGCGCAAATAAAGCGCGCCTGCGGCCAAGGTGTCGCCGCTGCCCAACCCAGATCGCGGCACGAGGTAGGACACATACCGTCGTAGGTAATGAATGGGATTGGGTTCGAGGTAACGCCTGAACCCCGCGCGCTCAGGTAATTGAGAATTTGGCCACGCAGAGTTGGCTGCGAGCTGTTCCTCGACCGCATCAAAACCGACCCGCGCCGTCCACGCCGTCAGCCAGCCCAAGATATAGCCGCCGCCTGAGACACCCGAGATGTAATGAGCCTGGCGCAGGAATCCGTTCTTCGCAAGTGCCTGCAGCAGCCCGAGGTTCACCGAGGCACTGCGGATGCCGCCCCCCGAGAAGCAGAGCCCAAAACGCTCTGGCGCCGCGCCCTCGAGCGGCCGAGGCGCGCCGGGTTCTGGGATGGGATTGAGCCGGTCCCGAACATCACGGTCAGCACATAGCGACCGAATCTGTTGGCCTTCGCGGGCGATGACTTCTTTGATGGCGAAAGCCTTGGGGTCGGGCGCCGGCAGGTCTGGCGGTGGCTCTGCCTGCTGCGGTTTCCTCAAACTCAACCAAGACTCCCAAAATCGCCATGTAGCGGTAGTTGGGAGCGGAGACATGTCCGTTGTCGGTGAATCGTGAACTTCTGCCATCCTTGTCCCTCACTTCTGAGCAGATTAGAACGGTGACACAAAGTGAAAAGAAGAGGACGGAAGCACACGACCGACGTTTGAGAGCCATTCCAAAACCTCCTCGAGCTGCAAGTGCAGCACGTCTCAGAGTTGCAGAGAGGGCGAATCGTTGAACCGAAGAGTCGGTTACGTAGGGGGAAAAAGGTGAAGATGGCCTAGGACGAGTAGAGTACCCGGCATCTTCGTTTCGCGCAATCAGGAAAGCTAAGTCGGCCCTCGGGAGTCAGAGTGGCTCTCTTCGCTTGGCATCGTCGGGAGAGGGAACGAGAAATCAGCAAAAAGTCATCCTCTTCTGACTCCGCCCCATCGCCGCCTAATCAGTGCGGTCACTCATGAAAGAACGTCCCCAGATCCCACGTTTACGCCGGAAATGCCCTCTATCGCCGTGATCGAGCTGCACTCAGTCGCCCCCAAGAAGGGGGGGTTGACACGTGCCATATCGTTTCACTTAGGAACTCACGGCGAATTAAGGAAGGCACTCACCAACGATGTCTACTCAAATTGATAACGACGTAGTTGCGCCTATGACGCAAGGACAAGAACCGGCGTTTCAACACCTATCGAATGGTGTTTCAGGGTGTCGTGCCGTCATACACCAGCTGAGCGTAGTCTATCGAGCGATCTCACAGCTCACCCCGTACGCGAGGAATGCCCGCACTCACTCCAAGCCACAGATTCTCAAGATTGGGGAGAGCATCAGAGCATTTGGCTTCACCAACCCAGTTTTGATCGACTCAAATTCTACGATCATCGCCGGGCATGGTCGCGTTCAGGCTGCGAAACTGCTTGGCATGGTCCAGGTACCAACGATTCTTTTGGAGAGCCTGTCGCCAGCGCAGGTCCGCGCCTATGTCATCGCCGATAACCGGCTAGCTGAAGAGGCGGATTGGGACCCCGGGATACTTAAGATTGAGTTGCAGAACCTCATTCTGGAAAACCAAGTCGACATTTCGTTGACTGGCTTTGAGATCGGCGAGGTGGACTTCATCGTGAATGGAGCCGCCATCGAGGAAGACCCTGATGACGAACTTCCCGAAGAGTCAACCCAGATCGTTACTCAACTAGGCGACCTGTGGCTAATGGGGGAGCACCGACTGCTCTGTGGAGATGCTCGGAACGACTCTTCGTTCGTGGAACTCATGCAGGATCGGCGTGCGGGGGTTGTTTTCACTGACCCTCCATACAACGTGGTCGTCGATGGCCACGCGGGTGGAAATGGGAAGACGCATCATGCCGAGTTCGCGATGGCCTCGGGGGAGATGAGCGAAGCCGAATTCACTGCTTTCCTTGCCTCATGTCTTGGCCAATTGGCGAAATGGAGCAAGAACGGGTCTGTCCACTTCATTTGCATGGACTGGCGCCATATGACCGAGTTGCTCACCGCCGGGAAGCAAGCGTATTCCAATCTGCTAAATCTCTGCGTCTGGGCCAAAGATAACGGAGGTATGGGTTCCTTTTATCGCTCCCAACACGAGCTTGTTTTCGTCTTCAGGTCGGGCGAGGCTTCACACCGAAACAATATTCAGTTGGGCAAGTTTGGCCGCTACCGGACCAATCTCTGGCATTATCCGGGGGCCAATACGCTCACTCGAACAGGCGAGGAAGGTAACTTGCTCGCCATGCATCCGACAGTCAAACCCATCTCGCTCATCGCCGACGCCTTGCTCGACTGTTCTGCGCCTCACGACATCGTACTTGATTCGTTTTTAGGCGCCGGCAGTACCTTGCTTGCAGCAGAGCGGGTCGGTCGTGTGTGCTGCGGCATCGAGATCGAACCGCGGTACGTCGATGTCGGGGTACGCCGCTGGCAACACTATACCGGCCGCCATGCTATCCACGCGTTGACGGGCAAGCCTTTCGACGAGATCGCACCGGTCGAGGTGAGTCATGGATGAACCAGGAGACGGCTACGACGTCGGCTACGGTAAGCCGCCACGGGAGACGCAGTTCAGTAAAGGCGTTTCCGGTAATCCGAAGGGGAGACCAAAGGGATCGAAGAATATTGCCACCAGGTTCAATGAGATCGCATCCGGTCTCATCACAGTGACCGAGGGCGGCAAGACCAGGACCATGACCCGTTTGGATGCGGTGCTCTATCAACAGATGAACAGTGCGCTGAAGGGGGACCACCGGGCGATCAAGGAGACGTTGCTAATGCAACGGAACTTCGAAGATCAGGAGCAATTAGAAGCGACCGTCCCCGATCTAAGTAGTCGGGACAGCGACATCAAGAAGCACTTTCTCGAACGATTAGAACGTATGCGCACGAAACCGGATCAAGACAGCCGGTCATGCGACACGAACAACCAGGAGATCCAGTGAACACCAGTCCAGTTACCGACTTCAACTTCCTCTTGCGCCATAGCTTCATGACGTTTGTGGAATACACATTCGCGGAATTGTTCCCGAATACCCCATTCTTCGACAGTCCGCACCTTGCCATCCTTGCAGCCAAACTTGAGGAGTGCGCCGTCGGAAGATGCAAACGTCTGATTATTTGTCTTCCCCCGCGGTCTCTAAAATCGATCATCATCAGCGTAGCGTTCCCGGCTTGGCTCTTGGGGAAAGATCCCCACAAACAGATTATCTGTGCGAGTTATGGGCAGAGTCTTGCAGATAAACATGCCCGCGACACCCGCACTATAATGACCAGGCCAGGCTATCTACAAGCGTTTCCCACGAGACTGTCACGGCAAAAGCTGTCCGTGGACGACTTCATGACGACAGCGGGCGGATTTCGAATGGCAACTTCCGTAGGAGGAACACTCACCGGTCGAGGAGGGGACTACCTCATCATTGACGATCCGTTGAAGCCCGCCGATGCCTTCTCCGAAACTTTCCGTCGGGCCGCAAACGACTGGTGCGATAACACCGCGTTCAGCCGGCTCAATAACAAGCAGGACGGCGTCATGATTGTCGTAATGCAGCGACTTCATCAAGATGACCTTGTGGGCCATCTGCTCGAACAGGGGGATTGGGAGGTACTACGCTTTCCTGCAATTGCGGAAGAAGACGAACAACACTTCGCGGAAACGGAGTTTGGACGGATTCAGTTCGAGCGTTCCATGGGGGACGTTCTCGACGCAGGAAGAGAAACACTCGAATCTCTCCAAGGCTTACGCAGAAGCATGGGCGAGTTTGCCTTTCAGAGTCAGTATCAGCAGAACCCAATGCCCGTGGGCGGAGTGATCATCAAGCCGGAGTGGTTCCGTCATTACGGCCCGGAGGAGCTCCCGGGGTACTTCTCCAACAGAATTCAAAGCTGGGATACGGCGAGCAAAAGCGCAGAAAGCAACGACTTCAGCGTCTGCACAACTTGGGGTGTTCTCGACGACAACTACTACCTACTCGACGTCTTCCGCAAACGGTTAGAGTACCCGGATCTGCGGCGTGCGGTGAAGGAGCAGTACCTAAAACATTCCCCGAACGCCGTGGTGATGGAGGATAAAGGCTCCGGCATCGCATTGCTTCAGGACCTTCGCAGCGACGGTATATTTTGCCTCAAGGCAATCTGCCCTCCACCTGGCAACGACAAAGTAATGCGTCTGATGGCCCAGTCTGCCGTCTTTGAGAACGGACGCGTGTGGCTTCCCAAGGATGCGCCCTGGCGGGCCGAATACGTCCGCGAACTCACCAGCTTTCCCGGCACGAAGCATGATGATCAGGTAGATTCCACTACTCAGGCTCTCCAATACCTAAGGAAGAACAACATCGGCGATTTGTGGACCCGATTGGGTAGACCGTCGCTCTAAGAGTGGAGCGTGCATCGAACGGACTCCGTTGTGAGTCCAGTCTTTTTTGCGACAGCCATAGTGATCCAAGACCGGCTCGGATCCGCTCACAAGTCGCGTTCGCGTCCCTGCTGCGCCTGCAAACTCCGTGCCCGCCGCCTGCGCACAGCCATCATCGCGGCGATCGGGGCGATCAGAAACACGATCAGGAAACTCAGTTCCAGCGTCCCCGTACCGCCGTCTGGCGCAATATGAAAGATGCGTTCGATAAAATCCATAGTCTCTCCTGAGCCGATCCGCGGCTAAGCCGGGTTGTCTTCTTTGTCCTCATCTTGTTCGTCCTCACAGCAGCACTCGTATCCCTGCCTGCAGGGACCTCCCTTGTGGCAGCCCTCGCAACAGCCCTTCCGGCAGTCCTCGCAACCCTCTCGGTAACCCGCGTTCCAGACCGTGTAGGCCAACACTTCCAGGATCTTCACCGGCGTTGTCGGATCGTCACTCTCGATCACCAGTTCGCAGCACCTGGCACACTTCTCCGTCGCCCTGTACTGAATCACCACCGCAAGACACGACCCCGGATGCAGAGCAGCCGGGAACGGATTATTGATCAGCCTCCAGTGCCTGCTCCGGCGTTTGAACCGCACACTTGTTACGTGCAGTTTGCAGTCGCCCACGTTACAAATGGAGATCGTGCGATCTGCACAGCAGCACGCCGTCACCCCGCCAAAGTGGGTCGACCCAGTAACGGCCAGCAGCCCTGAAGGCGCATTGCCGTTCACCGCAATCGTCGCCGGACTCGCAGGATCATTACTGACCACGGTGATCGTGCCGGAGGCTGGTCCGAAGCCGGTCGGCTGGAACCGTATCGGAACGGTAAGCGAACCTCCAGGCGCAATCTTCAATGGATACGACAGCACCTCCGGGACTAGGAACGCGGTCGAGTTCGACGTGATCGCCTCAATCGTCAATGTACACTTGCCGCTGTTGTTCAACGTCAGCGGCTCATCCGCAAAGCGCCCGACACAAACGCTTCCGAAGTTCCCTGTATCCGCGAGGATCAGGTTCAGCTTCGGTGTCGGCGCACTGCCCGACACCGCGACAACGCTCGGACTCACCGGATCGTTGCTGAAGATACTGATCTTCCCCGCAAATGCACCAGGGCCGAAGGGTTGAAATCGGATCGCCACCTCAATCGACGTTCCGGAGCTCACAATCAGCGGATACGAAATCACACTGGGCGGCAGGAACTCCACGCTCGACGAATCAATGGCGGAGATTACCAGAGGACACGGCCCCGAGTTATCGATCGTTAGCAGTTCATCGGCGAACGAGCCAGGGCAGACATTCCCGAAGAAGCCGTTATCCGCGATTGCGGTCGCTACCTTCCCCGTACCCTTCTCCCCCGTCGCAATCACATCCACAAACGGTGCCGTCGGATCATTGCTGATGATCCGGATGGTAGCCGCCTCCAGAATCCCGGACACCGTGGGCTGATACTGCACCGTAAACTCCACGCTGTCGCCCGGCGGGATAGCCAATGGGGTAGCCGGCGTCGCAAGCACGGCAAAATCTGCCGACCCCATCAGCCACTGCACGCTCGTGATGACTAGGTCAGCCCCACCCACGTTGTACACCGTCAACGTCAGGAACTTCCGGCCGCCGCATACGGTCCCAAACTCAAGGTTGTCATCGAGGTTCACCGCAATCGACGGACCCGTCGGTGTGACGAACTTAAACACCCCGCGACCATACGTCCCCGCGACAAGCACGCCTGCCGTCGGATTGAATCCCAGGTCGAAGACCGGCACCCGCGGAAAGTGGATGTCATCCAGCACCGACCACGAGTTGCCTCCGTCCACTGACCGGATCACCCCCAAATCGGTGCCCACATACAGCGTCGTCGGCGTCGTGGTCCCATCCACCGCGATCGCACCGCACGGCACATCCACCGGCGGCGAGATGTTCTTCCACCTCGTGCCCCCAATCGTCGTACGAAACACGTTTTGCCCCGTGCCATTGTCGAATCCATTCATCACGGCATAGATCACCGTCGGATCGACCGGGTCGAAGACCGCCCGCGCTACATTCCGGGTCGGCAGGTTTCTTGTAATGTTCGCGAACGTCACTCCGATGCTCGCCAGTGCATTCGTCGTAACCAGCACCTCGTTGCCTGCAGCCACCACTACGTTGTTCCCATTGCTGGGCGCAACGTCGACGTTGCCTCCCCCCGTGCTCGGCGAAGCAATGATCCGCCAGGTTCCACCCAGCCGTTGCCAAAGGTTCACCAGGCCCGTCACATACAGCGTCCCCGAGGCGCTCGGATCCGCCGCGATCTGCGTCAGCAGGAAGCCTCCTGTATCGGCCGCACCCCACGGCGGAGTCACCGTGCTCGTGTAGCTCGCACCATCGTTATTCGACACCGCCACCACCGTGTTCGGCCCTCCGCTGGTGCTGTACAGCACCGGCGGACTGCCGCCGTCATAGGCGACATCCCAACCGTCTCCGCCGTACGTCGCATCCCACCCCAGCCCTGATGCGCCAGCCGTCGTCTGCACCTCGTTATCCTGCAGCGCCCCCACCGTCACACTGGCCGTCGCATCCGGCTTCACCGCGATGTTGTAAAACAGTCCCGTCTGTAATCCACCCGCGTTGAGCGGATTCCACGACCCTCCCGCATTCGTGGAACCATGGATCCCGCCATCGCAGCCGCAGTAGACAATCGTGCTCCCGCCGCCCGACGGCACCAGCGCCGCCCACGTGTGCGTATCCACATGGCCCACGCTCATCCCGGCAAAGCTGCTCCCCGAGTCCGTCGACTTGAACTGGTTCTGGCAGCCGTAATAAAGGATGTCGTGCGCAGCATCGCCCGGCGATTGCGGATCAACGATCATATCCAGCGCATACCCGCCATACGTTGTGCCCGATATGCCGCCGCCCGATCGTTGCGTCCACGTCCCTCCTTGGTTCGTGCTCAGAAACACGCCCACCGGATCCGGCGCACTGCCGCCGCCGGACATGGTCACATACACAACCTGCACCCCGCTCGCATTCGGAGGCGATGTTGGAGGAGCCAACGCCACCACCACGCGGTTGAAGCTTCCTCCAGCGAGAGCCGACGCAACCGCCGGCGTGGCCGCGCTCAGCGTCTGGTTGAAATTGCTGCCCCCATCTGTCGACAGGAACACCCCGACTCCGGCCACACCCGCATGCAGAACCCGTGCATTGGCAGGCGTCGAAACGTCCAGCGCCAACGACCACGCATTCCCGTTGATCCCGTTCGCCTGCGTCCAGTTCAAGCCCCCATCAGTCGATGTGTAGACTCCGTTCGCCGACCCGAGATAGAGCACACCATTCGCCGGATCGACGATGACGACGTTGATGTTAATTTGTTGCTGGGCGAACTGGATCGCATTCCCCGTATTGCCGCCTGGATATCCCAAGCCAAGCAACACCCAACTCGATCCTCCATCCGTCGACTTATACATGCCGGTTGGCGGTTGCTGCACCGTATTCGGCTCCGCGCTGCCATCGTTCCCGCTTGTCCCCACATAGATCACATCCGTGTTGCTCGGATCGATCGCAACGCCGCCCGGTTCGCCGATTCCCATCGACAGTGTCTGATCAAACAGCGGCGTCCAGGTCGTTCCGGCATCCGCGCTCCGCCACACTCCGCCTTGCGCCGTGCCAATGTAGATCACATTCGAATCGTTCGGATCCACCGTGATGGACGTGACCAGCCCGTTATCCTGCGTCCCGCTCTCCGACATCGGACTCGGCCCGATGGGAGTCCAGACTGCTCCGTTCAGACTCATGGCTTTCTCTCCTTCCGGTCGAAGCCACGACGTTTGTCCTCTTCCTTAGCCACGTTCTCTTTGTCGCTGGGAATCTCGGGCACCACCCGCACCACCGCGCCCGGCAGCGCTCGCCACTGGCTTAACGCATGCGCATACCTCTCCGCCGTAGGCGGAGGACTGCCCTTCCAGCGCAGTGCCAGGATTGCCGCGTGTCGCCTCGGATCATCGCCGCGACCCTCCCGTTTGCGCTCATGGTCGCCTTCGCGTTCATGACGCTTCCGTTCACTCTCTTCGTACTTGTTGCGGGTGAGATTTTGAGCTTCTCTTTCACGCTTCATCGCAAACCTCCGACTATCAGTCAGGAAGCACAGTACGTGCAGACCTGTCGTCCTGCAGCGTCAACGATCGAATGGGAGGAGCGCGGTCGCGAGACCCGAAAACTGCAAGTCGTAAGGCGGAGGTCCGGATGGCACAAAGGCACCACGCCTCAGGCTTCTCATTTCGCGTCCGCGGAATGACAAGCCGGCAAAAGGGGACCGGCGCTGCAGAGCGAGCTTGAAGTCTTCCCGCAGCGAATGTATGAGACGGTACACCCTTTTTCCCGATCATACAAAGCAAAATTTCACGATCGCCATTTTCTGTAGGTCAACACGCTGTTCCGCCCGGCTGAAGCAGCCATCCATCCGCCAAAACTTCTGGCGGAGTTCTGCTCGAATCCATGTTTCCTCAGGCTAAAGAAGTGGCACATGTCGAGCCGGACAAGTTTTGACAGGCTACAAAAGCTAACCGCAATTAGGATTGCGAACAGCGAGAGGCAGGCCCTCGCATTCGTGCTCTCTCTCGCCGTCGGTAAGCTCAGCCTCATTTGTGGATGTGGCTACCGTCTGAAAGCAGACGCTACAGAAGGAGATGTGGAGTTCCCCGAGTTCCCCTAGTTCTCTGCGGTGGTAGAAGGGGTGCATGGTGGGTGATCAGTTTAGCCCAACACGCGCACCCAGGATGTAGGGAAGCCAATAGGAAAGCCACCCCCCAGCATCAGCAGGGATGGCTTTCGAGGGAGAATCCTTGCGGAACTGCGCTCGATCTTGCCCCTACATGGCAGAGGTTAGGCGCGGTTGAGGATTAGCTGGTTCCGACCAACCGAGTACTGTTCCTGGTGAGTCGTGGATGAGTGAAATGGCGATTTAGCGTAAATCGAGGGAATCCCAGAGATCGCAAGTCCCAGCACTTCGGTCAAACTGCGACCCGATCTGCACGACGCCGCAAGCTCGCCTGAGTCGTTGTCGGCGGCGCATAGACTGCACCCATCGGTCCGGCGTCGGTCCCCGGCGGAACGACTTCATCAATCCGGTCCAGGGTTTCGTCGTCGAGGGCCACTTCGGCCCCGGCGAGCAAATCGTCCAGCTGTTGCATCGTCCGTGGGCCGAGGATCGCCGAGGTCACACCGGGATGAGCCATTACAAAGGCCATCGCCATGTGCGTCAGCGATAGCCCAACCCGCTCCGCGATCGGGATGAGCCGTTCGACCGCCTCCAAGTTACGTTCGTTGGACATCTGCTTGGGGAACACCTTGACGCGCAGGCTCTCTGGCAGCGCCTGGCCCTTCCGGTAGCGGCCTGTGAGCATACCCTTTGCAAGTGGGCTCCAGACTAGCGCGCCCATCCCGTACTTCTGGCAGACCGGCAGAACCTCCTGCTCGATGCTGCGGTTGAGAATCGAATAAGGTGGTTGCTCGGTGCGGAAGCGAGCCAGGCCACGGTGCTCCGCCACCCATTGCGCCTCCACGATCTCGGAAGCGGGGAAGGTGGATGACCCGATGGCGCGGACCTTGCCCGCGCGTATCAGGTCGGTAAGCACCGACAGCGTCTCCTCGATGTCGGTATCGGGAGAGGGCCGGTGAATTTGGTAAAGGTCGATGTGGTCGGTCTGCAGACGGCGCAGCGACGCCTCCACCGCCTGCGTAATCCAGCGGCGCGAATTGCCCTGATGGTTCGGATCCTCGCCCATGGCGCCGTTCACCTTGGTGGCCAGCACCATATTGTGGCGACGGCCCTTCAGCGCCTTACCGACGATCTCCTCCGACTCGCCGTTGCTGTACCTATCGGCGGTGTCGACGAAGTTGATGCCGAAATCCAAGGCCTTGTGGATGATACGAATGCAGTCGTCGTGATCGGAGTTGGCGATGCCGCCGAACATCATCGCGCCCAAGCAATAGGGGCTAACCTTGATGCCGGTCCGGCCTAGCGTGCGGTATTTCATGAAAGTGTCCCTTCGTCTGTCGGTGTGCGGTCAAAGCGGTTATTAGCGGTTCGATGATCGGGATTTCCCGTCACCACGGAATCGTTTCGTTCTCCCAACGCGTGAAAGTTCCAGTCGGGCTATCCGGACCAAGCAGCGCAACGCGCACTGCCTCTGCAGCGCCCTGCTCGACGGTTTCGGTACCCGCATATCCATTGAGGCCCGTCTTGGTGAAACCCGGAGAGACAGCATTAACCTTGATCCCCTCCGGTTCCAACTCAAGCGCCATGGCGACCGTTAACGCATTGAGGGCCGTCTTCGACGCGGGATAGACGGGGCCGAAGATCGAGCGCCAATGAAAGTTCGGGTCCGAATTCGTCGTCAGCGAGCCGACGCCGCTCGACACGTTGACAATGCGGGTGTTCGGCGTTTCGCGTAGAAGCGGCAACATCGCCTGGTAAACGGCAAGAACGCCGAACACATTGGTCTCCCACACCGCGCGCATTTCATCGAGGGCCACGTTGCTCGGGCGGGTCGTGGCTGCATATTCTGTGACGGATTGGCCGGGCAGCTTGTTCGTATTCGAGATCGCCGCGTTTTGGATGAGCACGTCGAGGCGACCAAACTCACTGCGAACGCGCGCCGCTGCGGTGGTGATCGAAGCCTGATTTTTCACGTCGAGTTGAAGAGCGTGGGCGTCGGGCCCAACCTCCTTGGCCGCGACCTCGGCGCTCTCGAAATTACGAGACCCAACCAACACAGTCAAAACCATGTGCGGCGAGATCTTTTGCGATTTGAAGACCAATTCCTTGGTTGGCACCAGTGACCAGAGCTACGGGTTTGTCTTGCATGGGCATTTCTCCTTTTCGATTGGAGTATTCTGGGGTTGTAGTCGCACCATGCATTGTTGGAATGGGAGGTATGCACTCGAAGCATGAGCAAAGTCCAATTCCGAAACATCGACCTGAACCTATTGATCCCTCTCAAGGCCTTGCTTCATGAGCGCAATGTCACCCGCGCCGCGGAGCGCATCCATCTCAGCCAATCCGCAATGAGCCGCGCGCTGGACCGCCTGCGTTCGGAGCTCGGAGACGAACTGCTGGTACGAGTGGGACGCAACTATGAGTTGACACCACGCGGCAGTGAACTGCTCGACGAACTGGCGCAAGTGATGCCTCGACTGGCTCGACTTTGGGCGGGAGAGACCTTCTCTCCGGCCCAAAGCGAAGGACACATCCGCCTGGCGATGAACGACTATGCAACCAGTGTCGTGTTGGCACCACTTGCGGAAATCTGTGGACGGCTTGCGCCAGGGATTACGCTGGAGGCAGTTCCGTGGCATGAGCGGTTCCATGAAGAGAGCGGGCTCGTGACAACGCACCTGATTCTGAGTCCACTGTCCGTGCCCTCGACGTTTCGTGTGGAGCCTCTGTTCGAAGACATCTTCGTCTGCGTTCTCGGCCGTAAGCTAAAACATCGGAAAACCTCTCTCACGATGAAGGACTATCTAAGCTTTCGGCATATCTCCGTAGAAACGCAACCCAACCAACAGAGCCTCATCGACCGACCTCTTGGAGAAGCGGGTTTCCAGCGCCGTCTAGCCGTTCACCTTCCCTACTACCTTGCGGCAATTCGTATGCTGGAAACGACAGACCTGGCGTTAACGATACCTGCCCGCATCGCAGCCCCAGTGGCAGCGCTTCATGATTTGGTAAGTCTGAAAGCGCCGAAAGAGATCCCGCCGATACGATACTCCATGGTCTGGCACCCACGCTTCGAAAGCGATCCGCTGCATATGTGGCTTAGAGAGACAGTGCGTCAGATTTTTCGTCCTGCTCCTCCTCTCTAGCAAATTAGGAGTGGTATGTCGGCCAGTGTCCAGGAATATTGCAGAAGCGCGGGCTCTCAACTGCCGATATCAAGCCGATGCACGTTTCCAGCTTCGTCTGTGTCGGCGAGTGACCCGGCGATTTAGCACCATGAACAGATCCTCCTCAAGGATGACAAACAAGAAAGGCAACGACAAAGCCCGCAGCAGCTTCGCTACGGGCTTGTCGGTTATGACTTCGGGGACGCTGGACCAAACGTGAGCAGGCTTACGATTTTGCCGGCCGGTGAGAAGCGAATGCAATCGTGGCCTTTCACCGTGACCTTTCCGTCAGGCAGTATGAGCACCCACTTAAACAGGGCGACCTCGTGATGCGTGGAGACGTTTTCGATGTCGAAGTGGGCGCCAGGATACTGCTTCTGGAAGCGCTCCATGTCTTCGATTGCTGCACTGGTGCCTCCGACATACTCCGGCACGAGATATTCCACGTTCTTGTCGAAGACTTCCGAGAGGATGCTCTTCCGCTGCGCGTCGGGAATCGGCTTCCAGGCTTCCACGTAGCTTTGGTAGACGTTCAATGCTTGTAGATTGGTCATGATGGTTCTCCTTCTGTCCCTAAGGTAGGCCGGGATTTCTGTACGGTCGATAGTTGAAACGCCAAAATTATTTATCTAAAGCCCACAAATAAGCCGCAAGCCGGGGCATCCTAGATGCATGGATCCGTTTCTCGATGTTGTGCAACTGCTTCGACCTCGGGCCACATTGTGGTCGAAAATTGAGGGCTTTGGTCGATGGGGGTTGGCGTTTCGGAAGCGCGACGATTTGCTGTTTTGCCGCGTGGAGCGGGGCGAGTGTCACCTGCTGCGGCCTCAGCTCGCGCCGGTGCTACTACGGCCGGACGACTTCGTTCTGATTCATACCTCGACGCCGTTTGTGCTCACCTCAGACCCGACGATGGAGCCGGAAGACAGCGAAGAGTTGGTGGCGGCAGCGAAGAGTGTCTCGCTGCAGCTTGGCGAAGGCGCGGAGTCGCCGGTGACGCTGCGTGGCGGGCGGTTTGTTTTCGATACGGCGAATGAGAGCTTGCTATGGGAGCTATTGCCGTCGCTGCTGCACGTTGCGGCGGACGATACGTCGTCGTGGCGCGTGCGGTCCTTGCTGAAGTTGAATGAGATGGAGACCCTGCAGCCGGGTCCGGGCAGCGAGTTTCTTATCGCGCGGTTGATGGAGCTCATCCTGGTGGAGATGCTGCGGCGTGAGACGCCGAAGGCGGATGACCGGTCGACGGGGTTGATTGCCGGCTTGCTTGATCCTGCCATTGCAAGCGCGCTGCTGGCCATGCATGGCGAGATTGCGCGCGAGTGGAGCGTGGCGGAGTTGGCGCGTTTGTGCGGCGTGTCGCGGTCGGGTTTTGCGACACGCTTCAAGGGCGTGCTGGGTGTGGGACCGATTGAATACCTGATGCATTGGCGGATGGCCGTGGCGAAGGATGAACTGCGACGCGGAACACGAAGTATCAGCGAGATTGCGCTGGCTGTAGGATTTCAGTCGCCGAGCGCGTTCAGCACATCGTTCACCAGGGCCGTGGGGTGTTCTCCGAAACGGTTTGCTGGAAAAGCTGCCTAACGCAGCCGTCCAAGCTTCTAAGGGCTTTGCCGGAAAAGTTAGATTTTGAGCGGCGGGGACGAGGCCAGGAAGCACACATTCGACTTTGCCGAAAACGCGACTCCGCGGGAACAAGGAACCATCGGGCAACAGGAGCGCGTTTATGGGGCCGAATCTTTCTTCGTCTCTGTAGCAGGTAATTGTGTAATAACGGCCGGCTACAAATGTTGCTGGCGATGGCAGCGCCAGACCAGTCTGACGGGGCGGTAAACTTTCTGAAAGCTGGCCTTGCGGTTAGCTCGGAGTCGATGGCGAGGTCAGCTCATGCGCTTAGAAGAACTCGGAGAACGCATCTGCATTTTGGGCCCCTCGAACAGTGGCAAATCCACACTTGCTGCTGCCATTGCTAGGAAGCGTGGACTAAGAGCAGTCCATCTGGATCAGCTCCATCACCTTCCCCAAACAGATTGGAAAGTGCGTCCGTCACACGAGTTTGTCGCCCTGCATGATGAAGCAATCGCAAACGACCGATGGGTGATGGACGGAAACTATTCAAAGCTCTTCCCCAAACGCTTCGAGCGTGCGACAGGGGTTATCCTGATGGACATCTCCACAGGCGCGAGCTTATTTCGTTACGTCCGCAGGACACTTTTTGACGGAAGAAGGTTTGGTGCACTCGATGGCGGGCAGGACAGCGTCAAGCTCGCGATGCTTCACCACATCGGAGTCGTAACACCCGAGAATCGTAAACGCTATGCCGAGATATACCGGCATCTCCTCCTACCAAAGATCTACCTGCGCTCGATCCGTACGATCAACGAATGCTATCGGATGTGGGAGCTGAATCGTGCGCCCGAGATGGAATATTAATCCTCACGAATCGGCCCGTGTTTAGTGATACCGCCGCCGCCAAAACTCAATTGGCGCATTCAGACCAACGCGCTCATCGAGAGTCGGAGAGGGCTCGATGAGCGCATCGGCGATTTGGGAACTCGTCCAGACGCATCCCCCCGGTAAGTGCGTTAGGTTTACTTGCCAAGAATCAGGGGCACATAGCTTCGGGCGTCTTGCAGCAATTGCTCGCGCGCAATACCAGCCCTGGCGCGAAGCTGCAAACCCTGCATCAAGTCAACGAGCGCGCGGCCTCGCACCTTGGCAGAGGGTGTGCGAGTCAGGTGCCCCGCCTTCATCTCCTTCTCGAACCGTTTCGCGAAAATATCAGCGGTTGCGGTAAGGCCCTCCGCGGCATACGAACGGATCTCGGTTACTCGCTCCGAGTTTCCCAGCACCGCGGCGGCCATCATGCAGCCGCCGCAAGCCTCGTCCGACGCGGTGTTGACGGTAGCCTCGCAAAAGGCGGTCACAGCCTTGTGGATGTCCGGCTCCGCTTGAAAAGCTGCCATTCTGGGAACTCCAGACGTTATTGCATAGCGCTCGACCGCCTTAAGCAGCAGGGTGGACTTGTCTCCGAAGGCTCGGTATAGCGCGGGTTTGGTGACGTTCACGGCCCGGGCGATCCGCTCTACATCAACTCCTTCATACCCATGCTCCCAAAACATCTCAACGGCACGGTCGAGTGCTTCGTCGGGGATAAAGCCTTTTGGACGTCCCGGGGGGCGCTTCGCAATATTAGTTACCATAGCGTACGAAACTCCTTGCATTGCATCTGTTGGTATCGTACTCTTGCGTATGTAATGCCGCAAGACAGATAAACACAGAAGACAACATGGATAGGTTCAAAGGAAAAACAGCAGGACCTTCCAACTTCACCACGGAGACACCCATGGAACATTCGATCGCTCTCGTCACCGGCACCACCTCCGGGCTCGGTTACGCGGCAGCCCGCGCTCTTGCCGGAGAGGGCTGGCGCGAGATCATCGTCACCGGGCGCAGCCTGGCTTGGGCCCAAGAAACGGCCACTCAGCTCGCGGATGAGACCAAAGTGCAGGTCTTCACGCCGCTAGAGCTGGATCTGGACACGCCGTCCAGCATTCAGTCCGCGCTCGCCGAGCTCGTCAAGCGAGGTCGGCCGGTCGATTTCCTACTGCTCAATGCAGGGTTGATCCCAGGTAAGAAGCGCGTGCTCACTGCGGCGGGCATCGAGGCGGCTCAGGCCCCGCTCATCGGCCATCATCAACTGACTCTCGGGTTGCTACGCGCCAACCTGCTTTCCCCCAACGCGCGGATTGTTATCGCCGGCTCGGAAGCTGCCCGAGGGGACGTACCCTTGTTCAGCTACACCGACGTGGCGGCCCTTGCGGCCACGAAATACCAGGGTGACCGAAGCGCTGCGGTGGAAGCTCTGTTGCGTAGCGGGCCGAACGTGAAGTACCAGGCCAACCGGGCGTACGCCGACGCGAAGATCGTCGTCGCTTGGTGGGTAGCGGCGCTGACGCGCCGCCTACCCCCCGGCATGGCCGTATACGCCGTCTCGCCGGGCAGCACGCCCGACACCAAGGGACTGCGAAACGCTGGCCCGGTCTTGAAGTGGCTGATGGTTCCGCTGGTGAAGCTTATCCCCGGCATGTCCCACACTCCTGAGACCGCAGCCCATCGATACCTCCAGGCATCGGCGTTCGGAACCGATGTCTCGGGGCAATTCTTCGCCTCCGCACCCAAGAAGCTCACCGGCCCAATTGAGGCGATGCGCCAGCCGCACTTCCACGACCGCGCCAACCAGGAAGCCGCGTGGCAAGCCGTCGTCAAGGTCTCTGGCGTCGATTTCTCTCCTGCAGCAACTTGAGAGCAGTGTCCTGAAGGAGCGCCGGTCGCGGTCGATTGCTTCGTCGGGGATACAACCTTTTGGACTTCCTCGGGCGCGCTTCGCAATATTAGTTACCGTAGCGTACGAAACTCCTTGCATTGTCGCCGTGAGTATCGTACTCTCGCGTATGTAATGCTTCACGACAGATAAGCACAGGAGACAACATGGATCGGTTCAAAGGAAAAACAGCAGTTATCACAGGCGGAACCACCGGCATCGGCTTGGCGACTGCCAAATTATTCATCAACGAAGGTGCCCGCGTGATCGTGACTGGGCGCACCACTGCAACAATCAAGTCGGCTCAAGCTGAGCTTGGCGATAACGCTATCGTAGTCCGCAGCGACGCGACCTCGTTTCCCGATATGGATGCCTTAGCGGCGAAGGTCAAGGAGACGTTCGGCAAGCTCGATGTGCTGTTCGTCAACGCGGGATACGGTCAATTTATCCCATTTGAGTCGGTGACGGAGGAAGTTTACGACGAGATGCTCAACCTGAACGCGAAGGGGCCGTATTTCATCGCCCAAAAACTGGTGCCGCTCATGCCGGAAGGAAGTTCGGTGGTCTTTACCACTTCGATGGCCAACGTGAAGGCAGTGGCGCCATTGAGCGCTTACGGCGCCGCTAAAGCAGCGCTTCGTTCAATTACTCGGAGTCTTGCTAGTGAGCTGTCCCCCCGTGGAATTCGTGTTAATGCGGTGAGCCCGGGTCCAATTGAAGCGACGGCCATACTCCAGAAGGTAGGAATGCCGAAGGAGGCGGCAGATCAGGTCTATGTTCAGATGGCGCAAAGCGTTCCGATGAAGCGTCTCGGCCAGCCAGAGGAACTTGCCAAAGCCGTGGCATTCCTGGCGATTGATGCAACCTACACGACGGGAATAGAGCTTCCAGTAGACGGAGGATGGTCTCAACTCTAAGCTGTGGACCGTCCGGGAGGGCAAGCTGGCATCGAGAACGGTCTTCAATGACTCGCATACCATTGCGCACCTGATGCAATAGCGAACGCAGTGGCGGCGGCTCGGTCGTCGCCACTGCGCGCTCCGCCCAAGAGGAAACATCGTGGTCGGCGCGACCTTTACGACCGGCGCGGAACTCCCACGGTAAAAGGAGGAGTAAGAAGATGCATAACTTGGTCGTAAGCTGTTTGGTCGTTGCTTATCTCTCAGCGAACGTATACGCCATCGTGAAGATGCAGGCGTTTGCGTCAGCCCGTTCGCGCAAGCATCTCCTACTTTATTGCGTCCCCTTCATCTTGTGGGGCTCTCTCATCCTGTTGGGATGCAAGCTCATGGAGATTATGCGCCGATTCGATGAATGGGCCGCCTGACCAGGCGTTCCCAATTGAAGAAAACAGACCAAATCACGTTTCCAGATTAGGTGTGCTGGAAACGCGCATTGGCGATTTCGCGTAAATCGAGGACCGCCGCTGCCACAAGGAGTCACTTAGAAGAAAGAGATCGACTCGAGGAATTCATTTGTGGTCACAATCCCACTCGCATAATTGGGCAAATTGATATCGAGAGCGGCGTGCATCATTTCTTCCGAGTAGTCTGCCGTCGCGTCCTTTACTACGATGACCTCATAGCCGAGTTCGGCTGCGAAGCGGACCGTTGACTCCACGCACGTGTGCGCGATGAGCCCGATGACGATGAGCTTATGGATGCCGTGCCTTTTGAGCAACAGGTCGAGGTCTGTGTTGGCAAACCCACTGGAACACCAATGCTCTTGAGCCACAATTTCACGCGGTAGCGGAGTGAATTCGGTTCGGATTTCGCCCCCCCATGTACCGTATTCGAAGGATCTTCGCGACCACGCCGCTTTCTGGATAGGCGCAATGCATTGCCAGGTCTCGTAGTCTCCCGGACGGTACCTGTGATGCATCGCATAGAAGACGCGAAGTTTTGCCTGCCGCGCAGCCTTCAGAACCTGCAGCATGTTGGGAACACAATTATTTGCTTCCGCAACTGTCTTGATCCGATCCCAGATTTTACCTCCCTCGGAGATGAAATCGTTGTATGGATCAATGACGAGAAGTGCAGTGATCCCTTTGTCAGAATTTAGATTGGTCATGCCTTCCTCCTGCGTTCACTCAAGTTCCGCGTTGCGGTTTAGGAATTGCCTGGCCAAGTCATCCAACATGCCCGGCAAGGCCATTTCTGCTTCTCGGGTCTGGAAGCCGCGCTTCATCGCGGCTTTGATCCGGTTCTGCGCTTCGGGGGTGCGCACACAATCGAGGAAGAGACTCGAATCACGGCGGAAGTCTTCTGCCGGTGCGAGCGCGGCCGCATTGACCCGCTCTTTGATTGCGACAACGCCAAAAGCTGGAAAGTTGGCTATCCGATGAGCGAGCGATTTGACGAAGTCCCCGAGTGAGGCGTCTGGCAGTGCCCGATTGATCCAGCCGTAGCGCTCTGCCATCTGCGCGTCGTAATCCTCCGCGCTCAACAGGACCTCGAGTGCTCGGCCCCGTCCCATGAGACGAGTTAGATGCTGGGCGGAGCCTGAACCGGGGATCAGTCCGAACCCTGCTTCCGGTTGACCGAAGATCGCCGACTCATGTGCAGCGAAGCGCATGTCACACGCCAATACAAACTCGCTGCCCACACCACGTACACGACCTTCGATCTGTGCAATCGTGACCAGGCGGCTTGCGCTCAGATAGCGAAACAACATGGCGAGCGAAGGTTCGCCGCTTAGCTTTGTTGCCAACTCGCCATATTCAGCGATTCGAGTCACATCGACATGGGAGATGAAATAGTCCGGGTCGGCACTCTTGAACACCAGCACATGGATCGAGTCATCGGCCTCGGTTTGTTGAATGAGAGAGACTAGGTCGCGGACCAGCTCCGGTCCCAGAAGGTTCATTGGTGGCGCCGCGATTGTCGCGAGCAGAATACCTGCTTCTTTATGCGTAAAGATCGTTTCAAAAGCCGCCTGCTGTGTTCCGCATTCGTAATCAATTTTCTTCGACATCTTCATCCTCCCCTATAGTTTTCGCCGCACTCGCGACACCAGCGGACCTATTGTTCTCTCAAGGCATGACGCTCAATGCTTTTGGCGAAGAGTGGCGTCTCCTGTTTGTTATGAGCCTCTGAAATGGGCTTGCGGGCTGCTTTGAAGACTTCCCATGGAATGCCCTGCTTAGCAAGGAAGTCCATCAGCTCCAGGGTTGCACTGCTATGAACTGTATTCGTGAATTCGCATGACTGGTCGTCGATCTTCTTGACGCTTAGGTCCCAGATCACGCCGACCTTAATTCGGCCTGTAGGTGTAAACACATCTGAATTCGATACAAGTCTCAGATGATCATGTTCACTCACCTCTTCTACATAGTGTTGGACCATGGCGCTTCCGCCCAGTACTTCGACATTGATAGACATACGTCTGCCGTCCGGAGCCGAAGTTACACCGGCCGAACAATGGGCGGGCGAACAGGATTGGTATTCCGCCTCGGACAAGCTAAAGCACCATGTCGGAATATCAATCTTCTCGATGGGTGCGTTGATAATGGCTGAAAAGCTCGAGTCGACTAGCGTGCTATTTTCCATCTTCCCTCCTCCTAACGTCGGCACCGCGGATTTCCTCCTTTAGAGTCGCCATGTCTTTTCCTCCGATGCCGGAGTCGAATACAGGAGAGCCTCTAGTTGCGAGGCTCTCCTGCCTCTTTGCGAATGGTCAGCTAGCCTTAGCGAACGGTACGCCCGACTCCGCCATACCTGGGCGCAGTGATCGGAAGCCCGCGCGCACCTCGTCTGAAAAGAGCTGCGGCTGTTCCCAAGCGGCGAAATGTCCGCCCTTCGCAACCTTGTTGTAATGGATCAGTTTGGGATAGGCCTGTTCTGCCCAGCTCCGCGGGGCTGGATAGAGTTCGTCAGGGAAGACGCTCACGGCAACTGGGACGGAGACTCCTTTGGCATTGAAATAGCCGAGTTTGCCCCAATTCTCCCAATAGAGACGGGCGCCAGATATTGCCGTGTTCGTCAACCAGGTGATCGTGATGTTGTCGAGGACGTCGTCGCGCGTGAGGCCTTCGGATTCTCCCGCAAAGACACGCGAGATCAGCTCGTAACTGCGCGCGTCGTGATCGAGGAAGTAGCCTGCCAGGCCGACGGGGGAATCCGCTATTCCGTACAACGTCTGCGGTCGGAGTCCCATCTGGAATCCGTAGGCGATTCCTTTTTGATATACGAACTGCAAACGCTCGTAGGCGACCTTCTCATCGGCTGAGAGGCCCGACGGCACCGGCATCCCGGAAAAAGCCGCCTTGTCAATGTCGTTTGGAACGATGCCAGGCATGTTGGTGTGGATGCCGAGCAATTCCGGAGGCGCCAGCACGCCCATGTGCTCCGTGACGAGCGCACCCCAATCGCCGCCTTGCGCCACAAACTTCGTATATCCGAGGCGCTTCATCAGCACGACCCAAGCACGCGCAATATGGTCAACATCCCACCCGGCGGTGGTCGGTTTGCCTGAATATCCGTAGCCAGGCATTGACGGAATCACAACGTCAAAGGCGTCTTCTGCTTTGCCGCCGAACGCTGTTGGATTGGTGAGCGGACCGATAATCTTCATCTGCTCGATGATCGAGCCGGGCCATCCGTGGGTGACGATGAGCGGCAGCGCGTTCTCATGCTTCGAGCGAACGTGAATGAAATGAATGTCCAGTCCATCGATCTCGGTGATGAACTGTGGCAAAGCGTTGAGTTTCGCCTCGATCTTGCGCCAGTCGTACTCAGTCGCCCAATAGTGCGCGAGCGCCTGAACCGTAGCCAACTGCACGCCTTGCATCGCATCTGCGACCGTTTCTCGCTCAGGCCACTTCGTTGCCTGGACGCGCCTGCGCAATTCGGTGAGTTCCGCTTCCGGAACGTGGTGGTTAAACGGACGAATCGCGCCCGTGTCAGCTGACTGCTTGGCACCTTCTTGTAAAGCAACTGCTGTGGTCATGGGTTTCTCCTCTTTGGTGGCTGTAGGTTGTGTGGCTTCTGCGCTTGCAGAACTGAAGATGCCCAGGTGGGCGGAGGCGACGGTCATGGCAGCGGTGCCAAGAAAGCGCCGGCGGTTGTAATCGATTTCTTTGGATGAATTGGTGGTATTCATTGGCTAGCCTCCCGGGACTGGTGGTCGGTTGCTGAGTCCGGCAACAACATTCTGAGTTCTTGATTCTTGATCAGGAGTTCGCAGATCCATCTCTGTAAACTGTGCAAGCTGAGGCGCCCCATTTCTTCCCATTGCTCGCCCGGCTGTTCGTATTGCAGTTTTGCCCCGACCGCATTGGTCTGGCGCTGCGGCGAGGCGGTGCAGCCAAGCGATGGGGCGAGAGACTCTCGATGTTGGTGGTCACACATAACATCTCCAATTCAAAATCGTCCGTAGTGTCCGGCAGTCAATGAAGTCTCGCTGAACCTTCACTGGCTTGTTGTAAGAATGATCCGAAGGAGTTTTGTGAACCACGCCAAATGCAGTGGTTCTTGTCCCGTAAATTTAGGTAGGTGGCGAATACCGAGCGGAAGCGGAATTTCCATGACCCGCGGTGTCAGGACGAGCGCAAAAAGCATTACAATTGCCGCATCATGGGCAAATATAGATATTTCATCTTTGTCATGAGGTGAAAGCGATGGTTGCCTCCGGTCCCATTCGAATTTTGTGCGTCGAGGATCATCCGGTCTTTCGTGAGGGACTACGAACGATGATCGGATCCGAGCCGGACATGGACTTTGTCGGGCACGCTCCCAACGCGGTGGAGGCAATCGCACAGTTCCGTCGTCATCGACCTGACATCACCTTGATGGACTTCCGCCTGCCGGGAGCTAACGGTACAGATGCTCTCATCTCCATCCGCGGAGAATTCCCGCAGGCTCGTATCATCATGCTCACAACCTCCGACGGCGATGCCGACGTTCAACGGGCGATGCGAGCTGGAGCCTCGGCTTACATTCTAAAGAGCATGCCTTTGGACGAGTTGTTAGGCGTTATCCGGGCAGTCCACGCCGGCCGGCGGCATATACCGCCGGAGGTGGCTGCCCGCCTCGCCGAGCATATGGGCGACGACGATCTCACTGCACGCGAGTTGGACGTGCTGCGACTTATTCGAGATGGTCTTCGCAACAAACAGATTGCAGATCAACTCACGATTTCAGAGAATACCGTGAATTTTCACATCAAGAATCTAATGGACAAACTTCAGGCCAACGATCGGACCCATGCGGTCACGATCGCGCTGCGGCGCGGCATGCTACACATCTGAATCGCTGCCAGCCTACCTGAATAGGTAGGTTGCAGCCCGTTGGGTTTGGTATTTGGCAAATCCTTCATACCAGGTAGTGTCGGAAGCACCAGCAAGTTCGTTCTATCTTCGTTCAGGCCTCTGCGAAACTGTCATTGAGTACGGCGCGAAGCCCTGGTAGCTGAGAGTGGCGATGAAACCTAATCTTGTGGGACAGACACTTTTGATCGGCCTGCTCGCTGCGCTCATCTGCGAAGCGGCATCTGCCCAAAGGCGGGATAGAACGATCTTTCAGTTTCAACATACAGGCTGGGCCGTGAAAGAAGGTGCCCCAAGCCCGGTTGTTGATCTTGCTCAGACTCCGGATGGTTACCTGTGGATTGCTACTCCGTATGGCCTTTATCGTTTCGATGGAATCGACTTCGAACTCTACCAACCGTCCACGGGGCAGCGGTTCAAATCGGATTACATCCGGTCCTTGAGTGCGACGCCAGACGGTGGACTTTGGATCGGATTTAATTATGGTGGCGCAGACTTTCTGAAGGACGGACGAATCACCAGCTACGGAGAACCGGAAGGGCTGCCACCCGGGTCGGTGAACAAAATCGTCACAGATAAGGACGGAGCAGTTTGGGCCGCTGCTAACGGAGGCCTCGTCAGGTTCGATGGTTCCCGCTGGCGACACATCGGGCTGGATTGGGGATATTCGGGAAAGCTGGCCCTGGCGCTCTTCTTAGATCGTGAAGGAACACTCTGGGCCGCCTCGGAAGATGCCCTTTTCTTCCTCGAGCGAGGGAAACGGGAATTTCGGAAGTATGTTGATCACCTGGGAAACACTGTTTCGATAAACCAATCGCGCGATGGAGCTTTATGGCTGGCGGAAGCACGAAGCGGCGATCCGAATCGGGAATGGGCGGCTTCCGCCATAAGACCCACTCCCCTCCTACCAGCGGCACGCAGTAACGCGCTTCCGCGAGTCTTAGAAATCGAGAGCGCCGATTCCGCTTTCATTGACCATTCGGGCAGCCTATGGGTTTCCGACTCCGATGGTGTATTCCGGGTGCCGTATCCGGAGCGACTGGAGAAGAGCGGGATTTCCCGATTGGATGATCGAACAGTTCAGAGGTTCGCGAAAAAAGATGGCTTGACATCCGATCCATCCAGCAGTTCGATGATCGAAGACCCTGAAGGCGACATCTGGATTGGTACGACTCGTGGATTAGACCGCTTCCGCGAATCCAACATCGTACCTATAGAAACTGATCTCGTTCGCCCACTTCTTGTTGTTGGAGACCAGGGGGATGCCTGGACTACTTCAGGCACACCAGAATCGTGGGTGCATCTTCGCGGAATGAAGGCAATTGGTAGCAGGCCAATTGGAAACCTTCCCACGGCAGCTTACCGAGAGACGAATGGAGCCATTTGGATGGGCGGCTCCAGAGGCCTTTGGCGCCTTGCGAAGAGCGGCTTGACTCGGTACCCCCTCCCGGACGGGATCAACACGATGAACACAGCATTCGATGTCCAGGCAATCACCGGAGACCAAGCAGGAAGACTCTGGGTATCGATTGTGCGCCACGGCGTCTATCGTTGGGCAAACGGAGCGTGGACGCATTTCGGAGATCTTCAGGACCTGCCAAGGGATACCGCCGTCTCTCTACTAACCGATTCCGCCGGGCGAATATGGTTCGGTTACATGGGAAGTCACATAACGGTCCTCGATGAAGACCACGTCAGGACATTTTCTTCCAAAGACGGTCTCCAGGTCGTCAACATTCAGGCAATCTACGAGCACGCCGGGCACGTCTGGATTGGGGGTGAACGCGGGCTGGCTCTGCTGAAGGACAACCGTTTCCAGTCGCTGACGCCCGACGGCAAATCTCCGTTCACAGGAATCTCGGGAATCGCTGAAACACCGAATGGCGACTTGTGGCTCAATGCCACTCCGGGAATCTTCCACATTTCCGCGGTGGAGATCGCACGGGCGATCAAGGAGCCCACCTACCACGTGCGCTGTGAGCTCTTTGATGTCTTGGATGGCCTCGAAGGGAAGGCTGTACAGCTGCGTCCACTGCCATCGTTAATCGAGAGCACTGACGGACGGCTGTGGTTTTCAACCACTGGCTCCATTGTCCAAATCGATCCGAATCACCTCCTCCGAAATGCAGTTCCTCCTGCTGTCTTTATTCGATCGGTAGATTCCGGCGGGGTGGTGCATTCGGGCCCCGGAGCGATCAACCTGCCGCCTCGAAGCACGAACGTCCACATCGAATACGCCGCACCGAACTTATCGGTGCCGGAACGAGTACGTTATCGCTACAAGCTCGAAGGATCGGACCACGACTGGCAAAATGCCGGGACACGCCGGGAGGCCTTTTACACCAACCTGGGCCCTGGTCACTATCACTTCAGCGTGATCGCCTGCAACGAGGACGGCGTTTGGAGCAAGGTAGGAGCAACGACAGATTTTACGATCGCGCCTGCCTGGTTTCAGACAACCTGGTTCCTCGCCCTGTGTATCGCCGTCAGTCTTCTGCTGGTATTTGCTATTTATCGGATCCGCGTGCGGCAGATTGCGAATGCCATCGGCGCACGTTTCGATGAGAGGTTGGCCGAACGCACTCGCATCGCGCGAGATCTTCATGACACGTTTCTCCAAACGATCCAGGGCAGCAAACTGGTCGCAGATTCCGTGTTGAAGCGGTCCGCCGATCCCTTAAGAATGCGCGAAGCACTCGAGCAGTTGTCGGTTTGGCTCGGACGCGCAACGGAAGAAGGTCGAGCAGCTTTGAACTCATTGCGCACCTCGACCACGGAGACTAACGACCTGGCGGAAGCCTTCCGCCGGGCCATAGACGAGTGTCGAAAAGAGAACTCTATGGAAGCTTCGTTTTTGGTGGTCGGCGATGCCAAGGACATGCATCCAATCGTCCGTGACGAGGTTTACCGCGTCGGGTATGAAGCAATTAGGAACGCATGCGTACATTCGCAAGGGAGCAAACTGCGGGTCACGCTCACTTATGCTGATGAACTCGGTGTGGACGTTGCCGACAACGGCGTGGGCATCGAGCCATTGGTCGCCGATCGGGGCAAAGACGGCCACTTCGGCCTCAAGGGAATGCGCGAGCGGGCGGCCCGCATCGCCGGCAAGCTCACGGTGACCAGTTCTCCGGAGTCAGGAACCGAAGTTAAGCTGGTTGTCCCAGGCAAGATCATCTATCGAAAGTCGACTTCTGATAACCATTGACCCCCCGTGAAGAAGTCACACTCTTGAAGGAGTCCCAGTCAACTAGCGATAACAGGGAGATAACCGGTCAATAAGGTGAACCACGCTATAGAGGCGGGCAGCAAGAAGCTCTATTCTCTTTCAGTTGGATTTTTTCTTCAGGAGGA
>Ga0207416_1001523_pt1 | contig 29981 bp, 28 predicted proteins | sample PaiPotPPM11metaG_FD_184107 | JGI IMG/M metagenome (GOLD analysis project Ga0207416, IMG submission 184107) | Iron sulfur acid spring bacterial and archeal communities from Banff, Canada, to study Microbial Dark Matter (Phase II) - Paint Pots PPM... ... | reverse complement strand
AGACGTTCGGGGTGATCATGATCCCCCGAAACGCGTGATCACGATGCCGAAACGCGTGATCACGATGGAGCGAAACAGGTGATCACGATGCTCCGAAACGGGCGATCACGATGGACCGAAACGCGCAGTAATGCGCTCCAGAGGGCCAAATGAGCGGCCCAGCGGAGCGCCCCGGCAGTCCACTCAGTGAACTGGCACTCGATGGGTTCTGTCGCGCCGGTAGAATATTTGAACCCAGGGCGTAGACTCGGGCCCCGTGTTTTCCCGCCGTCGGAAAGTGACCAGCTCGCCTGTGGCGGTCGCGGCACTCCAAAGAGCCCGAGCCTTGAGGCTCGACCTCTGGAAGCGTCTGGACCTCAGGCCAGCCAAGGCCCGGCCGCCTGCGCCCGCAGGACCGTCATCCCGACGGTCCCGAAACTGACGAGATTCGGCAGGAACCCTAACGGTCGCGAGCGTGCTCCAAGGGTGCCCCAACGGCGGGCGGTGGCGAACACCGGGCCGTCGAAAACCGCGGAAAACCATGGCGACGGCGATCGGATTTGAACCGATGACCTGCGCATTACGAACCCCCGACGCCAATCTCCGACAATCTTCCAACTCTCAGGAAACTCAGAAACCCAATAAAATAAGGCTTTCTGAGACAGATGAGAATCAGGAGGACGCTTGACCGCGGCGAGCGTGCCCCAAGGGTGCCCCAACGGTGCGGTTATATGCTCCGATGTTACGGCGTCGATACATCGGTACATTCAGTCTTGATCAGCAAAGCAACCTAGCGGGCCAACGGTCAGCAGTCTATTCTGTTCGCGCGAACTGCCCGATGCGAGCGCCGTCCCACACAAGTGTAGTTTCTCCGTAAGAAGGGACCCCAAGAGTTCCACGTCTCAGTGACACGCCGGAACGTCGTCCGCATCCTGGGCTGGATCTCTTTGGACCGGCTTTGCGCGGCATACATTACCGCCGCAAGTCACATTACCACGATAACGGTCATCTCGCGTGTGGACGCACACCGCGGGCTGCTGACGGAATAAGCTCGAAGCATACCGAATATGCAGCATGTTGGCGTTAGGATCCACGGCAGAAGAATCACCGTGCAGTCGGGGGCCACTCACTCATGAATGTGCGCGAGGATCGGAATCGATGACAAACTCGTTAAGGTTTGGAGTATATTTGCCCGCGTATGTACTTTCTGGTGAGGCCCCGCCAAATGCGGCCTTTCTTCAAGACTTCGCCCGGCGAGCGGAAGACCTTGGCTTTGACAGTCTCTGGGTCGTTGATCATCTCTTCGAGTCGCCGCCATCCTACCGCGTGGTGTTCATGGAACCGATCAGTTCACTGGCTCTTGTCGCCGGAGCGACCACGCGGATTACGCTCGGCACCGGAATTCTTATTCTTCCTCTCCGAGATCCTGTGCTCACGGCAAAGGCCATCGCGAATCTCGATGCGGCATCTGAAGGCCGCGTTATCTTCGGCGTTGGCGTAGGGTGGGACGAACGAGAATACCGCGCCTGTCAGGTGCCGAAGGAAACCCGGGGCCGGAGGATGGATGAGATGCTCGCCATCATTAAAGGCCTTTGGACCGAAGACACCTTCTCGTATCAAGGACGCATTTTCAACATTCCTGAGGTGCGGCTTCTTCCGAAACCTGTCCAGCGACCGCATCCTCCTATCTGGATTGCCGGCGGCACTGTCCCGGCGGGAACAAGCAAACACATCACTGGGAGTAAGGGCTATACGGCGGAGCGCGCCATGCAACGGGCCGGTCGCGTGGGCGACGGCTTCATGACCGCGTATCGTTCATGTCCGGGGCTGGATATGTCTTCCCTCGTCGAGAGCTGGGCAATGGTGTGCCGGGCAGCACGAGCGGCTGGGCGTGAACCGGCTCAGATTCGCTTCGCTCATCAGGATCATTTACATATCGATTTGGAAGCCACGCCGGACCGACTACGTGCCGTGCTTGCCCGATTCAGCCACAATTCCTATCAGGCCACTGCGCCGATCTACTTGATGGGCAGGCCGGAGGACCTCATCCCTCGCTTTCAGGCGCGCATTGACGCCGGGGTGGAGGAGCTCACCTTCAACCTCCTGACGCCGGACCCCAACCAACTCGACCTGTTCATGAAGCACATACGGCCCCATCTGCGCCCGCGTCAGGGCACATCGCAGGCCCCTCCACCCTGACGCATCGTAACCCGTTGACCCAGTAGGCGCGACCGAGCGGGCCCTGTCAGTCGACTCCTTCCGAATCCGGCCGGCCGCTGATTCGGAGCCATGCGCAAAGTCTCTGCTTCATGGCCTCGCGCGCTTCCTCGACAAGCGGCGTTCTGGCCGTGGACCAGCTTCCAGAATCGGTCGCGTAGAGCGCGGAGCGCCCATGGATCCGGACATAAGCCGCATATTCGCCCGTCTCAATGGCGAACCAATCGTAAACGGCACGAGGGCTCGTGACGAAGCCATGCAGGTAAAGGGGATGAAACGCGCCGGCTATTTCGCGATCGTCCACGAACAGCTCCCGGGCGGCTACCACGCCTGGATGCTCCAACACGAGCTCCGTTACCATTCCGTAGAGCGTCGGATAGAGAACGGCGCACTCATGCCAGCAGTCTGAGTGATCTCCCTGGGGCAAAGGAGGAGGCGAAAGCCGCTCAAGGACTTGTCGCACGCCTTCTTCAGGATCGTCGCTCAGCGCGTCCCGCAGTGCGATACGGACGCCGGCCTGCGGGCACACCAGAATGGGAGCGCTAGAACCATCAAGCATAATAGATCCTGGGTGATCCGCGGAATCGTTTGCACACTGCCAGCAGCTCACGCGCCGCGTAATGAGAAACCGATCCCAGCCGCGCGTGGGATCGTAGGATGGGAGCACGTCGATGCCAGCCACTCGGTAATATGCGCTCACGATGGCGTTCGCGACAACCCAGCCGAGCGCGAACGCGACCCGGTTGGGGGTCAGCCGATATGTCTCGGGTCCAAGCCCACCTTTCACAGATGTGGCACGTGGGGCCCTTTCAGCCTGTCGGACTGCCAGCGCCACCTGCTCCGCAAGCGTCATTCAGCGTGTGCTCCGAGGGTCGTAGGCGTCCCTCAGCCCGTCTCCGAGCAGGTTGAATCCGAGGACGGTGATCATGATGGCAAGGCCTGGAAAAACCACGACATGCGGTGCTACCCGCATGTATCCTCGCCCGTCGGCCAGCATCGCGCCCCACTCCGGGACCGGCGGTTGAGCGCCCAGACCGAGGAAGGACAAGGCTGACACGGTGAGAATGGCGAGAGCGCAGTTCAAACTGGACTGAATAATGATCGGACCCAGAGCGTTGGGCAGCAAGTGCCTGAAGATGATCAGGCGATCAGTCGCCCCGACGCACCGGGCCGCCATGACGAACTCACGCTCCCGCAGTCGCAAGATCTCCGCGCGGACGAGCCGGATGTAAATGGGCACCGAGAAAATCGCGATGGCGACGCTCACCGTCGTCAGCGCCACCCCGAGCGTGCTGGTGATGGCAATAGCAAGCAAGGTCGAAGGGAAGGCCAGCAGCACGTCGGTCAGACGCATGATGACGCTTGCGCCGACCCCCCCACGATAGCCGGCGAGCAGGCCGAGAGGCACTCCGGTGATCATCGCGGCCAGGACGCCAACAAAGGCCACCGGCAATGTAATGCGCCCCCCTCGAACGACGCGGCTGAAGACGTCTCTGCCGAGGCTGTCGGTTCCAAACCAGTGGGCCGGTGTCGGTCCCCGCAACGTCGTGCTCAAGCTTTGACTGAACGGATCCGTCGGGGCGATTGTAGGGGCCAGAAGAGCGGACAGTACGACCGCGGCAGTCAAGATCGTCCCGGCCACCGCCGCGCGATTGCGCAGGTAGCGCCGTAGCAAAGTCCGCCGCCGGGGAATGCCGGGAAACGCTTCGGCGCTCCTCGCGGCGGCCGTGTGCGGTACGCCGGCGGCCATGACGTTCTTTATCCGCGGCGGCTACGCATATTTGATCCGTGGGTCAACGGCACTGTAGAGCAAATCGACAAGGAGATTGATCAACACAAACGTCAGTGCTGTGAGCAGGACGCCTCCCTGTACGATCGGAAAATCGCGGGCCTGAATGGCATCGACCATAAAACGGCCGATCCCCGGCCAGGCGAACACACTCTCAGTCAGAACGGCGCCGCCGAGCAACTGGCCGGCCTGCAGACCGATCACGGTCAGAATCGGAATTAGCGCGTTCTTCAGGGCGTGCCGAATGAGCAGCCGGCCTTCGCGGACGCCCTTCGCTCGTACCGTCTGAATGTAGTCCTGGCCCAGGACGTCGAGCATTGACGCACGCGTCATGCGCGCTACAATCGCCATGGCAAATGCGCCAAGCGTTACGGCCGGCAGTACTAGATGAGCAAGCCCGCCCATGCCAGCAACGGGGAACCAGCGCAGTCTCAAACTGAACGCCACGATCAGCATGAGCCCCAGCCAGTACGCGGGGATCGAAATCCCGACCAGGGCGACCACGCTCAGGGCGTTATCAAGCACACTGTATTGCCGAACCGCCGATGCGATTCCGATGAAGAGCCCCACGCCGACAGAAACGGCCATGGCGGCCACGGTAAGCTCGACGGTGGCCTGGTAGCGTGGCCACAGGTCGTCGATGACCCGGTCATGCGTGATAATGGAACGTCCCATGTCCCCTTGCAGCAGCCGCCCGACGTAGCCGAAGTACTGCCGATACAACGGCTGGTCCAGCCCGAGGAGATGGCGCACGCGGTCGACCTGCTCGGGCGTTGCATCCATGCCAGCGACCATGCGCGCCGGATCTCCAGGCGTCAAGTGCAGCATCAGAAAGACCGCAATCGAGACCCCGATCAGTACTGGCACGAGCGTGACGAGACGACCTTGAATATAAGCGCTCATCGGACGTTCAGCTGCCTTTCCCGAGCGGTGAACGCCGAGGCTTGGGGTGCCGCCCCGACAGTCCCGTGGCCAAACGGCGCCTTATCTGCCGATCGCCGGGCCTACGAGACGTCGGCCAGTACTCAGGCCACAAACCCCGAGTTTCGGACGATGAGGATCTCGAAGGGCACGGGAAGAGCGCCCGCAACACTTCGGCTCACACCGGTCAGGTTGACCTGGTAATGCATAAACAGTCCGGCCGCATCGGTCATCAACAGATGCTGGGCATCCGCGTAGAGACGCGCCCTCTTCCTATTGTCCAACTCAACCACGGCACGGTTTAGGAGATCGTCAACCCGTGGATTGCTGTAGGAGCCCCAGTTCGGGAACTTCTTTGAGAATCTCGTCGCAAAGATCTGGTTGATGTAGCTATCGGCATCGTTGGAACTTGTCCAGCCCCACAGCGCCAGGTCAAACCCCAGCGTGTCGAGCTGCTTGATGTAGGCAGGAAAGTCGCCGAAGGCCTGCAGCGAGGCGTCGAAGCCCACCCTCCTCAGCATATCCTGGACCGCCGTGCTGATCTCCTTATCGCCGACGTAACGGCCGACCGGCGTCCAAATGACAAGCTTCGTGCCCTCCGATACACCGGCTTCTTTAAGCAGGGTTTTCGCCTTCGCGAGATCGTACGGATAGGGCTTCTGGGCGACGTAGAACTCTTCTCCCCGCCCCAGCGGAGAGTCGGCGAGGACGCCCGCGCCTTTCAAAATCTCCTTTATGATCGCCTGCCGATTGACCGCGTAGTTGACGGCCTGGCGTACCCGGACGTCCTTCATCAGCGGCCGATTCTGATTGAGGACATAGTACACCAACCGGGACGTGACGGTCCTCACGATGGAGACTTTCTCGTGGCTCTGGAGCCGCTGGGCATCCGCCGGGGCGATGCGGTCGACCACCTGCGCCTCGCCTGACTCCAGGAGTGCCGCGCGCGACGAGTCTTCCGGAACAATTTTGTAAACTAATTTGTCGCAGTAGGCCGGCCCGCCCCAATTCCAATACTCGGGATTGCGCTCCATCGTGACGTGGTCGCCCGGGACGTATTCCACGAAGCGGTAGGGCCCGGTACCGACGGGGTGGCGGCCGTAGTCCTCGCCGTATTTCTTGATCGCGTCGGGACTCATAATCGCTGCTGCGCTATCCGCAATGCGGTGCAGAAACGGCGCAAACGCATGCTGCAGCGTGAATCTCACGGACTGCGCATTCAACACTTCGACCTTGCTGATCATGTCAAGGGTCAACTTGGCGGCACCCGATCGTGAAGGCTCCAGCAGGCGGTCGAATGTCGCTTTCACAGCGTCCGCCGTGAAGGGTGTGCCGTCATGAAACTTGACGGGCTTGTCGGTCAACGTGAAGGTGTAAACTAACCCGTTGCCAGAGACCTCCCACTTGGTCGCCAGCATTGGTGCGAACGAACCCTCACGATTGTATTGCCACACCAGCATGTCGTACAGGTTGGTCCTGACGCCGCCGGACGATGTCTCTGTTGTCACCTGCGGCTCGAGGCTCGATATGTTGGTGCCAATCGCCACATTCAGGACGCCGCCCATTTTGATCCGCAGAGCGGCGGCCGCCGTTGCGGCGTCGGAGCGCACGGGCGTCACACCGGCGATCAGGGGACCCGCCGCCCCGGACGCGAGCAACGGTACGACCCCGCGGGCGAGAAGGACGCCTCCGGCGGCGCGCAGGAAGGTCCGCCGCGATACCGCACTCGTCCCGATCGTCGCCCGGGACGGCACCTCCTTCGAGCAAGAACTCGTGACTGGGAACGTGGTCTCCATCACTCTGCCCCTCTCCGCGGCTCGGCCGGTCGCTACGAAGTACACCAGCCTCCGCTCGCGAGAATCGTCGCCCCCGTTACGTAACTCGCGTCATCCGAAGCGAGAAAAACCGCAATATTCGCGATCTCCTCGGGGCGGGCGAACCGGCCGAGGGGCGTTTCCCTAACGATCCTCTCCCGCCTCTCCGCTTCTAAGGATTGCTCCTCGCGGATTCCTGCTTCTGTCAATACGCTGCCCGGTGCGATCGCGTTTACCGTAATCCCGTGTCCGCCCAGGATATAGGCCGCATGCCGCGTCAGCTGCATGACGCCGGCCTTCGCAGCAGCGTATGGGATGCCGCCGATCCCTGTGTTGCTGCGGTATTTGCCGGCGTTCGACGCCATGTTAATGATTCGGCCGTACCGCTGTCTCTCCATATAGGGAGCGACGGCTCGGCAGCACAGGAACTGGCTCTTGAGGTTCAGCGCGACGATGTCGTCCCACTCTTTCTCCGTGACCCCCAAGCCACTCACGCTTCCGCCGCCGCCGGCGTTGTTGACTAAGATATCAATTTGCCCCCACTCCGTGGCCACCGTTCCCGTCACCCAGTCGACCTGATTCGCGTCGGTCACATCGACCGTCATGCCGAATGCCTCGCCGCCGGAGCGCCGCAGCGTCTCGGCGGCCTCGGCGACAGTCTCGCCGTTGATATCCCATAGGGCGACCTTCGCCCCCTCGGCCGAAAATGCCCGCCCAATGGCCCGGCCGATCCCCATGCCGGCTCCCGTGACGACCGCTACCCTGCCGCTCAGCTTCGGAGCGCTCACGACATCCACCATCCGCCGTTGACGTCGACGGCCGTGCCGGTGACGTAGCTGCTCGCGTCCGAAGCCAGGAAGCTGATCACGCCGGCGACCTCGTCCGGCTCTCCGAGACGCCCGAGCGCCGTCTCTGCCAGGATATCCTTGCGCACCTGTTCTGATAGTCGCGACCACTCGCGTTTGGCTTGTGTCGTTAAGATCAGACCCGGCACAACGGCGTTCACGTAGATCCCGGCGGCCGCGACCTCGAACGCCAGCTCTCTGGTCAACGCCAGGACACCGCCGTGGGCCGATGCATACGGGACGCCGGCGCCAACCGTGGCGCCGGAGTGAACATAGGACGACCGATAGCGGCCCGCGCTTGAGGCGACATTGACGATTTTTCCATACCCGCGCGCTCGCATGTATGGCGTCACCGCTCGACAACAGAGAAAAACGCTTGTGAGGTTTGCACGGAGTTGCCCGTCCCACTCGGCAAGACCCGTCTCCTCCCAAGGACCACCCTCGTCGATGCCGGCGCAGTTCACCAGCACGTCGATATGCCCGCGCCAACCGATAGCCTGGAGGACCGCGGCTCGAACCTCGGGCTCGTCCGTCATGTCCGCCTCCACGACCAGCCCTTGGCCTCCGGTTTCGCGGACCTCTGCCAGCACCCCGTCAAGCGGCCTTCGCGGCGGGTCGCATAAGGCCACTGCCATCCCCTCACGGGCGAACCGCCTCGCCGTCGCGCGCCCGATGTCGCTCAGCGCACCGCAGACGAGCGCCACGCGGGGGTGTCCGCCTGTTTGCCGAGCGAAGTCCTGGCCCGTCACGCCGGCGCCCGGGACGAGAACTTGGCCAGAAATTGCGCGGCGCGTTCGCTCTTTGGTCGTTCAAAAAACGTCTCCGGCGCAGACTCCTCGACGATCACGCCTTGATCCATAAAGATGATCCGGTCGGCCACATCCGCCGCAAACCCCATCTCATGCGTGACGACGAGCATCGTCATCCCGTCCCGTGCCAGCCCGCGCATGACCTCGAGCACCTCGCCGACGAGCTCTGGATCGAGGGCGGAGGTCGGCTCGTCGAACAGCATGATCTCCGGCTCCATCGCCAATGCCCGCGCGATGGCCACCCGCTGCTGCTGCCCGCCGGATAACTGCGACGGGTACGCGTGCATCTTGTCTGCCAAGCCGACACGGCGCAACAGCGCCTCGGCCAGCGCGTGGGCTTTCTCGCGCGGAAGTCCCCTGACGTAGATGGGGGCCTCGACGACGTTTCTGAAGACGGTCATGTGTGTCCACAGATTAAAGCTCTGGAACACCATTCCCACTCGCGCGCGCATTCGGTTGATGTTGGTCTCGGAATCTCGGCGCCGGCGCCCGCCCGGCTCCGTCATGAAACCCATCGGGCGCCCATCGAGGAAGACCGTCCCGTCACTCGGCTCCTCAAGGAAGTTGAGACAGCGGAGCAGCGTACTCTTGCCCGATCCACTCGGGCCCACGACACAGATCTTCTCTCCGGGCGCGACCTCCAGGTTGATTCCGCGTAGGACGTGCAGGCGGCCGAACCATTTGTGCAGGTTGTTGATGCGAATGATCGCTGAGCCTGAGGCGGGTGGATTGACGGCGCTGTCCATCGTCTCCTACCAGTCGGCCGCCGCCAAAAAGGCGGCTGTCTGTCTGGCCGCGCGCTGCGTCGGCGTATGATGTTCCAGACGGCCCATCAGGGCCGCCAGACACGCCGTCAGCGCCCAGTACAACAGCGCGGCCGCACTGAAGGCTTCGACGGGCGCAAAGGTGGTCCCCAGCACGGTTTGCGTCGCCATGGTCAGCTCCGGCACGGTGATGATCGACAGGACGGACGAGTCCTTGATGAGGCCGATGAGCTGATTTGTGAGCGGGGGAATCAGATACGCCATCATCTGCGGAAAGACGATCCGACGCATAGCCAGCGCATGCGACATCCCGGCGGCGCGGGCGGCGTCTATCTGTCCTCGAGGGACGGAAAGAATCGCCCCTCGAATCGACTCAGAAAAGTAGGCACCGCCATAGAGGGTGAGAGCGATGATACCGGCTGTGGTCGCTGAAATACCCACACCGAAGGCGGGAAGAACGAAGAAAATGACAAACGTCTGCACCAGGAACGGCGTATCGCGGATGATCTCAACGAAGCCCACCGCGGGTCCTCGCAACCACGCCGACCGGGAAAGGCGCGCCAGTGCCACTACCAGGCCGAGGCATAGACCGAGAACGCTCGACACGCTGCAGAAAGAGATCGTAACCCCGAGGCCTCGCGCGAGGAGCGGCCAGTTTGACGTGATGACGGTGATGTCAAACTTCATTGGCTGCCCGAGCCCTATGAACGATAGACTGCGGCCACGCGCTCAAACCGGCGGGCGACCGCCCCGAGAATAAAACACATGACAAAGTACAGCACTGCCGTTGTTAGCCACACTTCAACAGGTCTGAAGGTCCCGATGATGATCTGTTGAGACGTTCGCGTGAGTTCGATAACGCCGATCACCGAGAGCAACGCTGACGCCTTCAGGAGACCCGTAAATTCGATCGTCAGCGGCGGTAGAATCAAGAACAGCACCTGCGGCAAGAGGATGTGGCCCCAGATGTACCGGTTCGGCATCCCCAAGGCCTTCGCCGCATCGCGCTGGCCCAGAGGGATCGCCGTGAGACCGCCCCGGATCATTTCCGTGATATACGCGCCGCTGTTCAGGCTGAGGGCGAGCACGCCCGCCTGGAATCGGGGGAGATCAAGCCCGACTTCAGACAGGCCGAAGTACACGATCAAGATCTGGATGAACAATGGCGTGCCGCGCATGAGGCTGATGTATACGGAGGCCACGGCATCCAGGGTCCGAATGCGCAGCTGGCGGATGAGCGTCAAGAGGATGCCGACGACAAGCCCCAACGCGATGGCGAATACCGATACCTCAAGGGTTAGCCGCGCTCCCTGAACGAGAAAGGGCAGCGCCTGAACGGCGTATCGTGTCTTGAACGCCATCGCGAACCGCCCTTAGCCCGCCCGAGCGCGGGATCTGCGCGCCGGCGCCGTGGCACGGCAATGCCGACCCGGCGAGAGAACAGGCACAATGAGCAAACACGCGGGGAGCCCGCGGGTGGCGCGCTCCGGCGCGGCGCTCATGACGCATACATTCATTACGCGCTCGCCCGGAGGCTCCCCGGTCGATCGATAGCCCGTGGACGCGCCGGCGCTACTGGATCGCGCCCGGCGGAAGATAGCCGCTGTCGGGAATCTCCATCGTGTAGCCAAACCACTTCTTTTGCAACCGAGCCAGTTCGCCGCTGTCCCGCAATTTGCGGATCTGCGCGTTGATTGCGTCCCGCACGTCCAGGTTATCGGGCCGGGTCACCCAGCCGACCCAGAACGGCGTTCCGAAGGTTCCAACGAGTTCAAAGGCGCCTGGGAATTTCTTCATAGCACCCAACAATACCGGCGTGCTGTCAATCACCGCATCGACCTGTTTGTTCGACAGGGCCAGGAACTCGTCCGGTGAGCTGGCGAACATTTTTTGTTCCTTCACGCCTTTGCCCTGGGCTTTCAGGGTGTCATTGTAGTGCATGAAGATGACCGTCGGGCCGGCCGGCGGTGTCCCCGTCCCAATCACGAGCCCGGTAAAATCGTCCGTGCTCTTTACGCGAGAGTCGCCCTTGCGCCTTAAGAGACCCACTTTCACCTGTGCGATCGGCATGGTGAATGCGTATTTCTTCGCCCGGTCCGGGTTGATCAACAGCGCGGTGGCTACAAAGTCGTACTTCTTCGCCTCGAGGCCCGGCAAGATGCCTGCGAACGGCAGGTCAAGCTGGTTGAGTTTAATTCCCCACGCCTTGACGATGGCGTCCAGGACGTCCTTGTCATATCCGACGATCTTGCCGTTCTCGACGAACTCGAACGGATAGTAGGCGGCCTCGGTCGCTACCGTCACCTGCCCCCGCTTCTTAATCTGAGCGAACAAACTTGACGCCGCGCCGGCTGGCGCCGGGTACCAGGGCACCAATGCAAGGATCAACAGAGCCACCACGAATCCAAGCGCGCCATTTCGCCTCATGCCGACTCCCCCTCCGCCGTTTGTCTTAGTGTCGCGAGTGGAAGCGGTAGTACGGCTCGCCCGCGACTTCCTGACGCGAGTAGCGTTCGACGATCTTTCGTCTGATGAGGTTCACGCCAGGGGTGAGCGTCCACTGACGGGCACTTTCATAGGCCCTCCGTTCAATCTCATCGCGATCGCCGCCTACGTAGCGGCCGTTCCGGACGAGGACGCGTCCTCCCACCATCACCTGCTCGATATCGCTTTGGCGCAGCCATTGCACCACGCTCGCCGCAAGATCCTGGCCGTGCTCCAGCACTGGCGTTTCGACCGGCCTCAGCCGGGCGATGACCAAGTCCGCCGGGCTGCCCGCCTCCAACCGACCGAGGCCTTGGATTCCCAAGACCCGCCCGCCGCCGTCCGTGGCCCAGGACAACGCCACATCGGGTGAGATGGTCGGCTGACCGATCCCGGGCGGAGATTGCAGCAATTGCGCCAGCCGTACTTCTTGAAGCATGTCCTCGTTATCGTTGATGCCGAGATTGTCGATGCCCAGCGCGACCGGAACGCCGACCGCCGCCATGGGCCCGACGGGCGCCAGGCCGTTGCGCAGCCGAAGATTCGAACTGGGGTTGTGTACTATCACGGCCCCGGTCCGGCGGAAGATCCCAATGTCGCGTTCCGTAAACCACACGCAGTGAGCGCAGCTGACGTCCGTCCGCAGAAACTCGAGCTCCGCCAGCCGTTCCACGCTGGTCTTGCCGAATTGCTTGAGCGCGTGGGCCTTTTGGTAAGGCGTCTCCAAGAGGTGCAACTGAATCCGGACGCCGCGGCGATCCGCTGCACGACGCACCTCGGAGAGAAACTCCGGCGAGCAGGCGTCCACGCCCACCGGCTCAAACTGCAGGGATGTCCCGTCCTCGGCCAGCCTGCTGTAAAGCTTGAGGTACTCTTCCAGCTGGGGAACCGGACGGCGCCATCCTTCGATTTCCGGACGGATGTCTGGGGGCACCTCAGCGAGGGAGCGGTCGTCCAGATATGGATCCTCGATTGTGGGGTCCCGGAACGCCATGGCCACGCTGAACCGTATTCCGCTGTCAGCATAACCGCGAAGCACCTGCCGCAGACGGTCCTCGTAGATCGCCAGGGGACCATAGCCGTAATTCGTGTCGAGGTGCATCGTCGCTGTGATCCCACCCTCTAGCTGACGCGCGGCAGTGAGCAAGACGTCCCAGTAGGGATCGACAGACAGGCCCAGACGCAGGCCGACCGAACGCACCTCTCCAGGGTCATCGGGAATGCCCTGGCGCAGAGTGGTGATGCCGCGCCCGTGCGAGTGCGCGTTGACGAAGCCCGGAATTACCAGGTGAGTGCCGTCCCCGACGGTTTCGCTGCCGGGATGGCGTTTCGTCAGTGTCGCGAAGAGCCCGGTCTCCCGTACGATGCCGTCCTCAGCATACACGGCGCCGTCCTCGATGGTCCCGCCCTCGGCGGCCCACCGCGTCACTACCAATCGTCCGCGGACGACCTGTCGGTGCATCACGTCCTCGTATCGACCTCGGTGCTACCGGCCAAGGCCGTCGATCGTCGAACCTAGGACGGCGCTGGCCTGGGCCAGCGCATCGACAACGCGGTTGCGCGCCCGCACCATCGCGACCCACCAGACCTGGAAGTCCTGAGAATCCCGCGCATAGTCCGCGAGCCGCGGATACGGAACGAGCGACGGAATCATGTGCGTCTGCCACGCATGCCCGTACCGATCCTGTCCGTACGCGCCCACCACGGTTGACGCGATCGGCACAAGGGTCCGCGACAGTTGAATCATCGCTCCGTTCAACAGCTCAGCAGGACGCGCGTCGGCCGCGCCCGCTCGGAGTCGCTGACGCCACAGGCGGGCCTGATCGTCGAAGGTCTGAGCTAATGACTGAAACTCCCGCGCCTGCTGCGCAGCGGCCGCCATATCGATATCAGGAATGTCGAGCTTCGCCAGTTCTTCCAGGCGGTCGGTGAACCGCGTGGCGATCGGCACATATTCGTATGGGAGAATCGGCTCGGTCAGCAGCCCCCAGATCCAGTGTGCGTATACCTGCAGGTGGAGCGCGAGCAGGTCCTTGTCGATCTTATCGATGGTGTTGTGGATTGAATGATGCCACCACCCGAGGTTCGCGAGCGCCGTGCGCTGGATCTCCTCATCCGTAAACGACATCTCTCCCGCCGCGCAGGGAAGGCCGACGCCGAAGAACGAGGAATCCCCGTTCTTCTGCTGCCGGCGCCAATGAATCGGCATCTCTCTCACGACCTCTCGGGTCGTGCCCACCACATAGTTTTGAATGTCGTCGGTCGAGGACTGGTGCCACGTTGAGGTCCCGGTCATCGCCGGCTGATCGATCTGCACGTACGCGACGCAGCGCCGTCGCAGGCGGTCCCAGTTGACGTCGGCGAATCGCGACGACGAGATCATCGTCCCCGTCTCATGCCCCATCCAAAGGCACGTCACAAGGCCTCGGTTGAGCTCGTCGCGGTGGAGATTAAAGACCCGGGCCAGCTCCATCATGCAGGCATCGCCGGCCGCATTGTCGGTCGCCTGCGGTCCCGGCCACGAGTCCATGTGTCCGCCGAGCAGCAGAAACTGTTGGTCTGCACTCGCCCCGAATTCGGCGCTCGTCATGCTCAGCGGTTTCCATCCGTTCTCCGCCTTCGCCTTGACTCTGACGCGAACGGGACCTGCAGCGCACAGAGCTTTCAAACGCAACCCCTCGGTCCTCGCGATACCAACACAAGGAATGTCGGGCATCTCGCGTTCGAGGGTCTCGGGGGTCGGATTTCCCCAAGCGGATTTCATGGAGCCGAAGGGAATCGCTTCGTTCTTCTCGTCACCCCAATTCATCATAATCTGGGCGATCGACCCACGCTTCCAGGCGACATACGCCTTCTCGTGCCGCGCCGGTGAGTAGGAGAGTTCGGATAGGGTAATCTTGCCGCGCACGTCCTTGCCCGCGTACTCCGACTCCGCGCCGGACGCGACATAGACGAGTTCGCCCTCGATAGCGTCCGTCACGGCCGAGTGCCCAAGCGTGTTCGCGGCAATCTCTCGCTGTTCGGGGTGGAGCACGAACACTAGACCGGGCTCGGGGAACGACACGAGTCCGAGGAATTTGTGCATCCGTGTATCCAGGCCGGCCCGTTGAAACGTCCCGAACGCGTATTCCGCCATGCGCTGAGAGTTGGAGGACCCCGCCAGCCGCGATGGGATGTTGGCCGTGATATGTTGGATATGCTCGTAAGCTTTAGCCGCTGAAAGCTCCTTGAGGACGCTCTCGAGGGACATTGCTGCCGTAAACCTCCTTGGAGTCTTCTCTACCCCATGTGAAATCCGGGGAGGACAGGAGTTTCTGTCAGCGAAACTATATTTCGAAATTGAACCTTCCTCGGGTGCCGAGGAGCTTCCTGCAAAAGGCCGCATGGCCGCTTAAATTTCAACACGGTGGTGCGAGATTGCGATGACAAGACGGAGAGGCAATGGCCAAACAAATGAAAGAGCAGGTCGAGCCGGGATCTACTGGCTCGAGAGCGTCGGGCGCGTGATGCGCGTCCTCGACTGCTTTACTGAAGGGAATCCCTCGTTACGGCTTACCGACCTCAGCGAGCGTTCCGGGATCACCAAAACACAGGTGCTTCGGATCGCTTCGACGCTACAAAGCGGCGGGTATTTGCATCGGGATTTTGAGACGAAGCGGTATCGGCTGGGGACAAGATTGTTTCACCTGGGCATGGCGGTCCATAACTCGATGGACTTGAGGCGCATCGCCCACCCGTACCTTCAGCGGCTGGTTGAAGCGACTCAAGAGACCGCGCGGCTCATCGTGCCGCACCCATCGGGGCCCGTGTGCATCGATCTGGTGGAGAGCCCGAAGGGCATCCGGGTGTTCGCCCAGTTAGGTGCGAAGATGCCGTGGAATGCGGGTACGTCCCCGAAACTCATTCTTGCGTACCTCCCGGAGGACGAGCGGGAGCGGATTCTAACCCGTCACCCCTTCAAGCGCTACACGGAGCGCACGATCGTGGATGCAGACGAGTTGCGACGAGAGGTTCTCTCCATAGGCGGACAAGACTTCTACTTTTGTGATGGCGATCTCGATGAGGATGCGTTTGGCGTCAGCGCACCAATTTTCGACCATGTCGCTCGGATCATCGGCGCCATCAATGTTTCTGGACCCTCGAGCCGACTCTCCAAAGCAGAAGTGAACAGGTTCATCCAACTTGTGCGTACCGCGGGCGCTGAGATTTCCCGCGAGCTCGGTCATCGCGCCGGCGCCCTTACCGGCACCACCAACGAACGCTCCGGTTAAGGCGAACGTGAAACCGGCCGGAGCCAGCTCGGCGTTGCCGGGGCCTATCGGCCCGCGCTCACCTCATTCGCGCGCGCACCGTCCTGCGGGATCCTTGATGCTGAAAGACGCCGCGGACTGAGCCCGGCGGCAACGAGCATCTCGGCGGTGCGGAGGGCGACCCGCAGCGGATTGACGACGGGGACACCCAGCCGCTTTTGCAGCTCGTCACCCGCTCCCGTAAACGCCAGGCTGAGGCAGCCAAGCAGAATGACGTCCGCGCCCTGGGCCAACGCCCGTTGCCCGCTATCCGTGATGACCTGCAGCGTGTGGGACGGATTGACCACGAACTCGCGGACTCCGATGCCGAGCGGAATGGCTCCGGCATACCGGTCCAGCAGCCCCGCGGCCATGACGAGATCCCGTACATGCGCCGCCGAAGCGGCGCTCGGGGAAAGCACTGAAAACCGACTCCCCAGTAGAAGCGCCGCCGCCATGGCAGCAAGACCACAGCCAACAATCGGCAACGTGGTCCCCTCGAGCGCGCCGTCCACCGCCGGATCGCTGAAGCAGCCGACGATCATCGCATCGTACTCACGCTCGAGCCGCTCCGCCATGGCGATGACCGAGGGGGCAACGGCGTATGCGTCGCGACGCGACTCGATCGCAGGCGGACAGCCGTCGAGCTCCCGGATATCGACGATAGTCCCTGGGCTTGCGGCGCGTTGCAAGATTTCCCGCCGCCGAAGGTACTCGGCCTCCCGTTCAAAGGGATCCGGAGTCGTCCGCGGAAAGATATAGAGGAGCCTCATAATTCCCTCCTGAGTCTCTGCTTCATGCGTCCGTCCGCTCAAGAGCCCACCGACCATCCGCTCGATGTGTTCAGACCACCACGATGATCTTGCCGAATGACTCCCGGGTCTCCGCGCGCCGGTGCGCGTCGCGGATCCGATCGAGCGGGAAGACGGAGTCGATTGTCGGGTGCAGCCGTCCCTCTCCAATCAGCTTCAGGACGCGCCGGAATTCGCTGCGGTTGCCCATGGGCGCCCCGCGAATCGACCGGTGACGCTGGTACAATTCCCTGATGTCGAAGACAGGCTTGTTGTCCAATGTCGCGCCGCACACTACAAGGCGGCCGCCCCGCGCGAGGCTTCGGATACTCTCGGGCCACGTGGCGCCGAGGGAATCCACAACGATGTCGACCCCTCGCCCGCCCGTCTGTTCAAGAACCCACGCCGAGAACGGCGTGGCGTGATCCACTGCCGCGACGGCGCCCATGGCGACCGCCCTGCGACGCTTTTCCTCAGTACTGGCGCCCGCCAACACACGCGCACCGGCGTGGAGCGCGATGTCGATCGCCGCGGCGCCGACACCTCCGCCGGCGGCGAGCACAAGGACATCATCGCCCGGGCGCACCTCGCCCTGCGTCACCACACAGCGCCACGCGGTCGGATAGGACGTCGCGGCGGCCGCCATCGCGAAATCGGTGCCCGGCGGAATGGGTTCGAGATTTGCCGCGGACACCGCAACGTACTCGGCGAAGCCGCCCTGGGTGTGTTCTCCGAAAATATGATACTCGGGACACATCGTCTGCTCGCCGCGAAGACAGTATTCACACCTACCGCAAGACAGCGCGCTGAAGACAACCACGCGATCGCCCGGCCGCGGCCAACTTGTGCCAGACGCGACGGCGTCCGCTTCCCCGGCAATGCTGGTGCCGGTGATCAGCGGGTACGCGGGTTCCTTCCAGGGGAACACGGGCTGGGGTGGCCCGGTGCGCGCCCAGACGTCCATCCGATTCAAGGCGCAGGCGCGAACCCGGACGAGCACCTCGCCGGGGTGGAGATCGGGCACGGGAACCCGATCGACGGAGATCACTTCGGGGTCGCCGCGGCGGTGGACGACCGCGGCGTTCATCGTCCGCATGCGGGCTCCTCTTGGGCGACTCGCCCCGACTCAGGCCAGGCTACTTGCGGCATCGCCGCAGAAGCCGGGGTCTATATGGGCGAGCGGTCGGTGCTGACCTGTTCTCGCTGGCCGGGGGCGGGCCCTTTTCGCCTAGCCAGCGGCACAGCAACGGTTTGCTCGATGAGATGCCAGTATCCAGTGAAATGTGGACTGACAAGCACGGACGTTAGATTCACGCCAATGAGGACTAATGCTCTCCTCTACCATTCCAGTTCTTAGATCATACCGTCTCAAGGAGGCGCGCTACGAGCGCGCACCGGCGCGGCAACTCATCGATGACAACGTGCTCGAAAAGGGCGTGTGCGCCGTCTCCAAAACCGCCAATGCCGTCCAGCGTTGGGCACCCCACAGCCGCCGTAAAGTTGCCGTCGCTTACGCCACCGGTCCGCCCCTCCTCCAGCACGAACCCCAATCCCTGCGCAAGACACTGTGCATGTTTGAACAGCGCAACAACCCCGCTGGTCCGAACAAACGGAGGGCGATTGATGCTCCCGTTGACTTCGACGCTGGTGCCGGATATACGCGACACGCGCTCGGAGATTTGACGCGCTAACCTTTCGAGTGCCTCCGGCGACCGCGCCCGCACGTCAATAGTCGCCGTTGACGCATCGGGAATGACGTTTGGCCGTGTACCGCCCTGCGCCATACATACGGTCACCGTCACACCCTTGCTGTAATCCGTCATGGCGTGCAGCTCCAGGATCTGGTGCGCGAGCTCTTCGAGCGCGTTAACGCCCTGCTGGTGCGCGGCACCGGCATGCGCGGTTCTCCCTCTGATCCGCATCTCAAACCGCCCCCATCCGCTCCGCTCGGTCTTTACAGCCCCTGCGGGGGCCGTTGAGGGCTCAAAACATAGCGTCGCCGCGCAGGTGCGCGCGAATTGTTCGATGATTCCGCGCGATGTCGGGCTGCCGACCTCCTCGTCAGCCGTCAACAAGTAGACAATGGGCCTGCGAGGCGTACGCCCAAGTTGCCGTAACAACCGCAGGGCGAAAATGGAAAACGCAACGCCGGTCTTCATATCAAAAATACCAGGCCCGTACGCCTTTCCGGCGTCAACTCGATACGGCCGCTCGTTTAACGTCCCAACCGGCCATACGGTATCCATGTGGCAAAGAATCAAGACCGGGCGACGGTCACTTTCGATCGGGCTGCGAGGAAGCCCGTTGTCCCCGGTGCTGCGCTCTGTCCTTGGCTCCCATCGTCCGATAACACAGTCGCCGTAGGACGCGTTGGAGATCACTTCAACACTGCAACCAAGAGCCGCTAACTTCTGTCGCAGGAGAGAGGCCATGCGGTCAACCGCCGCCTTATCGGTCGATGGCGACTCTAGCTCGACGAGTTGCTTGATCTCGCCCAGCAGCGTCGACTTGTGCGCCTCGAACACATCGAGCAGCTCGTCCAATAGAAAGCGCCTCCTCTTGACCAAGCCAGCCGTGTGTGGAACTCACGATCGAGTAGCCAAACCACAGTGAGCGACTGAGTTGTCATGTGCCAGGACAGCCTAGGGGCCAGGCCAGACCCCATACTGGCGTCGATAGTAGATCACCGGCAGACCGTCGCGCGCCGCTCCATCCACGACCAGACCTATTACGACCGTATGGTCCCCCGCCTCAATCAACTGTACGACCTCGCACTCGGCGTGGGCGAGCGAGTCAACGAGCAGCGGCACCTTTAGAGTACCTTCCTTACAGCGGATGCCGTCGAATTTATCGACAGCGCTGGAGGCAAATCTCCTCGCGAGCGGTTCCTGACCACCCCCGAGGACATTGACGGCGAAGACGCCGGTTTCGCGCACAGCATCGAGGCTGGAAGATCGTTGATCCAGACAAACCAGCAGCAACGGGGGGCTGAGCGATACTGATGCACAAGTGTTGACGGTGGCCCCCTTCGGTCGACCGGAATGCGTCCGTGCCGTGACAACGGTAACCCCCGTGGGCAACGAGCCCATGACGCGCCGAAACGCGTCTGGCTCGAGCGCATGCGCCGGCTTCGGTAACGCCGACTTCAACTGGTTTTCGGCCCCCACCGGCAGAAAGGCCATAGCGATCTGCATTCAGCATACCGTAGTCAGAATCCATATTCAAGGAGCCTTGTGAATGCTGTATACTGTAGCTACCATGCAGGCTTCGCACACTAAATTAAGCCAGCTACAGGTCCTCAGAACGGAGCCGGTAGCTGTCCAAGCGTACCATGCCCTTCGACGCGCAATTCTCAACGGCGAATTCAGGGCGGGCCGGCGTCTCATCGAGACAGAACTGGCTGGAATGCTGCATATTAGCCGCACGCCTGTCCGGGAAGCCCTTTCCAAATTGGAGGTCGACGGCTTGGTGGACCTTCTCCCAGCGGGCGGCGTGGTTGTGCGGAACATCGAACCGGAGCTGGAGGAAATTTACGGGCTGCGGCAACGCATAGAAGGGTATGCGGCGAGTCTGGCCGCGCAGAGGATCACGGCGGCGGAAGTTGCGGAACTCGAGGAGATCTGCAAGCGGGCACTCGCCGCCGTGGACAGCCACTCCCTGGAGGAGCGGGCGGAGCTAAACAACACCTTCCACCGGTTACTGACGGCGGCCTCGCACAGTCCGCGACTCATCCGTCTCACGGGCAGCTATCGGGAGTTTTTCCTCAACCAGCGGATGCTACAGTTCTACGATCGCGAGACGGCGGTTCGGCACCACGATCAACATCGGCGCATCGTGGACGCGCTGCGCCGACGCGATGGGGACCGAGCCGAGCGCCTCGTCACCGAGCACTTTCAAAGCGCTCTGGCGATAATCCGGGCGGCGCTTCAATCCGGCCGATCGGATGCCGTTCCGGGCGAGAGCAACGCGTGAGGGTGACCCTCCTCTGTCGCCGCATGATCGACGGGACCGGCCGGGATTCCGTTGACGATGGGCGGATCGAAATTGAGAACGGCGTCATCCGCGACGTGTCGGCCGGCGGCGCCGTCGGCCATGCGGAAAGTGGCCGTCTGCTCGATCTGCGTTCGTGGACAGTGCTGCCGGGACTGATGGACGCGCACGATCATCTCTGCTTCGACTGGTCGGATCCCAAGGAGCTGTTGACGCGGGAATCGGACGCCTGGTCGGCGCTGCGGGGCACGGCAAACTGCCGCCGGATTCTGCATGCCGGGATCACGACGCTCCGCGTCATGGGCGAGAAGAATCACATCGATCTGCTCCTCCGGCAGGCGGTCCGCGACGGCATGATCGAAGGTCCCGATCTCCTCGTGAGCGGTCAGGCGCTCACCATGACGGGGGGCGTCCAGAGCTGGTTCGGCACCGAAGTCGACAGCATCACGGAAATCCGAAAGCACATTCGCCGGCAGGCGAAGGCCGGTGTGGACGTGATCAAGATGTTTGCCACGGGCAGCGCAGCGACCCGCGCCGCGGATCCGCTCACCCCCTGCTTTTCGCGAGAGGAGATCGTCGCGGCCGTGGACGAAGCGCGCCGGCTGGGCCTGCCACTCGCGGCCCACTGCCATGGAGGCCCCGCTGCGCGGGACCTGGTCGATGCCGGCGCATTCTCCATCGAGCACGGGGCATGGCTCACCGAGGACGTCCTGCGAGAGATGGCGGTCCGGAAGACCTTCCTGGTGCTCACCAGCGGATACGCCCACGTCGTCGCCGGCCACGCCGGTGCGTCCGAGTCGCAGCGCGAGCGATGCCGCCGAATGATCGACGCGTACCGCGAGACCACGGCGCGGGCCCGCGAATACGGCGTCCGCATCGGGATCGGGACCGATGAAAACCACGGGGATTTGGCGATCGAGATGCGCAATCTGGTCGACGGCGGCTATACGCCGATGGAGGCCATTCAGGCGGCGACGCGCTGGAACGCGGAGATCTGCGGGATCGCCGGGCAGACGGGCTCGATCGAAGTCGGGAAGCGGGCCGACCTGATCGCGGTGGATGGCGATCCGCTGACTGAGATCGGCGCCGTGGGCCGCGTGCGCTTCGTCATGAAGCGGGGAACGGTGTCCCGGTACGATGCCTGACGCGGGAGAGGCGGGGCCATGCATTTTTGCGTAACCGAGGAAGATCAACGACTCGTCGAACGGGCGCGCGCACTTGCCGACGACTTCGCGACGCGCGCCCGGGAGTACGATGACGCGGCGAGCTTTCCCGAGCAAGACTTTCAGCGGCTGCGCGAAGAAGGGTTCCTGACGCTGACCGTGCCGCAAGAACTCGGCGGCCATGGGTTCTGGCAGGGGACACGGTTTCTGCCCTTCTACCTGGTCCTGGAGGCCATCGCTGCCGGCGCCGCGTCGACGGCCCAGCTCCTGCAGGTCCACTCGCACGCCAGCGGCATCGTCGCTTATCTCGCAAACGATGAGCAGCGCGCGCGGATTCTCGGCGACGTGGTCCGGCGCGGCGCGCTGGTCGCGTCATGCGGCAGCGAGACCGATCCTCGGCAGGTGGGGTCGGGGAAGGTCGAGTCCGAGCTCCGCTCCATCGATGGGGGCTTCAGGCTCTCCGGTGTCAAGCACTTCGGATCGCTCGCGCCCGCCGCCGACTACTACCTGCTCTACGTGCTCGCCCCCGGCACCCGTACGGTGGCGGAGGGCTACACGACGGTCATCGTCCCCAAGGGAACCCCCGGCGTGGCGTTCGAGAACACCTGGGACACCATGGGGATGCGGGCGACGATCAGCTGGACATTGCACTTGAACGATGTCTTCGTGCCCTGGGAGAACGTGATCGGTCAACCGGGCGACTGGGTGCAGCACGATCCCCGAACGTTTACGTTGGGCTATGTCGCCAACCATCTCGGGACCGCCCAGGGCGTCTTCAATTTCGTCCGCAGGTACCTGCAGGACCGTCCGTTCCTGACCAAAGATGATGTGATTGCCTACACCCTGGGCGAGATGGACGCCGCGCTCCAGGCGACGCGGACGTCGATGTGGTACGCGGCGTGGCTGTGGGAACAGGGACAATACGACGAGGCGGAACTGGCGTCGATGCGGGCCCTTCACACATCGAAGCAGGCCGCCATCATGATTACGACGAAGGCGTTCGACGTCTGCGGCGCCCGAAGCGCCTTCAAGTCGCTCCCCCTCGAGCGGGCGTTCCGCGACGTGCGGACGTTTACCCTCCACTTTCGAGAGTCGCAGGTGCTGCGCATGCTGGCCGATGCCGACCTCGGAGCGCCGTTTCATTCGAAGCAGAAGTACGGGCCGAAACTCGGCCGGCGGTCGTGGAAGGCGCTTCAGGTCCCGACCTAGACGGCCGCCGAAGGGCTTTGTTCCGGAGATAGCGAACCGCCCGGCACCTGACGGGCACGCCGGGTGGGCGAGACCAGAACGAAACGCACGCGCCAACCGTATCGAGGCGTACCTAACGTTCGGAAGCTGGCGGGAGGTGAGGCGGCATGTTCGGCTCCAGCAAGAGCGCCCCAGAGGACCGGCGACTGTCCCGGCGTGACCTGCTGCGACGAAGCGCGCAACTGGGCGTGGGGGCGGCGGCCGGCGCGTTCCTCGGCGCCGCGACGGGCGGTTCCCGGGCGAAGGCGGCGGCGGCGGGAAAGGTCGTCGTCCGCGACCCTGGCGGCGCCTACGAGGACGCCTTGCGCAAGGCCGTGTTTGAGCCCTTTACGGCCGAGACGGGCATCGAGGTCGTCCCGTATCCGACGAACGCGGCCAAGATCCTCGCGATGGTCGAATCGGGCAACATCGAGATCGACGTGCTCGACGTCGGAGAGTTTCCGGCCATCCAGCTGCAGAACCGGAACGCGCTCGTGACACTGGATCACGCCAAGTTCACGCGCACGCATCTCGCAGACCTCGCGACCGTGCGCGACACCTACGTCGGCGAAAACACGTACGCGACCGTGCTGGGCTACAGCAAGGCGGCGTTCCCCAACGGCCACCCGACGTCCTGGGCGCAGTTCTGGGATATGAAGCGGTTTCCCGGCGGACGCACGCTCGAGGACATGGCGGCAGAGTACGCCAACCTCGAATTTGCGCTGCTCGCGGACGGCGTGCCCATGAACAAGCTCTATCCCCTGGACGTCGATCGGGCGTTCAAGAAGCTTCGGGAGATCCGGCCGCACATCACGAAGTTTTGGGATTCGGGCGCGGTCCCCGCGCAGATGCTGTCCGACCGGCAGGTGGTCGCGGGCAGCATCTGGAATGGGCGCATCCAGACGCTGATCGACGCCGGCGCGCCGGTCGCGATCGAATGGAACCAGAGCTCGCTCCAGCTCCAGGTGCTGGCGATCTTGAAAGGCGCGCCGAACCTCGAGAACGCTTACAAGTACGTCGATTACGCGATGCAGCCGAAGCCCCAGGCGGAGTTCGCGAAGATCATCGGCTACGGCCCGATCAACAAGCGGGCGTTCGAGTCGATCGATGCCAAAACGGCCGACCGCCTGCCGACCTCGCCGCAGCACCTCAAGCACGCCTTCTTTACGAATACCGACTGGTGGATCAAGAACCGCGCCGCCGTGGCCGATCGCTGGCAGGCGTTTCTCCTGGGCGGCTGACGACCGCCGGTTCTGAGACCGCCCCACACCGCCGGGACCAGACGATGCCGGAGGAGGGTGACCGCCTTCGGACGCGCGGGGACGGCGGCGGAGGGAACGGAGCCGCCGTCCGTCTCGCGGGCCTGTGGAAAGTCTACGGCCATGTGGTCGCGGTGCGCGATGTGAATCTCGCGATCGCCCCGGGCGAGTTCGTCACGATCTTGGGACCAAGCGGATCCGGCAAGACGACCACGCTGATGGCGATTGCAGGATTCGCCCGGGCCACCCGCGGCGAGATCTACATCGACGATCGGCCCGTCGCCGGGCTGCCTCCACAGAAGCGCGACCTGGGCGTCGTCTTTCAAAACTACGCGCTGTTCCCGCACATGACCGTGGCGGAAAACATCACCTTCCCGCTGCACATGCGCCGCCTGCCGCGGGACGACATCTCCCGCCGGCTGGCGCACGCGCTGGAGATGGTACGGCTGTCGGGGTACGACGCGCGATTCCCCCGGCAGCTTTCCGGAGGGCAGCAGCAGCGGGTGGCGCTCGCCCGGGCGGTCGTGTTCGAGCCCCGGGTCCTCCTCATGGACGAACCGCTCGGCGCGCTCGACAAGAAGCTGCGCGAACGGATGCAGCTCGAGCTCAAGCACATCCACGACCGCCTCGGGACCACGGTCATCTACGTCACGCACGATCAGGCGGAAGCGCTGACGATGTCCGACCGGATCGCGGTCATGCGCGACGGCAGCATCGTCCAGGTGGGGACGCCGGCGGACCTCTACGAGGAGCCGGTGGATGCCTTCGTCGCGGACTTCATCGGCGAGTGCAACTTCCTGCGCGGCACGGTCGCGGCCGCCCACGACGACGGGCTCGTCGAGTTGGTCCACGTGAGCGGGCGGCCCTTCCGGGCGGCGCGGCGAGGCGTGATCGGGCCGGGCACCCGGACACTCGCGTCCGTCCGTCCGGAGCATCTGGCCGTGGTCACCGGCGGCGAACTCGACCCGCGCCTCAACCGCTGGGCGGGACGCATCGCGGAAGTGATCTACGTCGGTGATGCCACGAAGTACCGGGTCGAGATCGGCGACTTCTTCCTCACCGTCAAGCAACAAAACCGCGACCGCGGGCGTGAGATTCGGGTCGGGGCGACGGTCGAGGTGCTGTGGGATCCCGTGCACACCAAACTCCTCAGGGACGCCGCCGCACCGGGTCCGGCCGATGTCACCGCAGGCTAAGCTCGAAGAAACACCGCTGGTCCTCCCGCAGGCGGCCGGCGTCGACATACCCGTCGAGCCTCGCCCCCGCTGGTGGCTCGAGCTGTGGCTGCTCATTCCCGCGTTCGCCTTTCTCGCCGTTCTGTTCGCGTACCCGATGCTCGATATGTTTCTGCGCAGTCTCAGCGGCCCCGCCGGTCCGTCTCTGGTCCACTACCGGTGGATCCTGATGCACCCCATCTACCTGCGGATCTTCTGGATCACATTCGAGATCGCCGCCACCACGACCGTGCTGACGTTGATGCTTGGGTACCCGCTGGCCTACGCGCTTTCAACCGCGCGCGGCGCGGCCGCCGCGATCCTGATGGTCTGCATCCTCATCCCATTTTTCACAGATATCCTCGTCCGGACGTACGCCTGGATGGTGATCCTCGGGCCGGACGGTCTGCTGAATCAGACGCTGCGGGCGCTGGGCGTCGCGCCCGTGACGCTGCTGTACAACCGGTACGGGGTCCTGATCGGGATGAGTTATGCCCTGCTTCCGTACATGGTCCTGACGCTGTACAGCGTGATGCGCGGGATCGATCCCTCTCTGCTTCGTGCCGCGCGGAGCCTGGGCGCGGGCGATTGGCAGGTGTTTCGCCGCGTGTACCTCCCCCTCAGTCTGCCGGGCCTCGCCGGCGGGTCCCTCCTGGTATTCATCCTGGCCCTCGGGTATTTCATCACCCCGCGGTTGCTCGGCGGGATGCACGACCAGATGATCGCGATGGTCATTGAGCAGCAGGTCGAGTTGGCCCTCAACTTCAATCTGGCGTCCGCGCTGGCCATCATCCTGCTGATCGTGACGATCGCGGGGTTCGTGCTGTACGACCGGCTACTGGGGCTGAAAACGCTGTTCGAGAGCAAGCTGCCGTGAACGTCGCCGTCTCCGCCGAGCGCGAGCGCGTGTCGTGGAAGCAGATCGCCCTGGGGGCCGCCGCGGGATGCGGGTTGATGTTTCTGATCATCCCGATCCTCATCATCATCCCGCTCTCATTCAGTTCCGCCCTCTATCTGCGCTTCCCGCCGCCAGGCTTTTCCCTGCAGTGGTACGACCGGTTCTTCGGCCACCCCGAGTGGATGGCATCGTTGTGGCTGAGTCTCCGGGTGGCCGTGATGTCGATGATCGTGACCGTCGTGCTGGGCGTCGCGGCGGCGATGGCGCTCGTGCGGGGCCGGTTCCCGGGGAAGACCGCCGTGTACGCGCTCATCCTTTCGCCGGTCATCGTCCCGACGATTATTACCGCGATCGCGATCTATTTCTTCTTCGCGCGCTTCCACCTGATCGGGAATCCATTGGCCATGGCCCTCGGCAACTCGGTGGTGGCGCTCCCGCTCGTCGTGATCATTGTGTCGGCAACGCTCCAGGGGTTGGACCCCCGGTTGGAACAGGCGGCGTTGAGCCTGGGGGCGTCGCCCGGAACAGCCTTCCTGAAGGTGACCCTTCCCCTCATCGGTCCCGGCGTCGTCTCGGGAGCCCTCTTCGCGTTCCTCACGTCGTTCGACGAACTCCTCATTCCTCTCTTCCTCTCCGGACCGACGACGATGCCGCTGACGGTCCGGATTTGGACGGACATCATCATGCAGATCGATCCTACGATCGCGGCGGTCAGCTCGTTTCTGATCGCGGTCGCCCTGCTCATCCTGGGACTGGCCTGCGTGCTGCGGCGCGCGAGGGCCTAATGCCGCCCGAGCCGCTCGGTTAAGCTGGTTCCGGACGGCGCTCGACCGGTTCGCCGGCCGCGATCGTCGATGCGCCGGTAGCCGTTCTGCACGAATCGCACGCCGAGCCACCGCAGCGGTTCAGGTTCCCATGGTCTGGGCCGATGGCCCACCACGGGAAGGTCGAGGAGCGAGGAGGGGACCCCGGCGATGAGATCCGCCAGGAGCCGCCCGGCGAGGTTCGCGGCGGCCACGCCCTGGCCGGCGTACCCGCACGCGTGTGCCACGCCGGTCCGGCGATCGTAGCACACGCTCGGCATCCAGTCACGCGACACTCCGAGTGGGCCGCCCCACGCATGCGTGAATCGCACACCCCGCAGGCTTGGGAACCACGTCCGGACCATCTCGCGAAGCGCGCCATGCGTCGGCCCGTGGAGATCGTAACCGTCTTCGATGCGCGACCCGAAGTGGTAGGGCGCCCCGCGCCCGCCGAACAGGATCCGTCCATCCGGCGTCCTGGAGAGATAGTCTACGGAGAGCCGGAAGGACGCCACGCATTCTCGCCCCGCCCATCCGATTTGCGCCCACTGCTCCGGGGTGAGGGGTTCGGTGAGCACGATCGAGGAGTAGATCGGCACCAGCCGGCGCCGCATCGTCCGCAGGCGCGTCAGATAGGCTTCACCGGCCAGCACGATCGTCTCCGCCCGCACGGCGCCGTGCGTCGTGATCAGGCGGCGTGATCGCCCCGCCTCGACATCGACCACGTCCGTTTGTTCGTAAATGGTCGCGCCGCGGCGCTCCACGGTCCGCGCCAGTCCGCGAACGAGACGTCCGGGATGCACCACCGCGCAATCCGAATTGTAGAGACTCCCCACCGCGTCGCTCACGCGAAGGCGTTCCGCGGTTTCCTGCGCGCTCAAGACACGGTAGTGATCGGCCACTCCGAGGGTCTCGTAGGCCGCGTAGCTCTGCTGCAATAGGGGTTGCTGATACGGACCCCGCGCGAGGCGCAGCGACCCCGACTTGGCGTAACAGGCCTCGATGGTCTCGCGCGCGACGACGCGGCCGACCTCGTCTACGGTGTCGTACAACGCGAGGATGGTGGCGCGGGCACGCTCCCGGCCGAATCGTTCCTGGAGCACCGCGGGCGTGACGGCAAACCCCGACGAGCACCACCCTCCGTTTCGGCCTGACGCTCCGAACCCTGCGATGTGCCGCTCCAGGATGGCGACCCGAAGCGACGGCTGCCGCCGGAGGAGGTAGTAGGCGGTCCACAGGCCGGTAAACCCGGCACCCAGGATCGCCACGTCCGCGCTGACGTGGCCGGCCAGCGGCGGACGCGGCGCGAGCGACTCGCCCGAGGTCTCCAGCCAAAAGCTATAGCGCGAATAGTCCACCGGCGCCGGCGCGCTCGAGTTACTCCTCGGCACCGGTCAGGTAGTCGAAGGACGAGAGCACGTGCACGCCCACGGTGCCAAAGAGATCGTCCAGGGCAACGTACTCGTCGGGGGCGCCCATGCCGTACGGCGTGGGCCCGTACACGATCGCGGGCACGCTCTTGTATCGCCACAGCCGGCAGTCTGTGCATCCCAGACTGATGCCGGGAAGGGGCCGGATCCCGCGGAGGCGCTCGGCGTTGCGCTGGATGATGCGGACCATCTCGTGATTCGGATCTGAATAGTTCGGCTCATACCGGTGCATGATCTCAAGCGAGGCGCCGGCGTGACGCCCCACGATCTCCTCGACCCGATCCACGATCGTCTGTGTCGACAACCCGATCGGGCACCGGATGTCCACTTCCGCGCGGCACGAGGCCGCCGCCATGTTGACGCGGATGCCGCCCTCAATTCGCCCGAAGTTGACGGTCACGGAGGCGACGAGGTCCGTCGCCCGCGGACCGAGGTACCCGTTGAACAGCTCACGAGCCTTGTGCAGCCGCTCGGCCACCTCCGGCGGCGTCCGTACCTCGATCTCGGTCAGCGCGTCCAGTTCGCGGAAAATCGCGCCCATCTCTCTGATCGCGTTGTGGTGCCCGTACGCGCCGTGACCGCCCGTGGCGGTGGTGCGGATCGTCACCCACACCAGGCCCCGCTCTCCAAAGCGGACCAGCCCCGGCGTCGACGGTTCGCCGTTGAGGAGACAGTCGCCCCGTACGTCCGGGCGCTGCTCCAGAAGGGCACGGGCGCCGTACGGACCGAACCGCTCTTCGTCCGAAACCAGGGTCAGCGTGAGCCGCCCCTTCCACGCTTCGCGCACCTCGGTGAGGTACGCGTAGGTGAGGAGCGATGCCGCCGCGCCCACCTTCATGTCGGTAATCCCCCGGCCGTACAGGTTCCCGTCGCGCACGACCCCGGAGAACGGGCCGTCGCGCCAGAGCGAGGGGTCGCCGGCCGGGAACACATCGAGGTGTGCATTGAGGACCAAGTGTTTGCCCCCGTCGCCGCCGGTCACCGAGGCCACAATGTTTGGCATCGTGGGCTCGTAGGTCACGACCTCATAAGGGACCTGCCGCTGATCCAGATATCCGGTGACGTATCGCGCCACTTCTCGAGTGTCACCCGGCGGAGTCTCGCTCGGGATGCGGACCAGGTCCTGGCAGAGACGGATGATGGCCTCCCGGTCTTGGGTCAAGCGGTCTTCGAGGTAGTGGCGCGCGTCCATCTTCCCCTCCCTTGAACGGTTCGTTGGCCCCGGATCAGAAGCTCGCACCCGCCCCCGTCTCAGCCCTCCCCCGCGGCCAAGGGATAGGAACATACCGCGGGGG